>Ga0123356_10004424_pt1 | contig 14526 bp, 18 predicted proteins | sample TergutEmb28metaG_2_FD_92546 | JGI IMG/M metagenome (GOLD analysis project Ga0123356, IMG submission 92546) | Embiratermes neotenicus P3 segment gut microbial communities from Petit-Saut dam, French Guiana - Emb289 P3 | ecosystem: Host-associated > Arthropoda: Insects > Digestive system > Gut ...
CTTTAGTGAAACTTCAAAATAGAAACGCCATAGCGTTTCTATTACGCTTGCTGCTTGTTTTGACCATTTGCAACAATAGTCAAAACTACCTACTTTGTATAACAAACACGCCGTTTCCAGCTTGCTGTCATACATTCACGAGTTCCAACCGTCAAATTGAAACTCGAATCCAGCACCTAATTTGAAACCTACAGTCTTGTGTTTTACACAGATTGCCGACCTCAAATTAGGTGCTGGACAACTCTCCCCTTCCCTAATATCCAGCACCTAATTTGAGACTTATAATCCTGTGTTTTTCACAGAACCAAAACCTCAAACTAGGTGCTGGACTTGTTGCCAAATATCACCCGGAAAATAAAAAAAATCCCGGAGTTTGAAATGTACACGTTAATTTTGATTTTGTCAAGCAAATTTTTAAAAAATGAGAAAAATTTTAAATGACCATTACCAGTGAAGAATACTGTGCTAATTCTGCATCGCCAGTAATTAGGCGCATGGGACAAGTAATAGCTTGCGCTAAAAGCATATGGTCGTAGGGATCTTTGTGAAACTTGGGTAGTTTTTGATATTCACTTAAATAACTGCTATTTAAAGATAATTCAAAAAAATCATGTTTTTTCATGAAAAAAGACAATTCATCGATACTTATATTTAGTTTTTCTTTTCTTACTTTAATTAATATTTCCCAAAGAGAAACTATACTAACAAATACATCAACTTCTTTAGATGATATTAATTCTTTGATTGAATTAATTCGTTCATCATCCCAAAATATCCAGAGAAGAACATTAGTATCTAAAAGCAAATTTGTCATAATTTATCAAATTCCTCTCTCGTCATAAAACTATAAAACATTTCATATAGTTCATCGTCTGTCCATTTAATTTCAAAACCATCAGGGATTATATCTTTCATGCAACCAAAAGCTGCAGCTCGGTTTTTTGCTCTAATATCTCTTTGATCGACAGCTTCAAGAGCCACTGTCGGCTTGCCATAAGCGCCAATGTAGATAGTTTCACCGGCTTCTGCTCTTTTAACTAACTTGGAAAAGTTGGTTTTTGCTTCGTGAATTGAAATTGTATTAACTGTATTTTTCATATATATAACTTAGCCCGGACTGGACTAACTTGTCAAGGGAAAATGAGAAAAATTATATTTTACTGTTGAAGTATTCTTTAGTTACTTGTAATTGTCTGCGTAATATCTTATTCCACAGATTTCCTTTAATTTCACCAGTACCTTTAGAAATTTTGGTAAACCTTGGCATTCCCTCGTTACTATCCTTTCTATAAAAATAATGATCTGTGTTTTTATATAATTCCCAACCGTCACGCTCGCAAAAACGCTTCAAATCTTTCCATGACGGCATTTTATTAGTTCTCCAATTTTATCTGCATTATTAATAATTAATGCCTTAAAAACAAATGGAATATGGGATTTTCTGCTGCCTCTAGACCAATAAGCGAATTCATTGAAATAATCCTCTGAATATTCTAGTATAGCATGAGCTAATTTTGAAACAGCGCTTGGTATATCAGGAGCATTTTCAATTAAATCTATTTCATCAAGAGAAATTGTAATGGAACCGTCTTCTTCGGTAATTGTTTCGGCATTAAAAGAATAAACAGATAATATGTTTTCTAAAACATTCAAATCAGATAAAAATAAATAATCTCTCGTTTTTTTTATAAATGCCGGTTTTTCTCTGATAACTGAATCAACAAGCATGCTCCATTCATTCCTTGCTTTTGTAGCATTAATAGCAAGCATATATAAATCTCCTAATGGATGTAATTATTGTGCATTGTGTACACATTGTCAAGAGTCTCCCATCCACAAGCAAATTCATTAAGAAAGTTGATTATTTCTTCTTTAAAAAGGGGAATGTAAACTTAAACATTAAACCGGCTTCTGTTGAGTTTACACTAATTGTTCCTTTGTTTTCCTTAACAATGTCTCTTACGAGGCTCAAACCTACACCGCGACCGGCTGCAGTACTGGTTTCGTCAGCAGTGGAAAATTCCGGCATAAAGACAGAACTAAGCAGAACTTTTTTGTCGACAGGTTTGCCGGGATTTTTTTCCTGGTATTTTTTCTTGATTTTCTGCCAGTCAAAGCCGCTGCCATCGTCGGCGAATGTGACTTCTGCTTTTCCGTCAACATTTTTAACTGCAAAGGTTAAAAGCCCGCTGGGGTTTTTATTCTTTTTGTTTCTTTCTTCTATTGTTTCTATGCCGTGGAAAATTGAATTTCTTACGCATTGATATAAAATGTCTCTTATTGGTTTTCGCAGTTTTGATTCCAGAATATCCAAATCTATAAAACCGGCTTTTATACTTGCTTTTTTATTAAGCTGGCTTGTTAATCTTTCTACGGCTTTAATAAGAGAGTTTATTAGAATTGTATCCAACTGGTTCGAAACTTTGTAAGCGTTAATCTTTTTGGCTATGGCTATATAAGAATCCATTTCCTGCATAAATGTTTCTATCTTAACTGCCAGACTAAGGACATCATTTATGGTAACTGTATCCTTGCCGGATGTGGTTTTTATTTCTTCTTCGAGAATATGAAGTTTATTTCCCAGGTTTTCAAGACCAAGAATAATAGCATTGGATTTTATGGCATGGACATACTGGAATATTCTTGTAACTACCTGTTTTTCTGTTACATTTTGATCTTTTAACAGAGTATTGATGCTGTTGAAATTCGAATCTGTACTTTCAATAAAATCCTGGAAAACCAGAGGATCAATTTTGATAACATCGAACATGTTTTTCATTTCTATTTCTTGGGCTTCCTTCTGGACTTGAAGTTCATTTTCAATTTCTTTTTCTCTTGATATATCCTGGATAAGCCCGATTACAACAGGCTCTGAAGCTGCCTGCTCAATCAACTGGAATCTGGTTTTTAAATATTTTATATTATCATCAACTTTATATTCGAATTCGGCAATCGGATTAGTTTCATCCAGTAATTTTGCAACTTTTTCTTTTGAAAAAACCATGGAAAAATAATCTTTCATGATTTGAAGCTCTTCATGATCAAGTGAAGCGTTCAGAATATCAATAAAGTTTTTTCCCGTAAGATCCGGCTCGTGATAAGAAAGAATGGAAATCAGTGTACTGGAATATTGCGGAAGGATGTTGAGGTTTAAATCCATGAGAAATATTCCCTGATCGATATTGTCTTTCATGGTTTGTATGATATCCCGCTCATTGGCAAGGTTTACATTTGCCTCTTCTATTTGTTTTGCTCTGCGGCGGTAAAGTATCATGTTAAGGATGCCGGAAATTACCGAAAACGGAACGGCGATTAAAAGAAGAAGAGTCATGCGCTGCGCGTTTCTGCGCTGGATAAAAAGATAACTTTGGCTGATATCAACGCCGGCTATACAGTAAATATTTCCATCATTGTCATAAACAGGAGCATAAGCTGTAATAAGTCCATCCCAGGTTGGGACAATTGAAGTCAAATCCGTTACGCCAATATTTCCGGCTAGAGCTGATAAAGCAAATTCTTCAACAATATCGGTAATTTCCCATGGTCCTACTTCTTCTTCAGGATCAAAATCGTTGTCAACAATGAATTGAAGCTGGTTGTTTCCGTAATATCGCCAATAATATGCATAGAGTAGATTGTTGTCTTCAGCAAACGTGTCAAGCCTGTGTTTTAATTCCTGAAACTCTTGAGTTTCTGTATCTTCTGTTGTGTGGTAAAGATCCAGTTCTTCGGTGCTTACATATTCAGCCAATGCCTGAGCTGCACTTATTAAATGGCTCTGAGTTACTTCTGTGAGCATTTCTCCTGATGCGTTCATTTGATTTCTTACAACAAAAGAGATAAGAAGAACCATAAGTGAGGAGATAAAAAACAGACCTAATATTAATCTGGCTCCGAAATATTTGATGGCAGTGCGTTTTTTTTTCATTTGGCTTGTTCCATTGCTACTGAAAGGCAAAATTCCTGATCAGTAAATATTGTAAATGGAATACAGATAATTCTGGCTTTTTCAGACGGCCATACAATAGAATGCGCTTTCCCTTTTATAATGGAAGGCATGGAAATTTTTATACGATGTTTTTTTTCAAAAACATTTTTAACATTTCCGGCAATTATATTAATGATTTCTCCCATTGCGTCTGTAACAAATTTATCGATTGAATCGTGCTCGTTGCCTGTAAGGATTTTTGTAAGTCCGACAGCCGTAGGTTCTTTTAACGATAAAGCAACAGCGCCGTTTGCTTCACCGGAAAGCCCGATGATCCCGGATATATCCCATATTGATTCAAATTGATCTTTTGAAACAAAAAATGCTCTGCCTGCTTTTACTTCCGTGTTACATAAATCACGGAAAACTTCTTCACTGCCCTCTACAAATGGCTGAATATACTGTTCCATATTAATCCCTTGCTAATACCAATAATTCTGTTACTTTATTTTTAAAAACTTTTTCAATAACAGGTTTTACTATATAATCGGTAGCTCCGCTTTTAAGAGCCTTAATTACGCTGAACTTTCCTTTTTCTGAAGTAACCATGACAATTGGCAAAGATTTGTATTTTGGCATAGCTCTTACAACTTTTAAAAACTCTATACCATCCATTCCTTCCATATTCCAGTCCAGAAAAACAATAGTGATATTATTACTTTCCAATAATTGTAATGCCTGATTTCCGTTTTCCGCTTCCAGGCAATCGAAGGGAACTTTCAATGATGCAAATGTATTTTTGACTATATTTCTCATTATTATGCTATCATCTACAACCAGAATTTTTACCATGTTTTATCCTCTCAATCCTTGGATATTAACATAATCCTAATAAATTTCTAATTAAATGTCAATAATTATGTTTTTATGCAAAATGCGAATAAATCCTGGAGTAAAACAAAAAAAAACGCCGGATAGTCCGGCGCTTTTTAAATAAACAACAATTATAAAAATATCTTATCGTTTTGTCCAGGACCTAGCAGATCCATCAGCACGAGTATAAGTACCCATACCCCCGGTGGTTTCAAAGTACTTGTTTCGTAAATCTCCGGCAAATGCGGTTCTTGAAAAATTAATCGAAGTAATCATTCCCTGAATAGTTACTCTAACAAGTCTATTACAATCCCTGAATGCACCAGCACCGATAGAAGCCACGCTATTTGGGATAGTAATACTGGTAAGACTTGAACATTCTGCAAATGCGGCAGACCCGATAGAAGATACTCTACTACCGATAGTGACACTTGTAAGGCTTTTACATCCTTCGAATGTATTTATGTTGATACCAGCCACTCTATTACCTATAGTAACACTGGTAAGGCTTGAACAGTTTCTAAACGCAGATGATCCCAAAAATTCCACGGTATTCGGTATAGTGATACTGGTAAGTCTTGTGCAGCCTTCAAATGCATTTACTCCAATACTTGTTACGCCATTTGGTATATTAATTCTTGTAAGGTTTGTGCAGCCAAGAAACGCTCTTTGCTCGATTCTTGTTACAGTATTTGGAATGGTAATGCTGGTAATTTCTGTACAATTTTCGAAAGCACCGGGGTGAATCTGAGTCACAGGTAAACCATTATGATGAGAAGGTATTACTATAGCACCGCTTCTTGCAGTACCTGCTCTCACTGTGTATTCATCATTATTTCTTATTGTATACATAAGCCCGGGTGTGCCAGGACCGCTTGTAGCCGACGTTGCATTTGTTGTTCCGCCTCCGCCAGATGTTGTTGTGGTTGCTCCTCCGCCAGATGCCTGTTCTCCTGATACTCCTGTTTCATCGCCGTCATCTGCTATCATAGCTCTTTCAACAGCTCTATTTACCGATGCTCTATATATAGTCATGAATGTAAAAACAAGCAGTAATATAAGCACTATAATTCCAACAATTATTAGAATGTGCTTAATTTGGAAATTTACATTTTTATTCATAACAGCGGAAACACCGCGCTTTTTTTTACTACTTGGCATCTTTAAAACTCCTTTTAAACATTAAAACATAAGCAAAAATAACATATTTTTTGCTCATTGGGGTTATTTTACAGTGTTTTAACGGATTTTGTCAACCAAAAAAAAGCGCCGGATTGCCGGCGCTTTTTATAACATGAGTTTTAGTTATTAGAATCTAAAGCCAACTCCGGCTCTAATTGTAAAAGAATGAGCTTTAAAGAATGCATCAAAATCAGTACCATACAGTAACATACCTCTAATATACATGCTTCTGCTTAAAGAATAATCCAAGCCACCACCAATATTAAGATTAATTGATTTATAATCAAAATCAAACTCAGGTACACTTAAAGTAATACCTGCTGCAGGGAATACTGTAATTTCTCTGGAAATTTCAATTGGAAACTTACCAAGTACTCCTATTGAAAATGCTAATCCGCTATAATCACCAAGCATATATCCAAAACCAACAGAAGCTTCAGCATAGGTTGCATCAAAGAAACCATAAGCGCCAATTGTTATCATGGTATCAACATCTTTGGCAAAACCCAAACCTAAATCCAAACCGCCGCCTGCACTCATGTCAATTGCAAACGCGCCTCCTGCAACCAAAGCTGCAAGAATTAAAATTAATAAACCTTTCTTCATCATTTTCTCCTTAAAAAGATAAATTTAAAACCATATTACGGTTAATTATAAGATACTACAATCTAATATATTCGTCAAGGGGTAAAAAAAAACTGCCCGGGATACCCGGACAGCTCTATTAATCAGCAATAAACTGAATAAAGATTAGAAGCTAAATTTTGCTCCCAAAAGAAGACCAATTCCTAAATCTCTCAAATCTGCAGCAATACCCATAATTGGAATTTCGCCGTAGATTTTTAAACCCATGTCAAGTGAATATTCAGCATAAGGAATGATAGTAAGACCTTCAATTTTAAATCCATCTTTGTAAAGAGGAATACCGATTGTAAGTTGTGCAAAAAGCGGACCTGCTGTATATGAACCAAAAATATCAACATACTGAGCAAAATCTACATCCGGCTGAATATCATTATAAAGTGTAAGACCAGCGCCAATAGCATTAGCGATATTATCTACACCAACAGTAATGTTAAGTCCAACAAAATCGAAAGGATCTTTAACCCAATAATTAGTAATATTAAAAGGTACATCAATGCCGATATAAAGATCGCCAAAATCCATAAATTGGGTAAATAATGCGCCAAATTCCATACCAACACCAATTTTAGAGCCATCTACAAACCAATTTTCGATAAAAACATCAAGTGAGAGAGCTAATTCTGAAGTTCTTGAAAGTTCTAAATAGTAAGTTGCTCCAAGATCAATACCAAGACCAAAGTCTATTTCTGTATCACCGGCTTTTGTAAACAATATTGGTATAGATAATTCAGCATAAGCATCTAATCCCATATCAAGTGATGTTTCAAAACCAACATAGGGTCTAATTATCAAATTATCAATGATTTCATCTGCCATAAAATCATCAACTCTAACTTCTGCTCCAGCATACAGACCATCAATTGCAAATGCACCTCCTGCAATTAAAGCTGCAAGAGCCAATATTAATAAACCTTTTTTTGCCATTTTTTTCTCCTTATAAAGGCAAGTTTAACCATAGCTATGGTTAATTATAAAATACCACTTTGTTAGAGTTTTGTCAAGAGATTATGAGAAAAATGTCAAATTTCTGGTAAAAATCGTAAATTTGTTAAAAATTATATCTTTTTATGTAATTTTGGCTGTTTTTTGGGCGAATTTGGGGGAAATGATTGATATAGAGCGGAGTTAAGGATAAGTAATAAGACTGAATATAGCTTTAATTTGACAAAACTCTTAATTTGATATAAAGTAAGGAATGTAAGGAGAGTAATATGGAAGTTGCCAGAGTTACATCAAAAGGACAGATAACAATACCTCGGGATATAAGAGAAAAAATGAATATAAAAAAAGGAGATAAAATTTTATTTTTTGAAGATAATGGAAAATATTTTTTACAAAATTCAAATCTTATTGCATTATCTGATTTCCAGAAAGCAATGAAAGGAACTGCAAAAGAAGCTGGATTTAAAAACCCTGATGATGTGATGAAATATATAAAAGAATTACGAAGAGAAATGAATAATTAAATATGCGTATAATGGTTGATGCAAATATAATAATATCAGCAGGTTTATTTCCGGAATCAACTATAGGAAAAGCCTTTTCTCATATAGCAAAAAACCATAAATTGGTATTATGTCAATATATAATTAATGAAACAGAAAATGTATTTAAAAATAAATTTCCTGAAAAATCTGAACATTTTTATGAATTTATAAAAAAATATAAATATGAATTAGTAAATGTGAAAATTAATAATAATAAAAATTATCCTAATATAAGAGATATTAATGATTTACCTATATTGGTTAATGCAATTGAATCAAAAGTAGATTTATTATTAACCGGGGATAAGGATTTTGATGATATAAAAATTGAAAAATTAAAAATTATAAAACCAAGAAAATATATTGACGAATATATGTAATTAAATTGTTAACAGCCAATCAAGTGCGTTAAGCTGCTGTATACCGTTTTTATTTGTTCCAGTGCCTATTTCGTCAAGTGTTAATAATATTTTTGGATGATGATCTTTTATTTTATTAAATGATGCAAGCTCTCGCTGCAAGGTATTTTGATCCAGTACAGTTGCCGCAACTTGATAGTATTTAATGCCGCCGGCATTCTGAGTTACAAAATCAACCTCGCCGTCTGTCATGTGCCCGACAAAAACATCATTTCCGCGTCTGAGCAGTTCAAGATATATTACATTCTCCAGTATATGCCCATAATCTGCATTCCCGGCTCCCAATAAAAAATGACGTAAACCAATATCAGTTATATAATATTTTTCCAGGGTAGAAAGATGCTGCTTACCTTTAATGTTATATCGTTTTGCCTGATAAACCATAAGACTGTCAGTTAAACCTTTTAAATATTTCTCAACTGTCTTTTGATCGATTTTACGCCCTTCGGATGTCATGGTATTTGCAATTTTAGTTGTTGATAATAAACTTCCATTATTATGAAATACAAATCTTATAACACTTTCAAGCATCATAACATCGGATATCTTAAGCCTTGCGACTATATCGTTTAACATAATAGAATTAAAAAGACCTGCAAGATATTCACGGATATAATTTTGCTGTCCGTTTAACTGTAATGTATAAGGAAAAGAACTTTCGTTTAAATAAAGCGCATATTTTTCCGGTTTTGAAAAGTTTTTATCAGGTTTATAAATACTGAGCCCTTCACAGAATTCAGCAAAGGAAAGCGGCAGCATTTTTATTTCAATATACCGCCCGGTAAGAAGCGTAGCTAATTCACCTGACATAAACCATGCATTTGAACCCGTAATATATAAATCAGTATTTTTCATGATAAAAAGACTATCCACTGCTTTTTCAAACTGCGAAACATGCTGTATTTCATCTAAAAATATATAGTTCATTCTATCTGTAAGAAGAAGAGGTTTTATATATTCATACAACAAGCGGTAATCTTTCAGTTTTTCAAAGTCTATATCTTCAAAATTAATATAGATTATTTGTTCTTTACAAACGTTGTTTTCAAGCAGCCAGTCTCGGTATATCTCCATTAAGGTCGATTTTCCGCACCGGCGAACCCCTGAAACAACCTTAATTATCTGTTTATCCTTGGAATTTATTAATTTATTTAAATATTCCAAGCGGTTTATTCTATCCATTAATTAGTATTATAATCCGCAAACTTGATGATTTCAAGTAGTTTGCGGAATATAATCCGCAAACTATGGATTTTTCTATTATACTCGCCTCATTAAAACAGTTTCAACGTCATAATCCTTGTTTTTCCCTTTTTTTACGACCCTGCAGCGAAATACCTCGCCTGGTTTTAAATCATGGTCTTCATTGTGCAAAACAAGCGCTTTCAGATAATTTTCTGTAACTCCATAACATACCCCCTGTTTTTTATCATTATTTCTATTTTCCACAATCACATCCGCTTCCCTGCCAAGCCAGCGTTGTATGTAGGCTATTTTGCCTTTTTCTGCCAAGCCGGTAAAAAGAGCAACACGTTTTTTTACCTCGTTATCCGTTACATTTTCTTTGAATGAATAAGCCGGCGTACCCTTTCTTTTGGAATATGGGAAAACATGAATCCAGGCAAAATCAAGTTTTTGGCAAAGTTTGTAAGTTTGTTCAAATTCATTTTTGGTTTCGCCGGGAAACCCTGTAATTATATCGCAGGCTATAAAGGGGTCGTCTTTTACACTTCGTAAAAGAGTCACTGTTTTTTCTATAATCTGCGAATTGTAATTACGCCCCATTCGCTTTAAAACAGTTTCACTGCAAGACTGCACTGATAAATGAAAATGCGGTCTGATTCTTTTATGAGAAATAATTTTTACAAAATCTTCGTTTATGCTTTCCGGCTCCAAACTGGATAACCGTATATTAATTTTTTCAGTGTTTGATAACAAATAATCCAAAAGTTCGGCTAAATTAAAATTTTTGTTATTAATAATATCTCTTGAACTTTCTCTTCCTCCGTGTTCCTCCGTGTCCTCCGTGGTTAATATTTTTTTTCCATACTGGCAAATATTAACACCTGTTAATACCGCTTCTGCATGATTTTTTTCCAACATACGAAGACGCGATAAAACTTCTTCTGCATCAAGACTGATACTCTGCCCTCGTGCAAGACGTATCCTGCAATATGTACATTTGTTATCGCATCCGTCTTGGATCTTTAAAAAACTTCGAGTATGGCTGGAAAATTTTTCAGGATTAAATTCAAATTGTCCGCTAGGATAATAATGCCCACTGATTTTCACGGATTTACACGGATTATTTTCATTAATTAAACTCTGTGCCTCCGTGCCTCCGTGTGAAATTTCTTCTAGAAAATTTTTACTAATAAATTCCAGGATTTCATCTTTTTTTATAATATAAAGTCTTTGCGGATTTCCATCATCCAGTTTTTGAAGTTCATCTTTATCTAGTTGCGCGTAACAGCCTGTTACAATAACTTGCGAATCAGGATAATCGCGTAAAACTTTTCTTATTAACCGTCTTGCTTTTTGGTCAGCTTTTGATGTAACCGTGCAGGTATTTATAACTATTACAGACGCAGATTCACCGCTTTGTGCCGCAGTAAACCCGGCTTTTAAAAAAGTATCGGTTATGGCTTCGCTTTCAAGCTGATTTAATTTACAGCCTAATGTTTGAATTAGAAACGATGGATTTTTTTTCACTTTTCATTCGAATTACTGGGACATTGTACGTCTAATTCGATCAATCCCGCGCTGAGCGTCTGTAAGCTGTGAATTTAAAGTAAGCGCAGTGTCATAAGCATCTATCGCTCCGCCTAAATCACCTGCATTTTCCCTTGTAAACCCAAGTCTTACCCACCAGGCGGCATTATTCGGAACCCAATGAACAGCGGTAGAAAGAGCAATATCAGCATGGCGGAATTTTCCCTGCCGGATATAAATCTCACCCATAAAATAATAAACCTGATCTATTCTGGCTCCTTCAGGAGCTGCCGAAGCATATTCCTGAAAAAACTGCAGCGCTTCATTATTCATGCCCTGGTAAAAATAAATTTCTCCCAGGATTTGTGTAATTCTTACATCAAATCGATTAAGAGCTCTTGCCGCACGAGCATAACGCATTGCTTCTTCAAGACGATTAAGCCTAATAAGCGACCAGCAGATTACAACATGCGATTCCATATTATTGGGATTGTCTGTAATTTCATCACGGCAGATTTGAACAGCGCGTTCAAAATTATTATTACGATACTCTACTAAAGCATCAGGCCGTGACTGCGCTCCAATATTAAAAGTAAAAAAAGTAAAAAAAACAAAAATTAAGATTTTATTAAATTTTTTCATGCGCTTTTCCCTACCATAGTACATCTTCCGTTAAATACGCAGCCTGTTTCCATGTAAATTTCAGGAGCTGTTACATTGCCCGAAAGCCTTCCGTTTATGGTAACTTCGACTTTTTCTACAGCGGTTACATCACCTTTAACCTGCCCCCTAATTAAAACACGCAGAGCGTGAATATTGGCATTTACCACTGCATCTTCATCGATTACAAGTAATCCGCTTGCGTTAATTTCGCCGGAAACCTTTCCCCTTATAAGAAACGGTTTTTCAAAACGCAAAGTACCTGTAAAATCTATATCGGGAGATAAAATAGTATCAAAATCGGCATCTTCCATAAAATCGTTAAATACTTCTGTCATGCTGTTTATTATAACAAATAATTAAAATAATGGGAAGATTAATTTTTTTATTTAATTCACATAAATATAAGTGAATTATAATGTCATTAATTATATATCTTGTTTTAATAAGGGTTTCGTAGTATCCTATACGTTGGAGGTAAATATGGATTTTGTAACGGAAATGAAGGCTAAAGCCGCGTCATCTCCAAAAAAACTTGTCTTACCTGAAGGTACAGAAGAAAGAATCATTAAAACCGCAAGGATTCTAATCGATGAAAAACTCGCTTCTAAAGTTACTTTATTGGGTAAGATAGCGGATGTTCAGGAAGCCGCAAAAGCAGAAGGAATTGATTTAAAAGGCATTGATATTGTATGTACAGAAACTAATGCGAATCTTGATAAATACGCTGATACTTATTACGAATTACGGAAAAACAAAGGTGTTACTCCGGAACAGGCAAAAATTGATATTACCGATACCTTGCGCTGGGCAGCCATGATGTTGTATTTACAAGATGCAGATGCTATGGTTGCAGGAGCTCTTCATACGACCGGTGATGTTCTTAGAGCTGGACTTTCAATTGTAGGAACCGCGCCTGGTATTAAAACCGCATCATCTTGTTTTGTAATGACAGGAATGGAGCCTCAATACGGTAAAGACGGAGCTATGATTTTCTCCGACTGCGCTGTAGTACCTAATCCGTTTGCCGAACAGCTTGCAGATATTACAGAATGCGCTGCACAATCCTGCCGTGAATTTTTAAGTACTGAACCTGTAGCCGCTTTACTTTCTTTTTCAACAAAGGGTTCTGCCAAACATGATGATGTATCAAAAGTACAAAATACGGTAGAAATTCTTGAAAAAAGAAATCCAGGCTTTTTATTTGACGGTGAATTGCAGGCTGATTCTGCTTTAGTTCCATCGGTTCTTGATAAAAAAGCTCCTGGCAGCCCTGTACGCGGAAAAGTTAATGTAATGATTTTCCCGGATTTAAATTCAGGTAATATCGGTTATAAACTTGTTCAGCGTTTGGGTAAGGTTCAGGCATACGGTCCTTTCTTGCAAGGTTTTGCTAAACCTATAAGCGATCTTTCAAGAGGAGCATCTGTAGACGACATTGTAACTACCTGCGCTGTTACATTAGCAAGGTGTCAAACTACAGTATGACACCTTGTGAAGAAAACAGTTGATAAATAAAAAAGATAGGTTTATAATTACCTATCAATATTAAACAAGGGTTCCTGAAGGGGGGAAAAATGGCAACTGTAAAGAAACCGGCGGCAAAAAAACCAGCCGTAAAAAAAGCTGCAGCAAAGAAACCTGCTGCTAAAAAGCCTGCCGCTAAAAAACCGGCAGTAAGAACTGTATCAAAAGTTACTGCGGCTAAAAAGCCTGCGGCAAAAAAACCTGCAGCGAAAGCAGCTGTTAAAAAACCAGCCGTTAAAGCTGCCGCAAAAAAACCAGCCGCTAAAACCGCAGCTAAAAAGCCAGCCGCTAAAGCAGCTGTTAAGAAGCCGGCAACTAAAGTTGCTTCCGCTAAAGCTGCTCCAGCTGTAAAAACTGAAGTAAAATTCCGCGATTTGTTTGACGCTTACATGAAAGAAAAACTTCCTCGTGAACAAGGTTATATTATTTCTTCATTCTTCAGCCCGACATCAGCATATTCAATTTATGAAGTTATCTCTTATGCGGGAGTAAAAGAAATCTTCCATACAGACAGCGGATTACAATTTATTTCCGGCGGAAAAAAACTTCATGTTTTAGTTGAACCAGCCACATATCCTAAAAAACATGAAGAACCTGTCAGCAGAATGCAGGGGGAAAGTATTCCAAAGCGTTATAACGAATTGGAAATATTTACCGCAAAGAATCAGTCAAAAATAATGGTAGCAAAAGACCCTGAAGAAATTTCTGGTTCTTTTACAATTCTAAAACCAAATCAGATCAATTTTGCAGTAGTATTCTATGAATTACCTGATATGTACAAAACAATTGGTGAATTCTTTGAAGAATCTCTTAATAGAACAAGGAGAATTCCTCAATCTGATGCAAGAAAAGTTTCACAATTCATCGCAAATACGCTTGAAAAAAAGATGACTTTTAAATCAATAGAATAGCATTGTAAAGTCCTTACAATAAAAAAGGCTGTCGAAAGACAGCCCTTTTTTTTATCAAAAAAAGGGGCTGTCCGAGAAGTAATTCTTGGGCAGCCTTTTTTAAGGTGAAAATTTACAAAGATCGGAAGACATGATAAGATTCCTTTATGAGTAAAGGAAAAAGTGACAAGATTACGTACAAA
>Ga0123356_10004426_pt1 | contig 14522 bp, 14 predicted proteins | sample TergutEmb28metaG_2_FD_92546 | JGI IMG/M metagenome (GOLD analysis project Ga0123356, IMG submission 92546) | Embiratermes neotenicus P3 segment gut microbial communities from Petit-Saut dam, French Guiana - Emb289 P3 | ecosystem: Host-associated > Arthropoda: Insects > Digestive system > Gut ...
AAATTCGCCAACCCGTCAGACAAACCGGTCGCCCTCAGGGCAAAGCTGCTGCTCAGGAAATGGCCGCAGTTATACAAAGAACACAGAGAGCATTATCCGCCGGTTTTCAAATACGAAAAACGCGTCAACGAAGTGGAATGGGGATTTGACAACAGAAAAGAAATCTTTGAAGAAATAGCCGTCTCCGATACATTCGCCGGTCCCGGCGAAAACATGGCGGTTTTTGATTTTGACGTACCTCTGATCAAAAAAGACGAATGCGCAGATGAAGAGCGCTATATGATTACAGCGGAGAGTGTGACAGGGGCAAATATCAAAATGGCCGTCGAGGACAGGTTTTACGATTTCGCGCGTTTTGTGACCGATGCCGGAAACGAATACGAAGCCGAGGCGAAATGCCCCGTATTCGCAATTTCTCCCACTCCGGCCTATGCGGAAGCTTATAATTTGACAAACGGGATAAACCGCAGGTTTTCCTACAATCCGGTCAGAATGTGGCAGAGCGACCCGTCGCAAAACTTTCCGCAGTCCGTGACATTTTCATGGAACGAATCCCAAGATATCACACTGGTCCAAATCGCGTTCGACTCGATAGAGCGGACATACCGCGAAATGCCTTTCGACTGCGGGAAACGCGTCTCGGATTTATTGGTAAGGGATTACGACATAGAAGCCCGCGTAAACGGCGAATGGGTTTTGATCGCAGCGGAAAAAGACAATTACCGCCGGTTCCGCCGGCATACGTTTGAAAATTTAAGAACCGGCGCTCTCAGGCTGAATGTGAAAAGCACATGGAACGGCAAAAATGCCAGAATTTACGAAGTGAGAATATATTGATCAAGTTTTTGGATTACTTGCAGATTCCGCCTTTCAGTCTGTACAAAAACGGCTCAAAGCACGCGCCGCGGTCGTGAAAATTTTCCACCGTTTTGCTGTATTCCATAACTTCATATACAAAAAGCGCCGCGCTGTCCACAGATTCGATCAGAGTGTGACCGCTTATGATCCCCCCTGTCAGAACGGAGGAAAACAAATCGCCCGTGCCGTGCATTTTAAAGGGCAGAAGCTCGATTTCCCTTTCGGTATATTCCCCGTTTTCCGAAAGAACGCAGTTGTAAAGCCGTTTTTTTCTTTCTATTCCGGTTATCACCACGTTTTTGGCGCCGATTTTGGCCACTTTTTTTGCCAGTTCATATATTTCGCCGCTGTCCGTCGTTATTTTGCCGTAATCCTCGCCCGTCAGGGCGCAGATTTCGGTGAGGTTTGGGGTCGCGATATCCGCAATGGCGGTCAGGCTTTTCATGTTTTCGCACATTTCAGGCGTGTAAAACTTATATATTTTCCCGTCGTCCCCCATCACCGGGTCTATAATCGCGTATTTGGGACAAAAGGAGCCGACAAGCTCCCTGATGTATCCGATTTGCGCGGCAGAACCCAAGAAACCGCTGTAGACCGCGTCAAAACTCACCCCGATATCCTTCAGGTGTTTTATAAAGCCGGGCATCTGGGCCGTAAAATCGGTAAATTGAAAATCGGGGAAAGTCGTGTTCGCCGAAAAGATTCCGGTCGGCACGGGGGAAACCTCGACCCCGCAGGCCGATATGACCGGAATGGCGGTGGCAAGGGAACATTTCCCGAATCCGCATATGTCGTGCACGGCGGCGACCCTGGGTAATTTATTTTGTCCGTTCATTGTTTTATCAAAATTTCCTCTCAAAATATTTTTTTTGTCAGGCGGGTTCGTCTTCTTCTTCGCCCACGATCTGGTGCGCCATTTCCCTTTGGGCCATAACCAATTTATAGTATATGCCCTTGGCTTCGAGAAGCTCGTTGTGGGTGCCGTATTCGGCCACCTTGCCTTTGTCCAAAACCAGCAGCTTGTCGGCGTTTCGAAGCGTCGAGAGCCTGTGGGCTATGGCTATCGTGGTCCGGTTTTCCGAGAGTTTGTTGAGCGAATCCTGGATCATTTTTTCGGTTTCCGTGTCCAATGAAGCCGTGGCCTCATCGAGTATCAGTATGCTCGGGTTATGTATCACCGCCCTCGCTATCGCCACCCTCTGGCGCTCGCCCCCGGACATGGAATATCCTTTTTCACCCACCAGCGTGTTATAGCCCTCGGGCAGATTCACGATAAAATCGTGAGCGTTTGCCACCCGTGCCGCTTCTATCACTTCCTCGTCCGAGGCGTAGGGCTTGGAGTACCTTATATTTTCCCTCACAGTCCCCGTGAACAAATGCGTCTCCTGCAAGACCACGCCTATCTGGCTGCGCAGCGCCTCCTGCGATATGTCCTTTATATTCACTCCGTCGATAATTATTTCCCCCTCGTTCACATCGTACAGGCGCATCAAAAGGTTTATGAGGGTGGTTTTTCCCGAACCCGAATGCCCCACTATTCCGATCATCTCCCCGGATTTTATTTCAAGATTTATATTTTCCAAAACGGGACTGTAACTCTGATAACCGAAAGTGGCTTTTTTGATCGATATGTCCCCTTCGATCTTTATATCTATGGGCAGGTCTATGTCCAATATTTCCGGGGTTTCCTCGAGTATTTCGAACACTTTGCTCGATGAAGTCAGAAATTCCGATATGCTGTTCGGGATGTTGGCAAGCGAGGTCAGCGGCCCGTAAACTATCCCCGTATATGCGAAGAACTGGTTGTATTCGCCCATCGTTATCCGGTTTTCAATGACCAATTTGCCCGCGTACCAGATTATGAGGTATGTGCCCGCGTGTATCAGAAATGTGATAAAGGGCCAAATTGTCGACCATATCCTTGAAATTATTTCCCTCTGCCTGGAAACTTCGAGGCTCGCGGAGTTGAATTTTTCGATTTCCTTGTCTTCCTGCCCGAAGCTCTTGACCACGCGTATCCCGTTTAATATATCCTGGAGCAGATAGTACATGCGCGTGCCCGCCACCCACCTTTTTCTGTTTTTGTCGTGTATATAATCCCAAAAGCGAGTGATTATAAAAATGGCGAACGGAACGGGAACTATGACAAAAAGCGCCGTGACCCAGTTCATCACAAACAAGATGACGACGGCGATCGGAAGCGACACCACCTGCCTGAATATGCTGGGAAATTCGCGGATTATGAAATTCTGCATCACGCCGGTGTCGTTTGAGACCCTCGTCATCAAATCCCCCGTCGAATGCCTGTGGATCGACGAAAGCGAAAGCGCCTGTATTTTTTCGTACAGAAGCGTTCGAAGCATCATCAAAAATTTGCCGGAGGCAATGGCCAAAAGCCGCCCTTCCGCCACCCCGAGCGACCTTTGCACTAAGTCGATTCCGACGAGCAGCGCCACCCAAGACCCGAAACCCCAGATTATCGCGTCCATTTTTGATGTGTCTATGGGAACCGCCGGCACCAAATAGGTGTCGGTTATATGACGCATAATCACAGGCAGGATAAACTGCATCAATATGGCGACCCCCGCGACTATGAACGGAAAAAACATGGCGAGCCGAAGCCCTTTCGTCATGGCCCAAAGTTTCAGATAAACCTCCAATTTTTTCATGCAGAACGGGCATATCACTGAGCCGTACAGGTATGGCCTTCCGCATTCGGGGCAAAACTGCTCTGAAGAAGTGTTGACTAAGACTTCTTCGTTTCCCGTTTCGGCCAATATTTCGCAGGCTTTCACCATCACGGCGTACCGGGGCAGATTCCTGCCCACTATAAACTGGCAGATCAAAGTCGAACTTCCGTTTATTCCGGCGTAAAAACCCCCGCTCCCGTACATCACTTCCGTTTTGAAATTTGTCGAACCTATGATGTCGTATATGCCGAGTATTTCGCCGTTTAATATTTTATACATTTTTTTGTTCGTGAAAGCCACAAAGCCTTTCACGAATTTTCCCTCATGTATATTGAACGGCAGGCAATACATGAGTTTTTCCCCTTCGCTCGATTTTTCGAATATTTCGAGGTCGGGCTGCGGCATTTCGTATAATAATTTCATAAACTATCCCACATTATCTCACATTCTCTACACGTAGATTTCTATCTTTTTATAGCTGTTGGCGTCCAATTGCGAGGGGTCCTTTATCTGGAAACTGTTTCCGTCGATATCGTGTATGAATATCCTGCCGTCTTCCAAAGACCTGATATTTGAAAACGGGTTGTTCAAGATAAAAGTCATGCTCCCCGCCTTTGTCTCGGTTTCCCAGTATGTATACCCGAATTTTTCCTTGACGGAACTGATTTTTACGATTTCAGGCGAAAAATATCTTCTGTCGAGTTCGTCCGAAAACAGCCGCCGCTGGTCTTCGGGGAAATCTTTCATGTATCTTATCATGCCGATTTCTTTTCCCCTGCCCATTTTTTTCGAATCGGGTTCCCTGACCGACAGAAACTCATCGGGATTTGTTATCGGGAAACACCTGAAAATGACCACCCTTTCAAAAAATTCCTTTGTTTCGTCCGCGTTTTTCAAATCAAGGCTGATCAGCCCGCCCTCTGAACGCTTGAATTCTGCGTTTTCCGGCGTCAGCGCGACGGACACGCGTTCTTTTTCCACTACTTCGTCCGGTTTTTGTTCCGACATTTTATATTCACTCCTCAAATTAAAACTTATTCTCCTGCGATGACCCGTTTCATGGCGTCGCTTTGCAGTTTGTATAATTTATAGTATATCCCTTTGTTTTTTATGAGCTCCACATGGTCGCCGCTCTCCGCCACTTCGCCGTTTTCTATGGCAAACAGATAATTGCATTCCTTCAGCGTCGAGAGCCTGTGCGCGATGACTATGGTGGTGCGTTCTTTTACCAGAACGTTTATCGCTTCCTGAATCAGCCTCTCGGTTTCGGTGTCCATCGCCGCCGTGGCTTCGTCGAGTATCAATATTTTCGGGTCGAGCAAAAGCGCCCTCGCGATCGATATCCTCTGCTGTTCGCCCCCCGACATCGAACGGCTCCCCGTCCCCACCAGCGTTTCGTACCCTTCCGGCATGTTGGCGATAAAATCGTGGGCGTTGGCGGCTTTTGAGGCCGCTATTATTTCGTCTATGGTGGCGTCCGGCCTCGCATAGCGTATATTTTCCGCCACGGTTCCCCTGAAGATGAATATTTCCTGCGAAACTATAGCGATATTTTTTCTCAAAGTCTGTATTTCGATATTTTTTATGTTGTGCCCGTCGATTTTTATCGAGCCGCTTATGACGTCGTACATCCGCGTGATCAGGTTCGCTATGGTCGATTTGCCCGCGCCCGTGTGGCCCACAAGCCCGATATAGTCCCCCTGCTTTATTTTAAATGACATATTTCTCAAAATCGGCCGGTTTGCCAGATAATGGAAGCAGACGTCCTCGAATTCGATTTCGCCGTTCAGCTTTTCGAGTTTGACCGGATTTTCGGCGTCCGCTATATCCCTCGGGGAATCCAGCACTTCAAAAACCCTCTGGGCGGAGTTTGTCATCTCCGTTATGTAGTCGGTCAGCGTCGCGAAAAACTGCAGCGGCGAAAAAATCATGTTTATAAAATTCAGATAAGTCAGAAATTCGCCGTAGGTCATAAAGCCGCCGATGACGTTGATTCCGCCGAAGCCCCATATCAGCCTTCCGGTAAGCCCCATCAAAAGGCTGACGACCGGAAATATCGCCAGGCGGGTTTTATTCAGTTTCAAATCGGCCTGAAACAGGTTGTCGCTGTATTTTCTGAACCTGTTGCTCTCCTCCACTTCTTTTGCGAACGCCTTCACCACCCTTATATTGCTCAGCGAATCGCCGAGCATGCTGGTCAATGAAGAGGATCTGCGCCAGCGCTTTGAGTACATCCTCCACATGTTGGGCAGTTGTGTCCTGAAGATCCATACGATTATCGGGACGGGGATAAAAACTATCAGCGTGAGCTGCCAGTTTTGCACGAACATCATCGCCGTCACCCCGATGAAGGTCACGACGCTTATGATAAAACTCGGAATTATGTCCGTATAGAAGCCCTGTATTACTTCGGGGTCCGAATTTATCCTGTTCATCAGCCGGCCGGTCTGGTTGTTGTTGAAATAGGCCAAGGAGAGCTTTTGCATCGCGGAAAACATGTCGGTTTTCATTTTCTGCGTGACATTGATGGACATTTTGTTCACTGTCCGCGAGCGCATGATCTGTATCGCTATCGAAAAAAGGTCGAGCACGACAAGAAGCAGCGCGAAAATCAAAATATTGCTGCGCAAAAATTCGAGCGCGCCGAAATTTTCCGTATTCTGGTCGCCGTAAACCACCAGATCCACGAAAATACGCCCGTGGATAAACGGGCTCACGAGCGAAATTCCGGAAGTGACGAGAAGAGTCGTGAATATTATCGCCAAATGCCGCTTATGCGTTCCGAAATATTTGAAGAGCCTTGTGAAAAGCATATTTTTATCGACGCAGTTCATGCATACTTTTCTGTTCTGGTTGTGGTACCTTCTTTTGCATTTCGGGCAGAAAATATTGAACTGTTCGAATATCGCGTCATCGGAGGCCACTTCCTTGCCTTCCTGTATGCGTTTCATCAGCTCGAGAAAAGCGAAAAGTTTTTGCTTTTTTGAGTTTGTGGAGAAGGCCACGCCCACAGTCACGCTGTCGATTATCGCGAAAAACCTGTTGGTGGAAGTAAAACTGTCTATGTACGCGCTTTCGATTTTTTCCACCGGATATTTGGTAAATTCGGGTTTTGAAAATTTTGTTTTGAGTCCGGCTTCGTCGATTTTTCCGTCCGCGCCTATTTTTTTATGTTTTTTTCTTTCTTTGGGGTCATACTCAAAATCCTTTGAATTTGCCGAAAGGCAGTACAAATACTGTTTGTCAAGGCAGAGCCAAGACTCCCCGAAATCCCCCGTGACGTCCAAATCAAGGCAAGCCGCCATTATGATATTTTCGATATCGACCCCGAAATTTTTTAACGCGGCTTCGACTTCACTTGTGAGATCGTCTAGCGGAAGCATATAAATCACCCACTTAATTGATTTTAAAAATTTAAGCGTTTTTTTACGCCATCTATCATTATACAAAAAAAAAAACAAAAAATCAATCCTTTTTGAAAAATGTTATTTGTTTCTTCATAAAATTTTTAACTAATTTCCGATTGTTTTTTGTATAATTGTAATAAAGAAACCCGAAAAATCCAGAAATCAAACGGAATGAACGAAAAAATGTTCGAAATTATATCAAAAATCATAGACAAGATAAAAAACCAAATCAAAAAAAACGACGAAGACAATCCCGAATACAGAATCAAATTCGCTCACCGGATCGCAAACAAAAAAATCAAGTATGTGACCGAGCGGACATTCGACGTCCAAACCGGCGAAGTCTCTGAAACGGTCATCGGCAAAAACGGCTTTTTCAATATAAACAAAAACAACGAAATTTCAGTTTACTGCGGGGGCGACGAATTGTTTAGGGCATATGTCCCGGAGCTGAAAGCCTATGAGTTTTTATCGCTCGAAGGCGCGGTGATGGAAGCTTTTGATCTGATCTCTGGCAAATTCAAAAATATAATAACATATTATATATATCACAGAAGATAAGGGGAATTTTTTATGAGCTACAATTTTAAAAGCGCGGGCGAATTAAACCCAATTGACAAACTTCCGGAAATTTTACTCGATTGCGAAGGCAAAAAAATCGCAGACGCGAAAGAATGGTCAAAGCACGCGAAATACTTAAAAGAGATGCTGAAATATTACATGTACGGCGAAGTTTTTGATAATTCCCGAAATTTCAGGGTGTCGGGGGAAGTTTTGTTTTCGGAAGAAGTACACGGCAGGCAGGCAATCCACGAATTCGTGAAGGTCACATTCGGCGAAAACGATAAAAGATTGTCTCTGTTCGCCGAAATCACGCGACCGAACAAACCCGGCCGATTCCGGGTTATAACCTATATCGCTTTTCCGAATGCGAGAGATTACGAAATCGAACATGAAGCAGTCGTCAAAAGAAATTATGCAATCGCGCTCTTCAATTACGAACAGCTTGCACCGGACAAAAGCGGCGCGGATTTAAAAAGCCTGCCGCTCTGCGAAATGCTGGGCGAAGATTTGGATTTAAAAGCTGTGGGTTTATGGGCGTTTTGCAATATGCGCCTAATCGATTACCTCGAAGAAACCGAATATTCCCTCAAAGACAACTATATCGTCACCGGCCATTCGCGCAACGGCAAGGCCGCGCTGTGCGCGGGGATATTTGACGAGCGCGTAAAGGTCACTGTGCCCAACAATTCCGGCTGCGGGGGCTGCGGCTGTTTCAGATATCTCGGACCGCGCGGGCAGATCACGCAGAATACCGAAAAAGTGGAGAGTTTGGAAAGAATAACAAAAACATTCCCGCACTGGTTTTCCGAAAATTTAAATCAATTTTACGATTCGGACAAAAATTATTCGGAAAGCTCCGCGTTAAACAACAAACTGCCCTTTGATCTGCATTTCAACAAAGCGCTTGTCGCCCCGCGCGCGCTTTTGTCGCTCGAAGCATACGGCGACGAGTGGGCTAATCCGGAGGGCTCGAAAATCACGCACGACGCGGCCCGGCCGGTTTTTGATTTTTTGGGCGTGCCCGAAAATATCGACATAAGGTTCAGGGAAGGCGGGCACGACTTCGGAATGCGCGACTGGCTGGAGTTGTTGGATTTTTGCGACAAAGTTTAAATGTAATATTTCCAGGCGTGCAAATGAGATTTATGTAAGGCCTGGAAGGCAAGAAAATAATCAACCCCACAATATTCTACCGAAAATGTCGGATGGCAATTTAGTAAGCCTGTTATAATTATTGCAGAAAGGGGGTCGGAAACATGGATATTCTCACTCAATTAAACCGTGCGATGGCATATATCGAAACTCATATTGACGATGATTTGGCTCTTGCCGATATTTCGAGCGTAACCGCATATTCAACATATCATTTTGGTCGGCTGTTCTACTATATCGCCGATATGCCCTTGTCCGAATACATTCGCAAACGTAAGCTGTCGCTGGCGGCGATGAAACTGCAAAACGGAAGTGAAAAAGTTATTGATTTGGCAGTGATGTTCGGCTATGAAAACGCAGACAGTTTCAGCCGCGCTTTTGTAAAACAACACGGCGTTACACCTTCCGCAGCGCGTCAACCGGGCGTGAATTTAACCATTTTTCCGCCGCTCACTTTTCAAATCAAAATTAAAGGAGTGCAGGCAATGAATTGGAGAATTGAGGAAAAAGAGGCATTTGAGGTGTTCGGTATTGAAAAAATGTTTACTGCGGGTGAATCAAACGACGTTCCGGCATTTTGGGATGAATCAGCAAACGACGGCAGCCGGATAAAATTGGCTGAACGGGCGGCGGGATTGCCCGGACCAAACGCAATTTGTGGCGCTACGGATTCTAAAACAAACAAATTTTCCTACATGATTTGTTTTGAATTTAAAAATGGCCTTAATACTGACGGATTTAAAATAGTACCCATACCCAAGCAAACATGGGCGGTATTCCGCGCTGATGTGAACGAATACGGCGACAAGATACCCGAACTTTTCGGACGAGTTTACAGCGAATGGTTCCCTTCTTCCGGTTACGAAAAAGTTGAAGGCTGGGACATGGAGATTTATGGCGCATATCCTGACAATAAAAAATATGAGGAGGTATGGGTTCCGGTACGAAAAAGTTGAACATAAGATCATGAATAAGAAAAAGAGCGGCGAGTATTAAATCTCGCTGCTTTTTTAATAGCGTGTTTATTTGCGTTTTTGAATTGGTACACATATATCCATCTGCACTATGTCGCCATGATCGCGTTCATCATACGCCTCGAAGTCCAAGCGGGTATCGTCGTATTCATAATGCGACCCCGGTAGCCAACCGGTCAATATTTTTTCCCATGTGTCCACGATAGACCGCGTGTATTGTTCGTCCGGTACTTTGGGTGTGGTAAATACGGCGTATAACCCACCGGGCATTTCTACTTTTCGCATATCCGGTTCGATTTTAGTGATATCAGCGCTGTTGTCAAAAGATACGCCCAGCAGATACATAAACTCCCCGGTCTTTTCGTCTACGTCAAAACAAAGCGCGTATTCACCATGTTTTGCCGGCGAAAAGGCATCGTAAAGTCTTGATAGGCGTTTTCCGTAATCAAGAGCGATTGTGTTCCAATAAGCCGGTGCATCGGCACTCCTTTTTACAGACGCCAATGAATGGCGGCTTACGACACCGATGACGGCGAATGGTTGTATTTCCTTGATTTGAACCTGCATATTAAATCCTCCATGTTTTAATTTTACGCCGGTGATTGTCGCTTTTTTCGGCGGATTGGCTATAATATGCAAACGATGAAGAGACGGAGGGTATCCGAAGCACTTCTTGAAAGCTTTGGTAAACCCCGCATGGGTTTCAAACCCGAAATCCATTGCCACGTCTATAATTCGCCCGCCTTGCGACAATTCGTGCAGCGCGTATTCCAGCTTGCGCCGTATCACATAGTTCATAACCGGCGTCCCGGTCAGAGCCATAAATACCCTGCAGAAGTGGTAAACGGAATAATTCGCCGCGCGCGCGAGTTCATCGACCCGGATGTTTTCCGTGATTCTGTTGTCTATTTCATCCAGAACCGACTGAACCATAACTTCATATTCCATTGTGCCGCCTCCTTTCGCCGGTGAATTTAGTATAGCACAGAGGAATTGCTGCCGCTTTTCCAATCTTGCTATGCTTACAATTTAGGGTAAAAAATCAAGTGCGATTTTTTCGTTTGCGTTCGCAAATCGTTATTGAATTATTAAGAGCCTTGTGGTATAATTATGTAGAGTTCCAGTAAAACGGATTTAAACGAACAAAAGGATATATATATGATTTTAGGATTGAAACGCGGTGTGGTCGAACTCGCCGACCACGACCCGGAATGGGAGCGAATCGCACGCGAAACCATAGTGCGGCTTTGGCGCGTTTTGGGTACTGCGGCAAAAGATATACAGCACGTCGGCAGTACGGCAATCAAGGGAATAAAAGCGAAACCGATTATTGATATTGCCGTAGCTGTATTTAATTTTGATGATGTAATGGTTTTATCTCCGGTGTTAGAAAAACAAGGTTTTATATGTGTTGGTTGGGAAAGCGATGGGAAAGTTCAACCAATGTATCAATGTGGCGAATTTATTTCGGGTGAAAAACTTCCAATTATGCTGACGCATTTTATTCATATTGTCATGGCGGACAGCCAACAATGGCATGACTATATCAATCACAGGGATTATATGAATACTTGCCCAGTAGCTGCACAAGAATATGAATCATTAAAATTAAAGTTAGCGGAAGAAAACAGAAGTAATTATCATAAATATTTTTTAGGCAAACAGAATCATATTCATGAAACAGTGAGAATCGCTCAATTATGGAATGAATTTTATCGTAAATTTACGCAAATTACCCCAATCAATAAAGGCTGGTCGGAAGACAAAAAATACTGCGTGGAAACCGCGGACGGTTGGCGTATGCTCCTGCGCGTATCGGACATAGCGGAATATGACCGTAAAAAAATTGAATATGAGATGATGGAACGCGTGTATAATCTCGGTGTTCTTACGCCACAACCGCTTGGTTTCGGTGTGTGCGACGGCGGGAAAAGCGTCTATTCGCTGTCCGGCTGGCTCGATGGGAAGGACGCTGATGTTGCATGGCCCGATATGTCAGAAGCGAATAGATATGCTTTGGGATTGAAGGCAGGAGAAACGTTGCGAAAAATCCACACCTTGCCTGCTCCTGAAAATGCTGAACCATGGGAAACATGGTTTTATCGTAAAGTACAAAACAGGATTGATTTCTATAACGCTAACCCTGTCAAATCCAAAAGCGGCGATATAATCGTTCGTTATTTACAAGAGCACAAACATTTGCTCGATAACAGGCCTCAGACATTTAATCACGGCGATTACACCATAGTAAATCTGATAATTATGCCTGACGGTCAAGTGGGCGTTATTGATTTCGATGCTTACAACAAAGGTTACGGCGATTCGTGGTGGGAGTTTGACCCTATAAATTGGGGTAACGAACTTAACATCAAATTTTATATTGGTTTTATTAAAGGTTATTTTAACGGCGAACCGCCGGACGAGTTTTTCATAATGCTCTCATATTATCTTGCATACCGGGCATTGGCGGATTTTTGTGATATTTCGAGTGGAATTTACGGCAGCCCGAAAGAAGGTATGTTGTGTGTAAACAATGTCCTTCGTTGGTTTGATAATATGAAAAACCCTGTGCCGTCGTGGTATCTCAAAGATTTCAATCGTATATCAATGGTTTCGGCAAGTCGTTAGGTGATACGGTTGTCATGTCGCCGGAAGAATTTCGTATCGGAGGTTTAGTCGATGAAATCAGCAATGTATATACAATGTAAATCAAATGATTGAGGAATGGAGGGCGGCAAAATGATTAGCCCCCACGGAATAATCGTATTCGGCGCAAACGGAAGCGGAAAAACCACGCTTGGACGCGAACTGGCGCGTCTTTTGAGTTTCAAGCATATGGATCATGAGGATTATTCGTTCAAAAAATCGGATATTCCATATACTGATCCGCGGACAAATGAGGAATGTATTGAATTGATGCTTGCTGATATAGAAAAATATCGCTTGTTTGTCATTACCGCAGTCACCGGCGATTTTGGCGACGAAATTCCGCAATATTACAAACTCGCCGTATATCTCAAAGCACCGCTTGGACTTCGTATGGAGCGTGTAAAACAACGAGAGTATGATAAATTCGGAGATCGCGTCCGTAAGGGCGGCGATATGTATGAGCAACGATTAGAATTTCATAAATTCGTGGCTTCGCGTCCGTTATCAAAAATCGATCAATGGGCAGAAACCTTAACTTGTCCTGTTATTCATGTTGACGGCACAGATGATTGGCGTACAAATGCGGAAAAAATAGCGAAATATTATGATTTGTCTTATATTGAGGAATAGAACATGAGCGATATTTTGTTTCGTACAAAAAATTACATATTCAGCTACCGCACCGCAGGGATTCTTGTCCATGGGGATAGGGTTCTGCTGCAAAAGCCGAGCAACAGCGGGGATTACGCCTTCCCCGGAGGCCATATCGCTTTTGGCGAAACAACCGCGGAAACCCTGATCCGCGAGTTCAAAGAAGAAATGGGCGCGGATATTGAAGTCACTGAATTAAAATGGGTGGAGGAAAACTTCTTTTCGTGGGGGGATAAACCATGCCATCAGATTAGCCTTTCCTATTTGGTAAGGCTGAAAGACACGGCACAAATTCCGCTTGACGGTCGGTTTATCAGTGAAGAATACCGCGAAAACGATGATAACGCAATATATTTCTACTGGATTCCGCTGGACGAAGTAAAAAATATCAACGTGTATCCCGCTAATGCGGCGGAGTTACTGCTGAAACTTGATGATGGCGTGAAGCATTTCGTATACAGGGAGGGATAAAAAATAATTTTATTGAAAAAAGAAGGATAAAATCAAGAATATGATTAAAAGAATCGCAATAATAGACAAACTGCATAAAATATTAAACCCTTTGCCGTTTATTTACGCCTTTTGGCTTGAAGGCGCGGACGCCATCGGCACGGCCGACGAATACAGCGATATTGATAAAAACAGCGGCGCACAGCACTTCTAAAATGGAACGATTAAGCGCGGTTAGGCGCGAAGTATGAAATATCTTGGTTTCTGATGTATTCCTGTAGTGTCTTATGTGTGCGTTCGCTGACGGAAGCCACAAAATAAGAATTGCTCCAAAAAAAAGGCTTCCAATAAAACTTGCTCAAATAATCCGCAAACTCTTTCCGCAACAGAAGTGACGATACAGTTTTAAAATTGTTAATCAACTTGCTTAATTTTACCTGCGGCGGAGCCTCAAACATAACGTGAATATGGTCATACTCCGTGTTAATTTCGAATATCCTGCAATTCCAGTTTGTCTCAAAAAGATTCCGCGCAATTTCCAAAAGGCGTTTAGCAACATTTTCTGTTAAGATTTTATTCCTGTACTTTGTGACAATCACTAAAAGATATTCAAGGTCATAAATAATGTGTCTATTCTTGTTCAACATGATAAATCCCCCTTGACAACTAAATGGTTTTGAGATATAATAACATTATAGCATAAGGAGGTGCGAAATGCAAATAGTAACGTCATATAAAATAAAGATCAAAAACCATAATGATATATTCGAGAAATTATTGGCTATATACCGCGAAGCGTTATCGTACCTTATACTGGTAGTCGATGCCGAGTGGGATACTGTCAAGGATATAACAGGGACAAAAGCGCAAGCGATGTACATAGAACGGCTAACACACGGGACAAAGAACAGAATAGCGAAATATGAATTCGACGAGCGGTACTATAAGTTTCCGTCGTACCTGCGGCGGAGCGCAATCAACGACGCAATAGGGAAAGTATCGTCATACCGAGCCAACTACGAGAAGTGGAACAACAAGGGGCGCAAAGGCGGCGAGCCGACTTTACAGACAAAGCATTACGCCTACCCGGCGTTGTTCCGTGACAATATGTATGTGCGCGACGACGA
>Ga0123356_10004427_pt1 | contig 14517 bp, 6 predicted proteins | sample TergutEmb28metaG_2_FD_92546 | JGI IMG/M metagenome (GOLD analysis project Ga0123356, IMG submission 92546) | Embiratermes neotenicus P3 segment gut microbial communities from Petit-Saut dam, French Guiana - Emb289 P3 | ecosystem: Host-associated > Arthropoda: Insects > Digestive system > Gut ...
ATCAACGACATATTAGACAACACAAAAATCGAATCCGGTAAAATCGTCCTTGAAAACATCCCCTTCGATATGGAAGATGTCATTGCACAATGCCAATCGGCGATCCTTCCGAAAGTCATAGACAAAGGGTTCAGATTATATTGTTATTCGGAACCGCTCCAAGGCAAAAAAGTCATCGGCGATCCGGTCAAATTACGCCAGGTCCTTATGAACTTATTATCAAACGCCGTTAAATTCACAACTACGGGATCGGTCAAAATACTCGCTTCAATTAAATCGGCAGATGAAAATAAAGCAACATTCACTTTCGAAGTCAAAGATACCGGTATCGGCATGTCGCCCGATCATATCGAAAAAATATTCGTCCCGTACATGCAAGCGGATGATACGGTCACGCGCAGATTCGGCGGAACGGGTCTCGGTCTTCCGATATCCAAAAGCATTGTAGAGCTGATGGGCGGTGAACTTTCCGTAGAAAGCTCGCTGAATGTCGGCAGCAGATTCTCTTTTGATTTGACATTCGATTTGATCGATGACGCACAATACAATCCTCCCGATAAAATCGTTTTCTCAGGAAAAGACAAACCTTATTTCAGCGGGGATATATTGGTTTGCGAAGATAACGGTTTAAACCAACAAGTCATCTGCGATCATTTGACACGTGTCGGTATAACTGCCGTCGTTGCAAATAACGGACAAGAAGGCGTAGAAGCTGTTTGGGAAAAAATGGACACTTCATCAAACAAAAAACCCTTCGATCTTATCTTTATGGATATTCACATGCCTGTCATGGACGGGCTTGAAGCATCATCAAAAATGAATGCGATGGGCATCGAAACACCGATCGTAGCTATGACGGCAAATATCATGTCCAACGATCTCGAACTTTATAAAGAATACGGAATAAACGATTATCTCGGCAAACCGTTCACATCACAAGATTTATGGAAATGCCTGATGAAATATCTGCCCGTATCGAACTATGTACCCGTTGATGTCCGCAAAGAAGCTGAAGAAGAAGACAAATCATTAAAACAGCTTCGGATTTACTTCGCGGAAAGCAACAAAACAACATATCAAAAGATAACGGATGCACTCGTTTCAGGTGAATTAAAAATTGCTCACAGGTTGATGCACACACTCAAGAGTAATGCAGGTCAAATAGGAGAAAAGCGACTGCAGGAAATAGCTGCCGCTGCCGAACATATGCTTTCCGAAGGCGAAAACAAACTGACTGCAGAGCATGCAAGTCTCCTTAAATCAGAACTCGATAATGTATTAAAAAAACTCGAACCTATGCTTGTCAAAGAAAAAAACAAAGACGATGAAATTAATGCGGATCCGGATGAATGCAAAGAAATCATTGACAGGCTTGAACCGGTCCTCAGCAAGCAAAGCACCGAATGCATGAACATGCTCGATGACATACGTCGAATTCCGGGAGCGGAGGATCTCGTAAAATACGTTGAAGACTTCGAATTCAAAAAAGCGATCGTTGAACTGTCCGCATTAAAAGAAAGGTTGGAAGCCGATAACGAAGGAGCATAGACATATGAAAGATAACGGTAAAAACGTTATACTCATTATTGATGATGAAACTGCCAATATCATGGCACTTACAAGCATTCTCAGCACTGATTACGATGTATATGCAGCCAAAAACGGCATGGATGCCATTATTCTTGCCGAAGAACATTTACCCGATATTATATTACTTGATGTCATCATGCCCGATATGGACGGCTATGAAGTCATAGCGGAACTTAAAAATCTTGAAACAACAAAACACATCCCCGTCATTTTTATAACAGGTCTGAACAACCCCGATGCCGAAAAAAAAGGATTGGCTTTGGGTGCCGCCGATTATATCCCGAAACCCTTCAACCCCGATATCGTAAAACTCAGAGTCCAAATCCAAATCAAATTGGTCAATCACATTCGCGCACTCGAAGAACGAGATGAAATGGAACGACAATTGAATCTCATCAGAGAGCTTGAAGCGGGTTTGAGGACAGCAAAAGAACAAGCGGAATACAGCAGAGGTCTCGCCGAGCACTCCAGCCGCGCAAAAAGTGAATTCCTGTCACGAATGAGCCATGAAATGCGAACACCGATGAATGCGATAATGGGGATGTTGCAAATCCTCAAAGTAAGAGGTATCCCCGATAATTTAAAGGATTATATCCATGAAATAAGCAAAGCATCAAATCACTTACTGGTGATGATAAATGATGTTCTCGATGTCTCAGGTATGGAATACGGAGTTTTCAAATTGGTAAATGAACCGTTCAATGCGAATAAAGTATTTAAAGATGCATTGGAATCGGAAGAATATAACGCTTCTCAAAAAAATCAATCGCTCATAACCGATATCGACCCGTCAATACCCGAGACTCTTTACGGAGATTCAAAACGTTTGAAGCAAATAACAGCCAATCTGCTTGCTAACGCTGTGAAATTCACACCCGAGGCCGGTGAAATTCGCTTCAATGTTATTAAACTCTGTGAAGATTCCGATAACGCATTGTTACAAATCGAAGTATCCGATAACGGAATAGGAATATCGGAAGAAGAGCAAAACAATTTGTTCCAGCTCTTTGAGCAAATTGACGGCGGCAATACAAGAAAACACGGCGGCATAGGTATCGGCTTGGCTTTATCAAAGCGTATCGTTGATTTGATGGGAGGTAAGATATGGGTCGAATCGGAACAAGATAAAGGCGCAAAATTCACTTTTACATGCAACTTCCCGAAGTATGATAAGTTCAGTGCGGCGATATAACGGAGGCATGACCTAATGAACAAAATCGGAACGGCAAACAATTTAAACGATAAAAACCATACAGGCAAAAGTAAACTTGCTTTTCGATTCAGGAATATCAACATTATGATTATTACATTGATTTTGGTAATTGTAATAATCGTCAGTTTTATTTTCATCGGAAACTTCACCGACAGTGTATCAAAAGATTATGTGCGCTTTTTCACGATGGATTCGGTCAACATACTCGGCGCCTACCTGAATAATGAAATATCGCTTATCCGACAAGCTGCCGAATCGCCTGAAATAATAAATTGGTTTTCCGATGAAGCCGATCCTGATAAAAAAGAAGCCGCTTTCAGACGAATAATACTTTTTACGGATATTTTGCAAATACGCGGTATTCATTTTGCCGTATATGAATCGTTGAATGAATACTCCGTATCCGCCGACGTTTCGTTTGATGATTTCATACCGTTTGATACAATTGATCCTGCATCACCGCTTGATCAATGGTTCTTTAATGCATTAAATTCAAGATTTGATTTCACGCTTAATCTTGATATCGATAAAATCACGGAAAAACGCCGTTTGTGGATAAATCACAAAGTCATTAATAACGGCGAAACGGTGGGGATCATATGTTCCGCACTTGAATTTGATAATATTTTTAACGAGCTTTTCGGAGAATACAACTCCCGCGGTGTTACAGGTTATATCGTCGATTACAACGGTAATATCCAAATCAGCAGTTATGTACCCGAACCCGATTTTATCAACATCGATACCGGTTCGACCATTGCGCCGGGCAGCAATATTAAAGAAATATCCCATGATCCGACTTTCATTAATGCCGTAAACACTTTTCTTTATAACCCCGAAACACATTATAAAAGACAAGAACCGTATGTAACACAACTCAGCGAAGAAACCAATCAATATATATCGATCGCTCCGATCCCCGGTACAAGCTGGCTGAAGATCACGTTTTTCAATTCGGATGCATTATTTAATGCCTCGCTTATACTTATTCTTATATTAATCGTTCTTTTAACATATATCCTGCATGTTATATTGAATTCTCTCGTTATACAAAGAATGTTATTCAAACCGCTCAGTCTTCTTACTCACAGTGTTTCGATCGAACGTGACATAAATAATATTTACGGATTGGACAGAGATGATGAGATCGGTTATCTTGCGCGAGGAGCAAAAGAAACCTGGGATGATTTAAACGGTAAAACCGCAGATCTTATTTCATCGATCGATGAACGGGAAAAACAAGCAAATATCCTTAATGCAATCAATGTTATGACTGTATCTTTGCTCAGTGCGGAAAACCACGAAGCATTCGACGCCATGCTTCCCGAAAGCATGAAGCTTATAGCGGAATGTATGGAACTCGATCGAATATATATTTGGCAAAATAAAGTATTAAATAACTCATTACATTTTGTCTTAACGCATGAATGGCTCGGGGACAGCAATCATCTCGGAAACCCCGTACGTGTCGGATACAATTTATCTTATAAAGAAAACATTCCGAGTTGGTACGAAAATTTTATGAAGGACGAAATCGTTTGCGGTTCCGTCAAATCAATGCCGGATCAAGAACGAGCGATTTTGGAAAACAACGGCGTCAAATCCGTTCTTGCCGTTCCCGTATATTTACACGGTCATTTTTGGGGATTTGTCAGTTTCGATAATTGTCGCGATGAAGTAATGCTTACACCTGATGAAATCGATATCCTTCGTTCCGGAAGTTTTATAATCGCAAGTGCGATAAATCGTAACAGTATAATATCAAACCTCGAAGAGACTGCGGAACAAGCCAAATCGGCAAGTCGCAGCAAGTCTGAATTCCTTGCAAACATGAGTCATGAAATACGCACACCGATGAACAGTATCATAGGGTTTTCTGAGCTTGCTTTAGATGATGAAATACCTTATAAAACAAAAGATTATCTGGCAAAAATATTGGAAAATTCCGAATGGCTTTTACAAATCATCAATGATATCTTAGACATTTCCAAAATCGAATCGGGTAAAATGGACTTGGAAAACATCCCGTTTGATTTAAGTGATATGTTTGCGGCATGTCGAACAGCCATAATGCCCAAAGCTCTCGAAAAGAATCTTACTCTGCACTTCTACGTAGAACCTTCAGTCGGCAAAAAATTACACGGCGACCCTGTCAAACTGCGTCAAGCCTTTATCAATCTTCTTTCAAACGCAGTTAAATTTACATCGACAGGCATGATAAAAGTACAAGCATCCGTTATTAAGATCGACATTGACAGTGTTACGATATCCTTTGAAATTAAGGACAGCGGAATCGGTATCGATTCCGACATGATAAACAGAATATTTGATCCGTTTACACAAGCAGAGTCCGGCACGACCAGAAAATACGGAGGCAGCGGTCTCGGATTGCCGATTACAAAGAACATTATCGAAATGATGGGCGGTAAACTAAAAGTCGACAGTACACCGGGAGTCGGAAGCAGATTCAGTTTTGAGCTTACATTCTTTACGACCGATGTAGATGAAGACAATGTCATAACAGATTTGATCCTGTTCAGCGACCTTGAAAAACCGACATTTGAAGGCGAGATTTTGTTATGCGAAGACAATACGATGAATCAACAAGTCATATGCGAACATTTGGCGCGAGTCGGATTGAAAACCTCAATAGCAAATAACGGTGAAGTCGGTGTTGAAATTATCAAGAATCGTATAGACAGAGGCAGAAAGCAATTTGATTTGATTTTAATGGACATCCACATGCCTGTCATGGACGGTCTTGAAGCAACAGAAAAAATCCTGGAGCTCGATCCGAATTTACCGATCGTCGCAATGACCGCAAATGTAATGACAAATGACAGAGAAGTCTACAGCGCAATGGGTATGCGCGATTATATCGGCAAACCGTTCACATCACAAGAACTCTGGCGATGCCTGATGAAGTTCTTCAAACCCGTAACTTTGAAAAAGGAAAATTCAACCCAAAGAGAACAAGCGGATAAAAAGCTCTATCAAATGCTTATCAATGTTTTCGTCAAGAACAACACAAATAAATTCGCCGAAATCAAACATGCGATCGAAGTTGATGACTTAAAACTGGCACACAGATTGACCCATACACTTAAAAGCAATGCGGGACAATTACGAAAATCATTACTCCAACAAGCTGCCGAAGATGTGGAAATCAATTTGAAAAACGGCGAAAATTTGACAACACCGCTGCAAATGGAAACTCTCGAAGCAGAACTCAAAGCAGTCCTTGATGAACTTAATCCGTTAATAACCGAAGCAACGCCTCAACCGATCAAAGAAATACCGGATACCGAAACAACAATTAATTTGCTCAGAGAGATCGAACCCCTGCTTAAAGAAAACGATCTTGATTGTATGAAATTCATCGATGATATAAGACCTGTACAAGGCACCGAAGAGCTTATAAAGTATATGGAAGATTACGATTTTAAACCTGCTTTAAAAGTGCTTTCGGATCTTATTACACTATACGGCGGAGGTTAATATATGAATCCTTGGATTTATATTTCGTATGTCTTTTTGATATTAATCATCATCTTCATAACAATTTTATATATAAGCAACATCAAACGCACAAAACCGAAGCCGACAAGAAAATCAGAAACTTCTTTCTTGGCAAATATGAACCATGAAATACGAACACCCATAAACAGTATTGTCGGTTTTTCGGAACTCGCTCTCGATGATGATATATCACCCAAAACCAAAGGGTATTTGACAAATATCCTTGAAAATTCCGAAGACCTTTTGCAAATCATTAACGACATATTGGATATATCGAAGATCGAGTCAGGCAATATGAAGATCGAGCATATACCGTTCGATACCCGCGATCTTCTCAATGCTTGTCATACGATCATCTCCCCGAAAGCGAATGAAAAAGGATTGGATCTTGATTTTTCCGTTGAACCTTCAAGAGGAAGATTACCGCTCGGCGATCCGATAAGACTTCGTCAAATTTTTGTCAATCTGCTGTCCAATGCCGTAAAATTCACAAGCTCAGGTTCTGTCAGATTCCAAGCAAAAATCATCAAATTATACGAAACAAAAACAACTATATACGTTGAAGTCAGAGATACCGGTATAGGAATGACCGAATATCAAATGAAAGAACTGTTTGCGCCGTTTAAACAAGCGGAATCCGAAACAACGCGAAAACACGGCGGTACAGGACTCGGACTTGCCATAACAAAAAGTTTGTTGGAAATGATGGGCTCTGAATTACGTGTTGAAAGTGTCTACGGACTCGGAAGTAAATTCAGCTTTGAGATCACATTTGATACTGTAGACATCCCGGAAAAAGATACATACAGAAACAGCTTGATACAAAATAAATTGCAAAAACCGTTGTTCACGGGTGAAGTATTGTTATGTGAAGATAATGCCATGAATCGTCAAGTTATTTGTGAGCATCTCGCAAGAGTGGGACTTAAAACCGTTGTTGCCGAAAACGGGATCGCAGGCGTCGAAATTGTTAATAACAGAATAAAAGAAAATAAAAAACAGTTCGACCTCATTTTCATGGACATGCACATGCCTGAAATGGACGGATCGGAAGCTTCCGCCATAATAAATGATTTTAACCTCAATATTCCGATCATTGCCATGACCGCAAATACACTTGCCGGCAACAGAGAACTCTATGAAAAAAGCGGTATGAGCGGATATGTCGGCAAGCCGTTTACTTCACAAGAATTATGGCATTGTTTATTAAAATTCTTAACACCTGTCAATTGGCAAGGCGATCTGTCTTTCGACGATCAAGCGGATGATGATTTACGCCAAAGACTCATCAGAAGATTTGTTGACGGCAATAAAACAAAATATGATGAAATAACAAATGCAATCAAAGAAAACGATCTTATAACAGCACACAGACTCGTACATACATTAAAATCAAATGCAGGACAACTTAACAAAACAACACTCCAACATGCCGCCGCCGAAGTGGAAAGAAATCTTAAAAACGGCAACAATTTGGTCACACCGCAACAATTACAGGAATTGGAAACAGAGTTGAATTTCGTTCTCAACGAACTTGCTCCTATCAGTTCCGGACCGCTCGGATATTATAATAATGCCAAACCTCTTGAAAAAGAAGAAGTATTGAATATTTTAAATGAACTCGAACCGATTCTCAAAGATAACGATCCCGAATGTTTATCTTATACAGACACTTTATTATTGATCCCCGGATGCGAGGATCTCATTAAGCAAATCGAAAACTTCGATTTTGAACTTGCCGTAAATTCATTGACACAAATAAAAAATAATATAAAGGAGCAGTAGCGTGAATAAACCCGAAAAAATGCAAACTGTAACGGATTTTCTGAAACAAAAACGACTGCTTCTGATCCAAATTTTATTTACATTACTCGCTTTTGCTGCAATGGCTGTATTCAGTTATATATTTGTCAGTAATATCGTATATGAAAATTTAGACAGATATTCCGAAGCAGTCTTCGCATCTGCTCAAACCCAAGTTGAAAATGATTTAACGGATTCAAAAAATGCGCTCGGAGACTTTGCACTCGCCGCACGCTCCATCATCCTGAACGGCGCAGACATCGATATCATCCGCTATCTCGTCTACGACATGACAGATCATTTTCACATGAGAAGAGCCGAACTGTTCGGTTATGAAGACATGGTTGAAGACTTGTTCATCTACCTTGAAGCCTTTCCCGGCGATCCTGTCGTAATAAGCGGATTCGGTTGGGTTTTCCCCGATGACGCAGATCCGAAGGAACGTTTGTGGTTTAAAGATGCAATGGCAGCTGAAGGTAAAGTAGCGATGACTGCACCATTTAACAGTCTGCGTTCCGGTGATTTGGTCATCACATTCTCACAAGCGATCTTTGATGATTCAGGTAAATTGTTGGGTATCGCCGGACTGAATATCCATATAAACGAAATCGGACAAAACATTCTCAATACAGCAATGGAATATAACGGGTACGGAATGCTCATCTCTCAAGACTTGACCATCATTTCACATGCAAATCACGATTTTATCGGTAAACATATCGGTGACCCGGCTCTCCCCATGACTGCTTTTGCTGATGATCTGATCGCAGGAAAAGATATTTCTGATGATACCTTTACAAATTGGTTAGGCGAAGAAACGATGATCCATATCAGGCGCCTTCCCAACGGTTGGTATCTCGGTTTACTCACACCGAGAGGTCCGTTCTATCAAGTCATAGACGATATGATGTTTTTCCTCGGTGTCTTGGGATTCGTTCTTGCCGCGATATTAATAATCATATTGATCCAAATCGACAAAGCAAAAGACAGAGCTCGCGAAGAAAGCACACAAAAAAGCGCATTCCTTGCAAACATGAGCCATGAAATACGAACGCCGCTTAACGCTGTCATCGGATTATCAGAGTTGGTACTGGAAGCAGACCGATGGGATGAAGAAAATAAATATAAGCTTGAACAGATCAACAATGCGGGCAGAACTCTTCTCAGCACCGTAAACGATATCCTTGATATATCGAAAATCGAATCCGGTAAATTCGAGCTCGTTCCGATCATGTATGACATCCCGAGTGTTTTAAACGATGCATCAACACAAAGCCTCATGCACATGGGTGAAAAACCGATCGACTTTGTTATGAATATCAGTGAAACTCTGCCGACACAATTATACGGAGACGAACTCAGAATCAAGCAAATACTCAATAATTTATTATCAAATGCACTTAAATACACAAGAGAAGGAACGGTGGAATTGACCGTCAGCAGTATAAAAGACGGAGATGTCGTATGGCTGACATTTATAGTTCGAGATACCGGTATAGGTATCAGGCAGGAAAACATGGCTATCTTATTTAATGATTACGCACAAATGGATATGGCGGCAAATCGTAAGATCGTCGGAACCGGATTGGGTTTATCAATTGCCAAAAGATTGGCGGAGCTGATGAACGGTGAAATAACAGCAGAAAGTGAATACGGAAAAGGCAGTACATTCACCGTGAAGCTCATGCAAAAGCATGTCACCGATGAAATTATAGGAGCAAAGGTCGTTGAAAGCTTAAAGTCTTTCCATTATTCGGAAGAAAAACGCAAAGACTTCGGTATAACAAAACGACTTCGTCTGCCGTATGCCCGTGTATTGATCGTAGATGACGTAATAACCAATCTGGATGTCGCACAAGGTCTCATGAAACCGTATCAAATGCAGATCGATTGTGTGACAAGCGGCTGGGAAGCTGTTGAAGCGATATATAACGAAAACGTACATTACAATGCAGTTTTTATGGATCACATGATGCCCGGGATCGACGGTATAGAAGCCACGCGTTTAATCCGTGAAATAGGTACGGATTATGCTAAAAATGTTCCGATAATCGCACTGACTGCAAATGCTATCGTAGGTAATGAAGAAATATTCTTAAACAAAGGGTTTCAGGCGTTTGTTTCAAAGCCAATAGAAATAGGACGTTTGGATGCGGTTATCAGAGAATGGGTTCGAGATAAAGAACAGGAAAAATTATACATACGGCAAGATACGGAAGATGAAGGTGAAACGGATATGAACGATGATACGGAAATATTGAAGCACGGAGCGGATATTTACGGATTAAATATCGAAAAGGGACTTAAACGTTTCAACGGTGATAAAGAAATTTATTTAAGTGTTTTACGATCATTTGCAAAAAATTCCGTTCCGCTGCTTGAAAAAATGAAAACAATATATTCCGATATCGATGCTGCAGCGGAGTACGAAACGATCGTACACGGCATAAAAGGATCGGGCGGTGCGATCTGTGCCGAAAAAGTATCGGAATTTGCAAGCAGATTGGAAGATGCCGCAAAATCAGGCGATCGCGACTTTATTTCGGCAAACAACAATTCTTTTATAGAAACGGCAACAAAATTGATCGAAGATATAATGGATTTGTTCAAAAAATTAAATTCCGAAAAAACATCCGAACCGGAAATCAAAGAAAAGCCCGATCAGGAACTTTTGGAAACATTAAAAACAGCATGCATGAACTACGATATGAACGGTGTTGATAAAACGATATCAAAACTTGAAGTATTTGATTATAAAACAGACAACGACTTGATTTTATGGTTGAGAGAAAACGCAGAGCAAACAAATTTTGACGAAATTGTTGAAAAATTGACAAAATATCTCAGTAATAACGCCTGAGAATTAAACAAATTTTGAACATCTCGTTACCGGACGTTTTTAAGTATACAATACTATCGCAGAATTATGAGGAGAACCCGCAATGAATAATACACAAAAAAGGATAATCATAGTAGATGATAATGCGGCAAATCTTGCCGTAGGAAGAAATCTGCTCAAATCATTTTATGAAGTCTTTCCCGCACCTTCTGCGGAAAAGCTGTTCAACATCTTAGAAAAATTCATACCGGATTTGATATTGCTTGATGTCAACATGCCGGAAATGAACGGATACGAAGCCATAAAGGTGCTCAAAGCCGATCCCCGGTTTTGCGATATCCCGGTCATTTTCCTCACCGCGAAAAACGATGAAGAAAGTGAAATGGAAGGTTTTGACCTGGGTGCAGTGGATTATGTGACCAAACCGTTTTCAGGTCCGCTCTTACTTCGTCGTATAGCAAGCCAGCTTTTGCTTGAACAGCAAAAACGTGAATTGATAAAAAGTCAGGCAGCTCTCCAAGATTATGCCGATAACCTTGAAATCAAAGTACGAGAGAAAACAGCGGCAAAAACTATTTTTCTTGCTAACATGAGTCATGAATTACGTACACCCATGAACAGCATCGTGGGATTCTCCGAACTCGCTTTGGACGATGATATTTCACACAGAACAGAAGGTTATTTGAACAAAATCCTGGACAGTTCAAAATGGTTGCTGCATATAATCAACGACATCCTAGATTTGACAGGATTTGAATCAGGCAAAATCGACCTGAACATCATCGGCTTTGACATTTATGAACTTATAGATGAATGTAAGATAACATTTATGCCGAAAGCTACGGAAAACGGCTTAATGCTTAACTTTTATTCCGACCCTTCCGTAAAAGGTTTGTTGAAAGGCGATCCTTCAAGAATACGGCAAATCCTTAACAATATTTTATCGAACGCGATCAAATTTACAAGCTCAGGTGTCATAGATTTTGCTATGGAAGTTAAAAACATATCCGATGATAAAGCAACACTTTATTTTGAAATAAAAGACACGGGCATCGGTATGACTCCCGAGCAAATAGCGATAATTTACGATCCGTTCATTCAAGCCGAATCCGGAAACACCCGTAAATACGGCGGGACCGGTTTAGGGCTTACCATAACAAAAAACTTCATCGAAATGATGGGCGGAAAAATTTCGGTTCAAAGTGAACCCGGGATCGGAAGCACATTCAGTTTTGAAATCACACTCGATATTTATAAAGATTAAAGCGACTCCGGCAAATCCGAATAGGGGAGAATTACAATATGGACACAAAAAACCGTATCCTGATTGTTGATGACGATACATCCAACTTGATGGAACTTGCAAGTATATTACAACCTGATTATAAAATTTATGCTGTCAAGGACGGAACTTCGGCATTGGAAAAAGCAAATGAAGTTCTGCCTGATCTTATTCTCCTTGATATTATCATGCCCGATATGAACGGGTTTGAAGTGTTGCAAGAACTGAAAATATCAGAAAAAACAAAAGAGATCCCCGTCATTTTTATTACCGGAATTTCCGACAGTGAAGATGAAATAAAAGGATTGGCAGCCGGTGCCGTTGATTATATGCGAAAACCTTTAAATGACGTTATAGTCAAGCTGAAAGTCCGACAACAAATGCAACTGCTCAATCAATTTCGAAAAATCGAACATTTGCGTATGATCGATCAATTGACAAACTTACCGAACAAACGAAGTTTTATGATCAGGTTAAATGAAGAATTCGACCGGGCATCTCGCGAGCATACTCCTATAAGTATTCTGATGGTCGAAGTCGACGACTTTAAAAAATACAATGAAACATACGGTCATCAACAAGGAGATATTGCACTCCAAATGACCGCCAAAATGTTCACCAATGCACTCAAACGTCCCGGAGACTTTGCCGCAAGATGGGGTAATGAAGAATTTGTGATTTTATTACCGAATACCGATTCGCGCGGAGCGTCGGGAATTGCAAATAAAATAAGAGACCTTGCCGAAGATATGGAAATCCCCGTTCATGACGGTACAAATACCGCTTTGACGGTAAGTATCGGTGTCAACACAAGAGTTCAGGGACAAACAACATCGATCGATGAATTCATATCATGGGCGGATATGGCTCTTTATGCAGCAAAAAGCAAAGGGCAAAACAGAGTCTGTCATTTCGAGCTTCCGACCTCCGATAAATTGGACAAAAAGAACGAAATGATAAGAAGCACGGTTTTTATTGTCGATGATAACGAAACAAATCTTACAATGGCTGAAGAAGTTTTGATGGAAAAATACAGAGTCGTTGCTCTTTCTTCTGCCGCCAAAATGTTCAAAGCACTGGAAAAATTCAAACCGGATCTTATTTTACTTGATGTGGAAATGCCGGAAATGAGCGGCTTTGAAGCAATGATAAAACTGAAAGAAAATATTCTTTACGCAAACATCCCCGTAATTTTCCTCACCGGTTTATCGGATGCCGAAAGCGAAGCCTACGGTATAGAGCTGGGTGCGGTAGACTTTATTATGAAACCGTTCACCGAACCCGTTCTTATGAATCGTATCAAAAAACATTTGGATATCGATGAAGTCGTCAGAGAACGCACAAGACAACTGGCACATCGTACGGATCAACTTGCACGCCGATCGGAGCAACTGGTTCGTTTGCAAAACGGGATAGTCTTCACTCTTGCGGATGTCGTTGAAAATCGAGATGCAAATACCGGCGGTCACATCGATCGAACATCCGTATATATTGAGTTATTGATAAGCGCCATGATGGAACAAGGTATATATACCGATGAAATGGAAGGTTGGGATTTGGACTCCGTAGTTTCTTCGGCAAGACTTCACGATCTTGGTAAGGTTGCGATCCCCGATTCGATTTTAAACAAACCCGACAAGCTTACCGATGAAGAATTTGATGTAATAAAAACACATCCCGCAGCCGGAGAACGGATCATCGATCAAATGACTCTGCGTACAGGTGATGCCGACTTCCTCCAAAACGCTAAATTATTCGCCGCATATCATCATGAAAAATGGGACGGCACCGGATACCCGTACAGTTTAAAAGAAACCAACATACCTCTGCACGGACGTATAATGGCTGTTATCGATGTTTATGATGCTCTTGTATCCGACAGACCGTACAAAAAAGCTTTCTCTCATGAAAAAGCAGTCAGTATCATAATGGAAGGTTCCGGCATACATTTCGATCCGTATATAGCGGAAGCATTTCAAAGTATCAGCGATAAAATATCCGCAGCAAAAGAAAAGCTTAACTGAGATCTTACCCCGTAAATATTTTCGGAGGTCATGATATCAATGGAGAAGAAAAACAGTCTGCTAATAGTTGATGACGACGCATCAAACCTGATGGAGCTCGCCAGTATCCTTAAATCGGATTATAAAATCTATGCCGTCAAAGACGGTGCTCCGGCATTGGAAAAAGCAAATGAAGCTATGCCGGATCTTATACTTTTGGATGTCGTCATGCCCGATATGAACGGTTTTGAGGTTCTTAACGAGCTTC
>Ga0123356_10004429_pt1 | contig 14516 bp, 10 predicted proteins | sample TergutEmb28metaG_2_FD_92546 | JGI IMG/M metagenome (GOLD analysis project Ga0123356, IMG submission 92546) | Embiratermes neotenicus P3 segment gut microbial communities from Petit-Saut dam, French Guiana - Emb289 P3 | ecosystem: Host-associated > Arthropoda: Insects > Digestive system > Gut ...
CGCCTTACAGGATTCTTGGAACAGATGTCATTATCAATAGCACATTCAAATGCCGCATTTATCAAGAAACGCATTTTCTTTCTGACAGAATGGCTGTATTCGATTATGCTTGTGAAAAAGTCCGTAACGTGAAGCGGCTTAACCTGCGAGAGCTTCATTTTGCCTATTTTATGGCGTTCAATAATTGAGGCGAGATAAACATATTCGTCGTAGGTGCTTGATTGCACCTTCTTTTGCTTGTAAATCTGAAGCCATTCACTGAGCCATACAGATAGAGTGTGTTCTTTTGTGTTAATTTGTGGCTTTATATCGCCGCCTTTCATAAACTCCTTATACTTCTTACGGCATTCAGATTCGGTTTTGCCGTAGAAGAATTTCCGCTGACGGCTTCCATAAATATCGTTTCCAACACTTATTGCAAACTCGAATGAGTTATTTGGTAAACGCCTAAAGCTGCCGTCACCTTTTTTTCGTTGCATAGTATTTCCTCCTTCAATTAGCAAAATTCTTGACAATCGAAGAGGGGGATAGTTACAGTAAAATTATATCATATTCCCTTCTTCTTGTCAATTTTCTATTACATGAGATATGATTTTTTTCTATTCATGCTACCCTCAACATAAGCAATCAAGCGGAGCGGCATGAACTCATACCGATATGTTCCGCCCATACAGGGGCGTGCCACGCCATAATCATAAAGTCCCGAACGAAGCTGTTCTTGTATCTTTGTAATTGATATGCCGAGGACTTTTGCGACTACTTCAATCGGCACTTTATAATACGATAATACAAGCGGTTTGTATTCGCGCTCCCAGAGCTCTCGATAGCTCTGACCAGCTGGAAGCATTTTCGGCTTAGTTCTCATTTCTGCCACCCCCGCTCAGATAAATCCTCGTCACATCTACTCTTTCATGTCCAAGCAACTTTGAAACTTTCTGCCTCGCTTCCCGCTCCTGCATACCCGCATTAATTAGTTCGCAGTACTTATTAAAAGCAAAGCTGTGCCGAAGTCCATGAAAAGTCAATCGCTCTTTATTCTCCCGCGGCGGCAGCTTATCGCGATGATAATTAATAAAGCCTTGCAACTGTTTGATGTAAACGTGTGTCGCTGTGCCGTTCGGCACAAGCAATTTCTCGCTTCTTTCGACGCTTTTCAATCGCTTTTGAAGTAAAGTTTTAATCAGCTCATCAATAGGAACTGCACGCACTTTTCCATTCTTGCCTTTAATAGTAAGAAGTGTTGATTTAATTGCATTTTCCGCAGTCGCTGTGTCAAGTCTACAGCATTCGTAAATTCGCAAACCCGCGTAGTAAGCAAGGCACATCGCGCAGACGTAGTCCTCGTGTTGAAGCTCTGTTGCAATGCTGAGCATCAAATCGAATTCTTGTTGACTCCATGTGCGGTCGAAACCGAGGAATTTTCTACGGCTTAGTTTCAGCGCAGAATTATCGGGAAGTGCGTGCCGTGGCTCTGAAATCTTGTCATGAAAAAACCGAATCGCGGCTAATTCTGTTTTGATTGTCGCGGGTGATTTGTTGTTTTTCTTGAGATGTTCAGCGTAACTCTCAATGTGCTTCGGTGCAATGTTTGCGAGCTTTTGAAGTCGCCACGCTCCCGCCAAATATCGACAAAAGCGTTGCATGGCTTGGAAGTATCGCTCCTTCGTTTTGATACTGCCTTGACGGTTGTGTTTTCGCAGTTTTTCCGCTTGCGAAATAAGCGTGGCATAAATACCTGAATTGTTTATCATATAAACTATCCTCCTGAAAATGCACAGGTTTAATCATGCCGTTTTTCCTCCGTTTCCGAATGATTTCCGGTTTTCCGAGAGAGCGCAGACGGCGTAAGTCTTGTCGTAGTGTGGCTTTTCATCATCTCACCATGTGTCTGTCTCTGTTATATTGAATTGTGATTTTGATTAGCAAATTCGCCGGATGCACTTTAAAAGTGGGAGATTTTTCTCCGCCGGCATACACAACTCCGAGGATTCGGCAGGCGCAAACCTGTGTGTATTTTATGGCGCGAGCAATGCCGTGATTTTTCTGCCTGCGGCTCAAACAGGTCAGGTTCTCAGCTGTCAAAAAGCTGATGAAAAACGCGCTTCCTGCGCGGAAATAAATGCTTTGTGTTCGCTGTGTTTTTGCCTTTTTTCATTTTCCGTTAGCGAACATTATTTGTTCTTTTTAATGTAAGTACCTCGCCGCCTGTTTGACCGCAGGGGGCATGATGAGGCGATTTTCTGTACAGCTTTTCGCCTTGTTTTTGCCTTTAAAATGCAAAAAAGCCGTACCTATCCCTTGAAGAGATTGATACGGTTTTACCCGTGCTTTTTTTACTTAAAAATGATAAAAAGGCAGACCTCGCCCATGAGCGATAATCTGACTCGGTTAGCTCATTAAGCTAATCCTAATCCCGACCGATACAGGGATTATAGTCATTTTCCGACGACTCCGCCGACAACAAGATAGTACCTGAAGCCGCACCGCAAATCATAAATAGAAACACCGTTCTTGACCGAATTTATCGGCTTGGGGCGTGGGAGCCCGCGAACGTAAATAAATAATTAATATTTACATTATAACACGGACAGGTTGTTTTGTCAATCGAAATGCGATGTTTAGCGGTTTTTTCGTTCAGATATTTCGACAATATCTTACTTGGTTTTCTTGTTTGTTTTCTTAAGAAATGAAAAAAGGCAGACTTATCCCTTGAGCGAGATAAATCTGACTTGGTTAGCTTGTTAAACTAAACCTGATGCTGACCAAGTAAAGGTGCTCATAAGGATATAACGAAAACACCCACACAGCTTACGTCCTGACTTCCTTAGATTTGTGTTTTTACCAAAAAAGCTTTTTCAATAAATGAAAAAGCTTTTAGGTTTTATGGCTATTATCACGCTCGATAGTTTCATTGATTGCGCGATTGATAAACCCATTAAGGCTTTCACCCTGCTCGTCAACATGAGCTTGAATCTCAATTTTCCTGCCCTTGGGAACTCTTATCGGGATTTGGTCGTAAGCTTTAGCGTTATATTTCGCTGTCGCTTCCTTTTGCCCTTCGCTGTATTTTCCCCGAGTATAGCGGGGTTTCTTTTTTTCTTCCATAAAAACACCTCCGCTTTCATCATATCACAAAATAATAATGCTATCAATATGTCATATTCAACAAATTATTCCCTTAAAGTTCGTGAAGCATTACACATAGACATACTGCGCGCAGTATGTTATAATTGATATACTCCCCCATCAACTCAAATTAATTTAACAAAAAGAAAGGTTGTGAAAATTATGTTTAACAAGAAAGCTTTATTATTCGGTATTATTTTAACGCTTGCGATAATTGTCACTCTCAGAATCGCTTTAACGCCCGTTCCCGATGAAACGTCGCTCCCAATTATTGTCGAAATTCAAGGCGAACCCGAATTGCTAATGCTCGAATCACCAAGTATTGCACCGGCAGAAATTATGCCATTCGTAACCACGACACCGATTATAAGCGTAGAATCTCCTGTTATATCAACAACAGCTTCGGTTACAAACGCAGAGCCGCCTGTAACAACTACACCTATTGTTACAACCACATCACCACCACCCACAACGACTGCGACACCAGTTGCCGTAAATGCACCGGAAAGAAGCATTGAAGGCAACGGTTATAGCTTTTACCGAGATTCGGACGGCAGATTAGACCTCGATTGGATGGTTGCACCGAGCGGCGAAGTTGTTTCATACGAAGAATATGTATTCAGAATGAAAAATGACCCGCCAAAACCCGATGGCACGCAGTGGATTGATGACGGTCAGCATTTTAAAATCGTGGATGAGCAGATGTATGTATGGCATGATGTAGTCGGTTGGTGCGAAACCGGAGGTATAGGCACTGTAACGATTATGGATGTTCAGAGCGATGGACATATGTTTTACGTTGAACCTGACGGCAAGGTTAATCTAAGCAAAATAATCACACCAAACGGCGATATTATCTCGTATGAGGAATACAAAATAATCAGAGAATCTCGTTGAATTAAAATCAAAGCGCGCCTATGCAAAGTAGGTGCGTTTTGTTATATTTCGTTACGTTTTCGCGCGTTACGCGTATGACTACGCTGTATGTGAAATAAAATTTAGAGAGGCGGCGGTAAGCATGAAATTCAATGAACTCGATGTTGTAAAAACTAAAAAGAGCTTTAGAGAGCATGGGATTAATAAAGGCGATGTAGGCGTAATCGTTTTTTCTTTCAGCTCGCCGAACGAAGCATATGAAGTTGAATTCGACGACGGCACAGGAAGACCAAGAGCGATTTCTTATACTGCCCCAATATTTAGAGTCGGCGAATATCGCAGAGCCGGTCATAAAAGCTCATGCGTTCCAAGAACTTCGACAGGCGCAGTGACTATTATGTTTAAAACTATAATAAAAAAAGCAGTAAAGGTTCCGGAGCTTAATCATATTCACATTGTTGGTACAGACACCACGGATTCAGTGAAAATCGGCGATTTTATAACCGGCGGAATCAAAAAGTTTGAAATAACATCAATCCCGATTATCCGCAGGGTTGACGATGCCGTCATTGATGAAGTTAATATTTGCATAAGCTCCAACGGCTTCGACTTGAACGATATCGTGGGAAAGTCGATTTATGCGGTTTAAGCAGGACTAATATTTTCGCACTATATAACAAAACCGCGCTGAAGGCTGTGAGCCGATAGCGCGGTTTTTGGATGAGTGGGATTTAAGTAGGGGGTATGCTTTGACCATTAAATAAAAAGCCGTTCAACCAATTAAATATTAAATCATGACCGAACCGAAAAGCAAAAGCTAATATAATAGTGAAAATAACAGAAGCAAGCATACTTGCAACAACAGCCCCCCAAAAGTTTTTTCTTTTAAAATATTTTAATTCTTTGTCGAAATTTTGTTCACATTCTTGTTTGCATATTTGTTCGATTTCTTGTTTAGCTTTATTCCATTCTTGCTTAGCTTCATTCAATTCACGGTTTAGTGTATCATCATCAACAAATACGTTTTTAAGTATTTCTACCATATCGGTTTTGTTTTCTTCATATTTAAAAACATTAATCTTAGAACAATATTTCTTGAAATATCCTTGAATAAGAAAAGCTTCTTCAAACTTAGAACTGTTTTTGTCATCGCAGAATAATTTTATTTTTTTATAGGATGAATATTCATTTTCAATAATATCAAATTTTTCATCTTCAGTAATTTTTTCTTTGGCGAATATTCTACAAAACAAATCAAAATATTCTAATGCTTGGTTATGAAGTTGTTCCTCGGTGTATGTATTTGGTGGAGAATAGCCTTCTAAACCTTTTTCGATTAAGCTTAAAATATAAACTTTTATCTTTTCTCGCTCCAGTATATTTCCATTTTTTATATCAGTTATTTGCATTATTATTTCCACCTCCACTTTTAATTTTGAAAATCTTTTCTTCCAATTTTTCTATCAATTTATAATCTTCGGAAGTTAAACCTAATGAAATTTCCATATTGTTTTTATCAAAGTAATAATTCTGGTTATTTAAAATATGGTTTACAATCTTTTCCTCTGAAGGTAATATCGCTTCGTTGCCTTGAAGACGCCTTTTTTGAAAAGTGTTGGCTTTAACTGTTCCTTTTGCAATTGATTCAAGCGCCAAAGATATTGTTTCTATAATCTTATTTCCTTTTTTGCGATTTTCTTTATACGATGTAAAATGATACTCCACAAGCAGGTCGTTTATAAGCAATTGCATTTTTTGGCTATGTTCATCTTTTTTTTCGCCCCATACAGTAATCTCAATTCGCCTGTTTTCAATGAGTTCCACGAGCGCGCTTGCATTTCCTTTTGCCAAAACCATACCTGTCTGCCATATTGCCATTTTTTCACCATATATTTTAATGTCTTCTTCGTTTGCACACATATACCTATAAAAGAAGTCGGCAGGAAATTCTTGTAAATCTTCACGTTCCACATGAATTATTAAACAATCGGGGTCTTTATCAATTATTATATCTTTTGGTTTAAATCGTGCAGCAACACACGGCACTACTAATCCTCGAATTCCACCTTTACTACTGAATCCAATTTTATGATGTTCCATTAAATCTAATATGTATTTTCTTTTTTTGGGAGGATATTTTTTTCGTTCATCTGCGAATACTTCATCAAGTTCGTTATAGCTTATAAACATAGAATTATATCTTTGGAGATAATCTATTACCTTGTAAACGCCATGACAAATCCAATAAGGGTCAAGCACATAACCGTCCACATAATCATAACTTAAAGCTATACCTAATGTGTCAAATAATCTTTTTGTACGTTCCCGGTCTTTTTCTTTTTTTATACCGCTGTTTTCTAAAATCTTAATTAAGGTATCTTTTTCTATTATTTGTTCCCCTTGTTCAAATAATGCATTTATTTTTCTTATAGAGTGAGCATCATTTTGTCCAAAAACCTGATGCCCGACAGCACCGATATAAGCAGTTAAATCTTTTTTAAATCCAACGATGCTATCCATGTCTTTGCCGATATTAAAACTATAAATTTCATGCACAAGTGATTCATATTCGCCTTCTTTGAATGAATTATATTCCTCTACATCTAATTCACGCTCGTCCGATTCGTTGATTATTATGAAAACTTTAGCTTTCCCTCCAGAATAAATTCTTATAGTATCAAGCCAATATTTAATTCTGTTTATATCACGACTGTCCTCTGTTCTGGCGTTGACAACGAGAATGTACACGCAGTTTTCTGATATAAAACATTTATGAGAAGCGTGATAGATAGCTTGACCACCAAAATCCCATACATGGGTTTTTATTCCGTTCAAATCTAACTTAACATTAGTATCTACGCCATGAGTAGAGTCTCCAATATTGGGAAAACAAGAGTCTCCATTAAGCCTCCTTGTTAATGTTGTCTTTCCCGCTCCGGCTGAACCGAGTATCATTAACCTTGTTTCGCGCTGGACATAAACAGAACCTTGCTTTTCAATGTTTATTAAATAATCGGTGACAGCCTTTGCACCTTGCTCTTGAATTTCTTTAGGAACGTTTAAACGTCTTTTTAAATCTTCTTTGTCAAGTTCAAATTTATTTTCAAATATATTTGCATATAAATTTCCCCAGTATTCAAGACCAAGATTATTTAGTGATTTTTGGAAGTTGCTCCATATCATGCCATATATAGATATATCGTTATGAAAATTATAACCAATTTTATTAATATGATTTAAATCATCACGTAAAATATCGGATAAATCAATATTAAAATGTTCTGCAGTATTAATTAAATGAGAAGCGGTATCATTAATACGTTTTATATTAGGAGCATTGGAAACTGAAAACATTTCTTCATCAATATAGTTGATACCCACGGTATATTCTGCGCTTACTCTATCTGCAGAAATAGCAGAAAATACTGCTTCCCCAAGGGCATAAACAGCGTGTATGTTTTTACCGATTGATAAATTTAAAAATTTATCAACAATATTTTGTGCATTATAATTAAAATTACTGTCTGACGCACGATATGAGATTACATCTAACGCATAAAAAACGCCATAAAGAATCTCGATTTTGTATTTTTTTTCTAAAGAAATAAAACCTTCTGATTCGCATAAAAACGGTAATACTCTAACACCGCAAAGCCATGCAAAAAATACAGTTTGTTCTTGGCTAAGCTTGCCTTTATATATTTTATCATTGATTAGTTGGTTGATATTTTGATTATCCATTGACTAACTCCTTATTTATTGTTAATAATAATTTACCATATATTGAGAATAATGTCAACAATTTAATCCAATAAACTCCAATAATCACCCTTATTAGATAACCTTTACCACCTCCCAGGGGTGGTTTTGTTATATAAACCCTTGAAAGGAGGTGAAAAGGTGAAAGTACATATAAAAAAGGCTATTGAAATCAGCGACGCAAAAATTCAGTTTGTCAGCCTCGTAGACGCTGCCGCTAATAAGCGGCAGTTTTTAATTCAGAAGGCGGATGACTGCAAAGGGGCTTAAACAGGCGCAGTGATGTGACCTTTTATGTACAATACACAACAAACCGCGCTGAAGGTTGTGAGCTGACAGCGCGGTTGTTGGGTGGGAAACGATAAGGTTGTTAAAAATTATCAAAAAATATTTTTATTGATTTCAGTACCAATGTCATCACCTCTATAACCTTGCCTCTTTTTTTGCGATTTTCATTATATGATGTAAAATGATATTCAACAAGCAGGTCATTTATAAGCGATTGCATCTTTTGGTTATATTCCTCTTTTAATTCACCCCAAACGGTAATTTCAATTCGTCTGTTTTCGATAAGCTCTACAAGCGCACTTACTTCATTTCCTTTAGCTAAAACCATGCCCCTCTGCCATATTGCCATTTTTTTGCCATATTCTTTTATGTCTTTTTCGTTTGCACACATGTACCTGTAAAAGAAGTCGGCAGGAAATTCTTCTAAATCTTCACGTTCCACATGAGTTATTAAACAATCGGGATTTTTGTCAATCACTATATCTTTAGGTTTAAATTGTGTAGCCACACACGGAACAATTAATCCTCGAACCCCTCCTTTGCTACTGAACCCAATTTTATGATGTTCCATTAAATCTAATATATATTCTCTTTTCCCAGGGGGATATTTATTTCGCTCATCTTCAAAAACATCATCAAGCTCATTATAATTTATAAACATAGGCATAGACGCAGATTTTTTCTTTTGTAAATAATCAATTACTTTGTAAACACCATGACTAATCCAGTAGGGGTCGAGAACATAGTCTTTCATAAATTCATAACCTAAAGCTATTCCTAATGTGTCAAATAGTTTTTTTGCACGGTCCTGGTCTCTTCCTTTTTTAATATTGTTTTTGTCTAAAATATTAATTAATGTATTACTATCTATTACTTGTTCACCTTTTTCAAATAATGCGTTTAATTCTTTTATGGCAACGGCATCATTTTGCCCAAAAGGTTGATGTCCTTCAGCACTAATATACGATGTTAAATCTTTCTTAAAAACATTGATACTATCTAAATCGTCGCCAATATTAAAACTATATATTTCATGTACAAGCGACTTATATTCACCTTCTTTAAATGAACTATAATCCTCAACATCTAATTCACGTTCGTCCGATTCATTAATAACAATAAATATTTTAGCTTTTCCTTCAGAATAAATTCGTATAGTATCAAGCCAGTATTTAATCCTATTGGTATCACGATTATCTTCTGTTCTGGCGTTGACAACGAGAACGTACACGCAGTTTTCAGATATAAAGCATTTATGAGAAGCGTGATAAATAACCTGACCTCCAAAATCCCATACATGGGTCTTTATTCCGTCTAAATCTAATTTAACATTAGTATCTACACCATGAGTAGTGTCTTTGACATGAGGAAAACTTGTGTCTCCATTAAGTCTCCTTGTTAATGTCGATTTCCCCGCTCCGGCAGAACCGAGAATGATTAACCTTGTTTCGCGTTGAACATAAACTGCACCTTGCTCCTCAATGTTTATCAAATAATCAGCAACAGCTTTTGCGCCCTGCCCTTGAATTTCTTTAGGAACATTTATGCGGCGCTCGAAAGCGTCTCTATCAATTTCAAAACCGCTTTTAAATATATCTTCGTATAACTTTCCCCAATATTCACATCCAATATTCTTTAGTGATATTTGAAATTTATGCCATATATTACCATAAATACTTATGTCGCTATTTAACTTGTTAAAATCGTTTTGTTTGATTAACTCAAGGTCAGATAAAATTATTTTAAGTAAAACATTACCGCCGTATATAATAGGGGTGGCGTTTAGGGTAGCTCTGACAGCTTTGGCGGCGGCAGCGGCGGCATAGACGGTGTCGTATATTGTATTGGCGGTATTGGCGGCATAAGCGGCGGCGCCGCCGCCGTCGGCGGCGTCGGCAAAGCCGGCGGCATAAGCGGCATAAGCGGCTGCGTCGGCAACTTTGGCGGCTTTGGCGTCGGTAGCGACGTAGGCACTGATGGCGGTGTAATCAAGAGCTTTACACAGGGCGTAGGTATGTTTCGATTTTTCTATACTATTTTTTGATTTTGAATATAAGTAGCTCCCCCAAAAAGGAAAAGCTCGAACAGCACAGAGCCAGGCGAAAAATATAATTTTTTCTCGATTAAAACCATATTCGCTAATTTTATCCTGTATTAATTTTTTAATATCTGAATAGCTCATTGATTTAATTTCTATTTGATTTATTAACATTTTTTGTCCCTTCCTTTAACATCAGTAATACGAGAGTAATACGAGAGTAATTATAATTATAAATCACAATATTCCAAAATGCAAGACATTTTGACAAATAAAGTCAATAATCACCCTTATTAGATAACCTTAACCACCTCTCAGGGGTGGTTTTGTTATAACCGCAGGTTTCAAGGTTCGCTCAGCCGTCCGCGAGGGACGAGCGGGTAACGGCGTGCGGTTCTTATGCAAAAAAATAAATCCCCTTGAAAGGAGGTGAAAAAGTGAAAGCACATATAAAAAAGGCTATTGAAATCAGCGATGCAAAAATTCAGTTTGTCAGCCTCGTAGATGCCGCCGCTAATAAGCGGCAGTTTTTAATTTAGAAGGCGGAGGAAGACGAGGCGAGCGCGTCTTGTCATATTTCGTTGCGATTTCGCGCGGCGCGTACTAATATCAGACGATTTGTCGAATTTTATAATTTTAAAATGATATATAGTAACGTCATGAAAATTAGCGAATATATTCAATGCGTAATATTTAATTTCCTTTTGTCCGCTTTTGTCGAAAATATGAGATATACAGTTAGAACGACTACTGTGCGTTGACGTTTTCGCGCTTTTTCCGCATTTACGACATATATTCTTCTACTATTGCATATCTGATAAACCTGTGGTAAAATATTACATAGCATTACAAATATCGACAAACGAGAGGTTGACACAAAAATGCGAATCGGCTTCCTAAGCATAGACCACCTGCGCGACTGGACAGGCATAACACGCTTAATCGACCGCATAGCCGCTGACATGGCGCAGCGTGGTCACGAGGTTTTCTTGTTGGCGAGAGAAAGCAAAACAGCTGACAGCATCCCTGTCGGCAAATGCGATTATCCGCACACTTTAGTGACAATTTCGTTAGACACGCCCGAAGCTATTTTATCAGCCCGTGAGAAAATCACGGGCTGCAATATTGATGTCTGCATGACCTCGATGGGTTCTGCAGATTTACTTTTCATGCCACGGTTATTCTACGGAAGCCGCACGCCGTACATAATCGGCGAAGCCGCAGACCCGCGCGTGTTTGTTTATGAACGCTGGCAGCCGTATGAGCATTTCGCCGCACTTAACGGTGCCGCCGCAATACAGATTCTATTAGAAGAATACCGTGAATTTTATCCCGAAGCACTCAAGCCGCGCATAACCACAATCGGAAACCCTGCTCCACCTATAGCCGAAGTTGATTTCTCTGCGCGAAGAAGCAAGGAAATACGGCAGATTGTGGCGGTGGGGCGTTTTAATGAAGCAGACAAACGCTTTTCGGTGCTTCTGCGGGCATTCGCACTGATTTGCAGGGATTTCCCCGAATGGCGTTTGAAGTTAGTCGGTGATGGACAATACTGGGGATATTATCATGAAATGGCAAAGCAGTTGGGAATTAAAAAGCTCGTAGAATTCACAGGCGCAGTCTCCGACCCCGCGGAGCATTACAATCAAGCTGACATTTTTTGTCTGCCGTCCTTTAAAGCAGAGGGACTGCCTATGGTTTATGTAGAAGCTTCCGCGCACGCTCTGCCGCTTGTCGGCTTTGAATCCTGCGCGGCTTCAAAGGCATTGATAACTCCCGATGTGGGAACTCTTGCACAAAACGGCGCAGACGCTAATCACGGCACACCCGAACAAATCGCGGAAGCTCTGCGCTCATTAATGGAATTATCATCGGAAGAACGTGAGAAAATCGGCAGAAATGCGCGGAGTATATTCCAAGAACGCTTTAACGAAAAACTAATTTTTGATAGTTGGGAGAGGTTATTTATGGACGTTTTCGAGAAATGGCAGGGCTTTGAACCCGACAGCCCGATTTGGACACCGGAGCTACTGAACGCCGCTACGGAGGAAGTTGCTTCCCGTTCAATGCCGCTTGTTTCACCCGAAGCTTCAACAGCGGACGAGCAAACCGAAAATGTTCGCCTGCGTTGTGAGTTGGCGAAGATGAAAATAGTTAATGGCGAGTTAGAAGGCAAATACAACGCTCTTCTCAGACAATTTCAAAGCGCGACAATGAGAAAGAAAGGGAAAAGATAATCATGAACAGAAAGCAAAAACGGTTCTTAGAAAAACTGCAGCGCACTGCGCTTCCGCTGTTGGTAGCAGGAGCGATTGCGGCGGGGAATCTTACAGCATCAGCTTCAACACCCGAACCTGAGCCTTATGCAGATGATATTACGGGGGATATTCTGCGTATTTATGGCGGTGGAGGCGGAGGCGGGGGAGGGTATATCTCTTGTTCCGGAGATTCCGGCAGAGGTGGAAATTCCCATATTGAATTTTGGGTAGATGATGATGCGATGCATTTTAAGCATGGCGGAGGCTATTTCTGGGACAATAATTATAATAATTATTGGCAGACTATTAATTCAATTACCGGTCATAGTGGTCGTATTGAATATGCAAAAGAAACTATATTTTACGGAGGACGGAGCGGACCTTTTGATGAATACAATAATCTACCATCTTACATAAGACCTTTTGGAACACAAATGTGTTTTCGAAATATTTCTTCTTCTTGCCCAATAAAGAGGGAGTGGATTTGGACAGGTACTGATTCTATTCGTTCGACAATTATTCATTGCCCTGATTGTCATCAAGAATGCATGTCAAATTGGGATTGTATGCCAGGGAGATGCGCTTGTGCAAAGGTTCATGATTCTTGTTCTACATATGGATGTGAACACGTTGAATGGATGAACACAACCGTAGGTGCTATTCCTGATGAACCATATTGGTATCTTGGATTTTCCGGTGTCGTTGGTAGCGACGGCGGTGCGGGTGGTGACGCAAGTGTTGATATTGCCGGAAATATGACGCTCGCGACAACACTTGATATATATGCCGGTAGTGGCGGTCAAGTTTCATACATGACCTTGGGTATAAATGATAGTGATTCATCGTTTGTGATTGGTTGTGCTGGTGGCAACGGCGGTGATGCATCTGTTGAAGTCGGCGGGAATCTGACAGTCCCTGTGCTTTTTATGGAAGCCGGTGACGGCGGTGACAGTTGGAACAATAGACCATTACCCGTGTATTGGTCACATTGGAATTGGATACCAAACGTTATACAGCATGACGGCAGTAACGGCGGAAACGCTTCTATTGAAGTCGGAGGAATTATTGACGCGCAGCATATAATTATAAAGAACGGTGCAGACGGTGAGGGCAGTATGCCGGGCAGAGGCGGGACGGCAACGCTTAAAGCGGGTACTTTCAAAGCCGCTGATGGTTATACGATGACTGTCTTAGGTGACGCTGACATAGAAATAGATAGCTTTGTTTTCGATATAGCAGGCAGTAATAGCGGGAACACCTTGCTTACTGTGTTGGGTGGTGCTGTGCCTTTGACAGAAACAACAACTATAACACTTGAGGGTACACCAAATAACTTGAAATACGGTGATGAAATTGTGCTGATAAGTCAAGTTACCGGAGGATTTACGCCTATTAGTGATATATCAATCGGTAATTATAAGTTCAGTGTAGAGCTGAACAATGCGGGAAATCAACTCGTCGCTAAAGTTATTGAAACAATTTACGATATTACTTTTAATGCGAACGGCGGCTCGGTGAGTCCGATATGGACAGAAACGGAATACGACGGCAGATTATTTTCCTTGCCGACGCCGACGAGAAGCGGGTTTACGTTCGACGGGTGGTTTACTTCGGTAACAGGCGGAGTGCAGATTACTACAAATACCGTCTTTACGGGCGATTCCGTTATTTACGCGCGGTGGACGGAGAATATTTTCACGATTAATTTCAACGCTAACGGCGGCTCTGTCTCTCCGACGAGCGGAATAACTGCAAACACCGGCAAATTAGTGAGCCTGCCCGAACCCGCGAGAGCCGATTATACCTTCGGCGGCTGGTTTACGGAAATGGCAGGCGGAGTGCAGGTTACTGCAGATACTGTTTTTGCGGGGAATTCTACTGTTTATGCGAGGTGGTCGGCGAATAAAATTGACGATGATGATGACGATGATTTGACTGTCACTTACACTATAACTTTCAATCCGAACGGTGGCTCGGTGACTCCTACAAGCAGAATTACAGGAGAAGACGGCAAGCTCGCGAATCTCCCCGCGCCGACAAGAAGCAGGCACACGTTCAGCGGTTGGTTTACGGCGGAGACAGGCGGTGTGCAGGTGACTGCGGACACTGTCTTTACGAGCGATTTCACTATTTTCGCAAGGTGGAGAGCGAACAGCACAGGCGGCGGAAGC
>Ga0123356_10004430_pt1 | contig 14515 bp, 14 predicted proteins | sample TergutEmb28metaG_2_FD_92546 | JGI IMG/M metagenome (GOLD analysis project Ga0123356, IMG submission 92546) | Embiratermes neotenicus P3 segment gut microbial communities from Petit-Saut dam, French Guiana - Emb289 P3 | ecosystem: Host-associated > Arthropoda: Insects > Digestive system > Gut ...
CATCGCCAGCAAAATCTGCCCCACGTTGTGAGATACGCCACCTGCTACGCTCACCCCTACCGGGCTAAACCAGCGCGTTTGCCGCGCCAGGGCCATCACACACAAACTGAGCAATCCTCCGGCCAGGCTGTAGAACATGGCGATCAGGTTGGCAAACACAAAACCCACCGCCAGCACCCGCACCAAGGACACCACAAAGGCCTGCCGAAAACCGCGGTAGTACAGCATTATCAATACCACCACATTGGCCAGCCCCAGCTTGATGCCCGGCACAGCGCCCGCGATGGGGGGGAACAAACGCTCAATCCAACTCAGCACAAAAGCCAGGGCGGTCATCATCGCCAACAAGGCTATCCGTTGAGCAACGGAATCGATTCGGCCCCCACGCCTGCTCATCAGGTCACCACATCCACATCATCGAATTCAACGGGGACACCCCCGGCCCCCACCCAGCGCACGATCAGGCGATGGGGCAGGCATACGATAATATCCGCACCGGGTGGCACGATTCCCTTGCGCACGCACCACTGATCCGGGCAGTTGGCTTGGGCCATGCGTACGCCGTTGGATAGGATTTCTATCGTATTTTGCTCTCCCGCCTGCCCTGCAATCTTGTGCTGGCCTGGGATCAACAGCAACTGCTGTGTCCCGTCTACCGATACCTGCACGCGGGCATCGCTTTGGGCGAGGCTCGCATTTTGATATCGATTCCATGCCAAGAGCAGCAAAGCTACCAGCAATACACCGGCGATCAGCAGCCATTCGTTCTTTTTTAGCATAGGCCCTTACTCTTCTGTTAGCGCTTGCGGCGCTTGTTGCGCTTCGGCGGCGGCTGTTCGGTTGTATTTTACGGCAGGTCCGCCCGCATCGCTCTGCAGGGTGAGCCGCCTATCATCCAACTGCACGATGGCATGGGTGCGCCTTTGGGGTTTGGGTGTCTCCCCGGTCATCAGCGCATAATCCGCCACATTAAAGTAAAATGTTTCGCCGTCTAATACGCAGGTGCCGTCGGGCCGGAACTCAGCGCGCTGGCCGGTGGGGGACTCCCATACGCCCAGGATCATAAAGTTAAAGTTTCTGAGCAGCGCGCGGGCTTCCCGCATGTCGCTGATGCGCATCAAGTATGGGTAAGCCGCCAGGGGATCACCCATGTTAACCAGCAGGCGGGCATGCATAAGGTTGGCTGTGCGATAGCTGCCTACCAAGTCCGCATAAGCGGCAGGGATATCGTCCAAGGGTACGTCCTGGAGCAATTGCAGCACCTGGGCATGTTTTTCAGCTAACATGGCGGCATCCACCCTGGTCTTTAAGCCACCCAGCCAACTATCGTACACGCGCTGGCTGCGCTCCCTGGCGTCTTGAAAGGAACCTAGGGCATCAAAGGCCTGGCCCGCGGCGGCATAATCCCCGGCCAGCTCGTACCGCTCCGCCTGTTCGTAGCGGCACACGCTTACCATGGTGGCGGCATCCTCGAACTTGCCCAGGGAAGCAAAGAGAACGATGGCCTCCTCAAGCCGGTTGTGGGCGCGCAGGGCCTGGGCTTGGTTGTACTCGCATCGGTTGGTTTTTTCAACGGCGTCCTGATAGGCGCCCAGGCCGCGGAACAGTTCCGCCGCCACCAGCCAATCCTCACCGGCCATAGTTGCCTCGGCATGGGCATAATGGCTTGCCAGGACGCGATCCGCCGCGTCCCCATAACCATCCAGCGCCTCAAACAACGTTTGGGCGTTGGAAAAATCTCCGGCTTCGAAAGTTTCTTCGGCAATTTGATAACGCACCGCCAGCAAACGCTGGGCGGAATCGTCATGATCGTCCAGGGCAGAAAAGGCTTGCACAGCCTCGTCCAGCTCGCCGCTGGCCGCCAGGGCGTCGGCCTGGGCATAGGCGGCAGCCAGGGCCAAAGCGGCGGAATCCAGGTACGCGCCCAGCCTTTCGAATTGTTGCTTGGCCTCTTCGTACTTTTTGGCGGCCATTTGCTCCAGGGCGTATTGATACAGGCCGTGGCGGGCCAGGTCCACCGCGTCCTTGTATTCAGAAATCGAGTTGTAGAGGGACACGGCCTGGAGGTATTCCCCTTCCCCGGCCAACTGCCCAGCACGGCGATACACACAGTCCGTCGCCCGGGCCGGAGCATCCCGATAGTCCCCCAAGGCGGCAAACCGCCTGCCCGCCGCCTCGTATTCGCCCCGATTCATGGCTTGCCCCGCCAGCTGATAGGTCGCATCCTTTAACATTTCCGGCGAGTCTTCATATTCGCCAAGGAGCATCAGCAACGTTTCCGCAAGCTGGTAATCGCCTTCGTCCATGGCGCGGTAGGCTTGGCTGTATCGGTAGGCGCTGGCCTCGCCAAGGGCCTGGGAAGAATCGGTCATGGCATCCAGGGCGCGCAAACCTTGCTCACGTTTGGTTTCGTCTTGGCTGGCCAGCATACCCTTGGCGATACCGTAATCCGCCTCTTGCACCCGCTGATCCGCCTGGCGGTAATCCCCCAAAGAAAGAAAGATTTCTTTGGCGCGCTGAGGGTCGCCGTTAAGCAGCAGGTCGCCAGCCTGGCGGTAACGCAGCTCCGGCAACCCAAAGGACACAAACAGATAGGCCCCGATGGCCAGGGTAAGGGCGGTGGACATCAGCGCCACCCGGATCCGCCTTTTGCGCCGACGGCGGGCTTCCAGGGTTTTACGCTGGGCTTCTTCACGGGCGGCTTCTTCGGCCTTACGTTTGGCCTGCTCTTGCTGCTGCCTGTCTTGCTCCTCAATCTGGGCCTGCACCGCCGCCGGATTGTATTGGGCAAAGACCTGCTGCTTGTCGCGCCCGCAGCGGCGGCATTCGGCCTCGGTAGCCAAGTTGGGCCGCCCGCACACGCACACCCAAATCGTTCCCTGATCCGAGGGGAAACCCGCCGCGTCCGGCCCCGCCGCACGCTTCAGATGCTCCAGCAACCGGCCTGGGGCCAGCAGGTTGGGTTCATAGTTGTGATACTTGCCTTCGCCGATGCGCCACACGGTGGCATCGTCGAACCATACCTTTTCGATGCCCAAATCGATGCGCTGAAGCCAGTCTTCGTTTTCCACCGCCACATTGGCCTCAAACCAATTTTTCCCGGCGGCTTCAAGGCCCATTACCCGCTCCACTCGGCGGAACAGCGCATTGCCCTCGGCATCCAGCAAGGTGAGCGAAACCTGCACGCTGCGCACCATTTGGCTGGAAAGGTTAAAAAACACCAAGGAATAATAGGGCTGTTCTTCAGAAGGCAGCTTGTAGTCGTATAATTCAATGGGGCAGGAAATGTCAATTTTTATTGCATTCATCGCACGCACCTCGCTTATACAACATATAGTATCACAACCTACGCAATTCGTCTACCTCTTGGGTTGTCAGTTCTCGATGCGCGCCCCTTGTCAAGTTGCCCAACCGCAGAGGCCCAAAGGCTACGCGGCGTAAAGAGAGCACCTTGTGCCCCACGGCATCCAGCATGCGGCGCACCTGCCGGTTGCGCCCCTCCCCTATGCCGATCAAAACGGTGCTGGCAAAGGCTTCTACTTTGATTACCCGCACCCTAGCCGGAGATGTGGGACGGCTCTCCCCTTCCATCAGCACCCCTTGAGCCAGGACTCGGACTGCCTCCTGATTCAGCGCGCCGGTGATCCGTGCCAGATACACCTTTTCCACCTCTTGGCTGGGATGCAGCAAGCGATGGGTAAGTTCCCCGTCGTTTGTGAGCAACAGCAGCCCCTCGCTGTCGTAATCCAACCTACCCACGGGAAACACACGCACCGGGTAATCGGCAAAGTGATCCAGCACGGTGGGGCGGCCCCGGTCGTCCATAGCGGTAGTCACTTCCCCCGCCGGTTTGTGATAGAGCACGTAGTGTTTGGTTGCCTCGGGATACACGGCTTGTCCATCCACAGAAACCAAATCGCCCTCGGCCACGCGCACGCCCATTTCGCGCACGGTTTGCCCATTGATCGCCACAAGGCCTGCGGCGATCAATTCGTCGCAACGCCTGCGGGAAGCCACCCCACACTGGGCTAGGTATTTGTTTAATCGCATGCAAAATCCCCTTGTAGGGGCGGCCCTGTGTGGCCGCCCACTCGTTTTGTGGGCAGATGCGCAGTTTGCGGGCAGCCACACAGGGCCGCCCCTACAAGGGGTTGTTCCCTCATTCCTACCTAGCCAACAAACACCATCTGCGCAATACGCGCAATAACTGATTCCAAAACGTAAGATTGGGTACATCCCGGCTGGGATACAGAGGCCGCTCATCCAGCACCAATCCGTCGGCCATCAGGCGGATCGAACCGATAGGTTGCCCAGCTTGCACCGGGGCAGCCAGGGCGGCAGGCAGGTCTATCTCCAGCACCGGGCTTTCATCCTGGCGCAAGGGGGCGCTGATCGGCGCTCGCAGCACCGCTTCCACCCCATTGAAAAGGCCCCCCGACACGGGTATGTACCGCACCGATTCACCGGCATTCAGCAGCGTCACTTGGCTAAATGCCGTAAAGGCGGCGTCCATCAATTCCTTCGCCACATCAAACCAGCTGGGGCAGCCCAGCACCACACCTACGATCTCCAGTTCGCCCCGCTGCGCCCCAAAAACCAAGCATCGCCCCGCCGCCCTGGTGTAACCCGTCTTGATGCCGGTGGCCCCCGGATAGTCACCCAGCAAACGGTTCTTGTTGCGCAGTTGCCGGTTGTACTCGCGCCCCTCCCAGGGAATGGACGCCCGCTGGGTGGACACAATCCGGCGGAAGTCGGGCAACTTCATGGCCTCGCAGGCGATCCGCGCCAAATCCCGGGCCGAGGTGTAGTGATCGCTGTTTGGCAAGCCATGGGGGTTAGCAAAGTTGGTATTGGTTGCGCCCAGCTCCAGCGCCCGAACGTTCATCAAATCGGCAAAACTCTGCACCGAGCCGCCGATGTGCTCGGCGATGGCAGTGGCGGCATCGTTGCCGGAGGAAAGCAGCAAGCCTTGGAGCATCTCTTCCATGGTAAGTACTTCGCCAACGCCCAGGTAAATCGAGGTGCCCGGCACACCGTATGCGGCATTGCCGCAAGTCACCGGGTCTGAAAGTTGGGCTCTTTCCAGCGCCAGCAGGGCGGTCATCACCTTGGTGGTGGAGGCCATGGGAAGAGGGGCATCGGCATTGTACTCGTAGAGCACCCGGCCTGAATGGAGCTCAATCAAACACGCCGCCTTCGCACCCAAAGCAACCTGCGTATCGGCTGCTTCTGCCGCTTCCATTTCCTGCGCACCGGCACTGATTCCATTATACAGGAATGTGCAGCAGATGAAAAGTACAAGCAGCCACTTTCTCCACTTCATTTCCCACTTCTTCACTTTCCAGCCTCCACCTTTTCTCCATAGCAATGCACACACAAAGCTATGCGTCCGCGCACAAAAAAAGCCGCTCTTCTACGAACGGCTTTTGGATCGGTCACGGCATATACGGCGGATTATACCCCGAAGGATTGGGCGGATACGGATGTTGATAGGGATTCGCCGCATCAATTTTAGGCTCTTGCGCCTCCGGCTTTTTTTCTTCTTTGCAAAAAACTTCCTTCAGATCGTTAATCACCTGGGGCGCCAGCTCCATCACACGATCCAGGGGCGTGATGTAGTTGGCGCTGAGCAGCTTCACCTGCCCGTTGCCCACCACCAAAAAGCCCATGGGATGCACCGATACGCCCGCACCGCTTCCCCCCGCAAAAGGCAGGGCCTCCCCCGTTACGCCCTGCGCCCCCTTGCGTTCATCTGAGCCATACTCCCCACCCCCGGCCACAAAACCAAAACATACCCGCGAGATGGGTATAATGGTGCTCCCATCTTGGGTAGCCACAGGGTCGCCGATCACCGTATTCACATCCACCATGTCTTTGATATTCTCCATGGTGGTTTCCATCAAGCTTTCGATTGGATGCCGCTCCATACGCTCCCCACTTTCCCGGCCACGCTCTCTAGCGCGAGCCAAATCGCCGCACCCATAATGTTTCCAACATGAAATTCGATTATGCAACGAACGCTGCACAAAAAAGCGGCGTCCCGGTCGTCACGCACGTTCACCGTGGGCCGTACGCGAGACGCAACAAATATCCGCCGCGCAAGAAACTGCAAGGCAGCACAGCATACCCCGTATAACATTGCGGTTAGGGCCGCGTCGCCGGCGCCCACGCGCATCGATACGCTCATCCCTCGCAAGCGCAAACAGCGGCGCAAGCTTTTGGCGCACCTGGGATGATCCCGCAAAAAGAAAACCGCGTCCCGTATCTCCTTTACCGTTGCCTCAAAACCTTCATCAGGTTTGCTTTTGCTGCCCCGCTTGCGTATGCTCAGGGCCAGGCCCCCCTCGCGCCGTTCCACCACGGCGTCGTAGGCAAGGCGAAACTTCCATATAAAACAATTCAGGTGCAAGGTGGGCACACGGTTAAAATCAAAGCGGCCATCGGCACGCACGGGCATCCACCACAGCACACCAAACAGCGCCAGGGCTAGGGCGGCATAGGGCAACACGCGCACACACCTCCGTTAGGGTAACAGTACGCGTATTTTTTCCTTTTTGATGGAAGAACATGCGTGCATTCGCAGGGCGACAGCTTTTGTGATGCGCTTGATCCATCCCACCGGCGATCATGGCCCACAAACATCAATGCTCATGATCTTCCTGGTATGGGCATCGATATGAACAAGTATATTCGTCGCTACTTCTATTTCTGCGGGGTTTAGACTGTCCGAAAAACCAAACTCCCATATGTGTTTTGTAGGGTCGTCATAATCATAGTAAAGAAAGCTAAATACACACTCAAAATACGCCCTTGTATCGTTCGTAACATAGCCCTCCTCAATGAGTGCTTGCCATATAAGCCGCTCGGCTTCCAGCGGGCTAATATCGCAGTTGGTTGGCTCTATTTCCCTGGATTCCGTCCACCGCATGGGGTCAAACGGTTTGGACAGGGTACGTTCTGTTTCCGTCCAATAGGCTTGGTTTGTGCCCTTCGCCTTCTTTACAGCTCTTTCCAGCATGTCAAGGCATAGGTCAATTGTGTGATCGGCGCCGGCGTCTGGTCTGGTTATATCCGCAATGCAATTAGGAATCACCATATACCCATCCATGTTGCTTAACTGCACATGAATTTTATGGTAATAAATTCCTAGTGCGGTGAATGATGGTTCGTTAACAATACCGATAGTTTCTGAATCATAAATACACCCGTTTGCATAAAGATCAACAGACGGCATGCCGTTGTCATGCACATGCCAATGGTTCTGAAACGGCACATATTGCCCATTTTCTTTCTTCTGGAACCACTCTTCTTCGGTCAGTAATTCATCCTCAAAAACCCAACCTGCAGCACGGCCAATCCGCACCTTGTAGCGAGGTTGGCTAAAAAGCTCGTCCACCCTTTTGTCAAGCAAAACAACCTGTGTTCCATCAGGATATATACCCGCACTTCGGTCAACATCCATTTGCTCACTAGACCGTAGGCATATCCAGCCGTGGCCTGTGGCATCATATAGATGTCTTATGTCTTCCGCGTAGGCATGTGAATCGGACATGAGCGCTGCAATGCACAACACAGCAACTGTGCACATTACAAGGGCTATTGTTAGGCTAAGATATGGTTGTCTTTTTCGCATTCCTATTTCCCCTTAAAAATCTTTTCTGTCAAACTCAATTTATTCTTCTTCCGATAGCAGTGCTTCATAATAGTTCATTCTGTTTTGTGCAAATCCGTCCAAAGGTTTACTATACATATTATGTCAATCCCCGATTCCTAAATCCACATTCACTTCTTCATTCGCCTCTTCCGCCTGGGGCACAGCCAAATCCACCGGCGGCAGCTCGGCCAGCGATGCAATACAAAAATGGCGCAAAAACTCGTCGGTGGTGCCGTACAGAATGGGCCGCCCCAAACTCTCTTTGCGGCCTATGTCTTGAATCAGCCGCTTTTGCACCAACGAGTGAATCGAATAATCGCACTTTACGCCGCGAATGGCCTCCACCTCGCTGCGGGTCACCGGTTGTTTGTAGGCTACCACGGCCAAGGTCTCCAGCGCGGCTTGGGAAAGGGATTGTTTTTGTATCGGCTGGAGCAGGCGTTCCACGTAGGGTGCATAATCGGGCCGGGTAGCAAGCTGCACGCGGCCCCCAAAGCGCATCAAACGAATGCCCCGCCGCCCAAACTCATATTCACCCTCCAGGGCGTCCAGTGCTTCATCCAATTGCTCGGGCATTACCTCCAGGGCCTCCAACATGGCGTCCCGCTCCACCGGATCGCCCGCCACAAATAACACCGCCTCGATGATGGCGCAAAGTTTATTCCGCTCCAACAGCTTCCCTCCCGTGTTGTGTTAACCAAATATCCTCGAATACCCCATCTTGTTCGATGCGCAGCTTACCCAGGCGGAGCAACTCCAACAGTGCCATAAACAAGGTGACAACTTCATCCCGCGTGGGCCGTTCCGAAAACAAATGGGTAAACAGCACCGGCCCCCGCCGGATCCGCGAACTGATACGAAACACGCACTCTTGAATGGAATAAGGCTCCCGGATGATCTCCCTGGGCGCAAAAGAAGCCTCTTCCGGCTCGGCAACCCGCTGCATCAAGCGATAAAACGCGCCAATCAAGCCCTCCATGGTTAGGTTGTCTAACTGATAACTTTGGGGAGGCAGCGCATATTCTTCCGGCAGTTTTGAAAACACGGCCATGGCGGCACGTTCGATGCCCTGCATCTCCCCCGCGCCTTCTTTGATAGCCCTGTATTCGTGGAGCCGCCGGATCAGCGCCTGCTCGGGCGATTCGTCGCCCTCCTCTTCCGGATCGGGGAGGCGGGGCAGCAGCGCCCGGGACTTAATCTCCAGCAGCGTGGCCGCCATGGTCAAAAACTCGCTGGCGGTATCCATGTCGATGGCGTCGATGCCCTCTAAAGAGGCCAAGTACTGCTCGGTGATTTGTGAAACAAAGATATTACAAATATCCACCTTTGCCCGTGCGATCAGGTGGAGCAGCAAATCCAACGGGCCTTCAAACTGGTTTAACTGCACTTGATAGGCCATGCGTTCTCCTAATTCCCCGTAAGCATTAAAAACATGCTCAGCACCGCGCCATGCACATTGGTGGCCAGGAAGTTCATTACGTCGCTTAGGATATTGGTGAAGATTGAAAGCCCTACGACCGCCATCATACCTATCTGCGCCATTTGGGGGGTGATGTGGAATCGCCCTCGAAAAATCACGTTATTGGCCACATGGTAGCCGTCCAGTGGCGGAAAGGGCAGCAGGTTAAATATGGCCAACATCAGGTTCAATTGCACCGCCACAGAAAGTAAACCCATCACCGGCGCGAGCCAGGTGTGCTGCATAAACTCTCCGCTGACGTTTAAGCCCATCACCACCAAACGAAAATTGATTCCATAAAACTCCAAAAAAGCTTTGGGGCCACCCAAATCAGCAATGACCTCCGGCTTCCATAAAAAACGATTCAGCGCCACCATCGCTGCGGTAAAAAACATAAACAAAAGCAGATTGGTAGCGATACCCGCCAGCGATACCTTGATCTCGTCCGCTACACGATGCCGGTAGTTTCGGGGATTGACCGGCACGGGCTTTGCCCAGCCGAAACCAACGGTAAACATCATGAGCGTGCCCATGGGATCCAGGTGGCGGCGCGGGTTTAGGGTCATGCGCCCCATCAGGCGGGCAGTGGGGTCGCCACAGCGGTTGGCCACAAAAGCATGGGCCCACTCATGGAAGCTCAGGGCAATCAACAGCGCAGGTACACGATACAGCACCAACCGCAAAAACATGCCCGGATCGGAAAAAAGTGTTTCTAGCAGCAAGAAAGTGACCTCCTAAAGGGTTTAAAAAATTCTTACAAAAAAGCTCCCTTGCATTATACAGCAACGCGTCAAGAGGTGCAATGTCTTTGATCATTCCCACGACACCAGCAAATCCGCCAGCTCCCCAGCCACCGACGAACCCAACGCTTCCATCGTAGATGCAGAATGCGCCTCTTTTGTATCAATCGGCAAAAGCAAGCTGGCCCGCGTTCCCTCGCCCACTTCGCTCTCGATTTCTATCCGCCCGCCCATGCGCTCAATAAAGGATTTCACCAGCGACAAGCCCAGCCCACTTCCATGGCCAGCCGAAAAGCGATGAAACAGACTTTTTGCTTGTTCTTTGTTGATGCCGCAGCCGTTGTCGCACACACTGATATGCGCCTCCTGGCCTACCTGCTCAATCGAAAGGCAAACCAATCCCCCTGGCTCAGTGAACCGCACTGCGTTGGAAAACAGATTGAGTACGCAACGTTCCAGCCGCACCAAGTCGCATTGAATCCAAACTTCCTTGAGGTTTGCAACTACGAGGAACTCCAGGCCCTTGTGCCGGGCATAGGGCGCGCAAGCCAGGCCCATCTCCCGCAGCCAGACCACCCCTTCTACCCGCTCCATATGCAACCTTACGCGGCCCTCGTCAATGGCCGCCAGATCCCCAATATTGCCCACAAGTCGCAACAGCTGCTGGGCGTTTCTGCGGATCTGCGCCAAATCCCGCTCCTGATTTTCGCCGGGCTGTTCTTCAAGCAACTGGGCTGTGTTTAGGATGATGCTCAGGGGCGTACGCATATCGTGGCATAGGTCGGCCAAGCGCTGCAGCGCAAAGGAGCCGCAGCGCTTGGCTTTTTTCTTTTGTTGCTCTTTCATTATTCTTTTGGTCTTCATGTGATCTAGTATAACATCTGCAAGACCATTTTTCTACAAAAACTTTAACAATCCGACACTACAAGAAGCAAATTTCGCAAAGTTTATCGAAAGACTTTCACTGCTTCTCGTTCAATCGAAAGCCCAGCCACAAATCGATCCATGTAGGCGGCAAATCCGGCCGCATCGGCCTCGTTGGGCTCCATGGTCTCCCCGGTTTCGCCCTCAAACACTTTTTGGGTTAGGTAGCACTCCAATGCTTCGCCAGGGTTGCGGCCCACAAGATAGGCCGCGAGCAACGCAGCGCCCCATGCGCCACCCTCCCCCGCCGTTTCCATCACTGACACGGGGGTGCGGATGGCGGCGGCCATCATCCGTTGGCCTACACCCTTGGTTCTAAACAAGCCGCCGTGGCCAAAAATCTTATCGATGGTTACTTTTTCTTCGTTTTGCAGAATGTCCATGCCCAGCTTAAGGGAAGCCAGCGCCGTGTATAGATGGGTGCGCATAAAGTTGGCCAGGGTAAATTTTGCGTCGGGCAGGCGGGCAAAGAGGGGTCGGCCCTCTTCAAAGCCGGTGATGTGCTCGCCCGAATAATAGTTATAAGCCAGCAGGCCGCCACAATCGGCGTCCCCCTCTAGGGCTGCGCGATATAGGGTTCCAAATAGATCATCCGGGTTGGCGGCCGCCCCCAAAGCCTGGGCAAACTCGCCAAACAGGCCTACCCAGGCGTTTAAGTCCGTTGTGCAGTTGTTGCAATGGGCCATGGCCACAGGTTTGCCCGTGGGGGTGGTGACCATGTCGATCTCCGGGTGCACCTTTTGGAGCGCTTTTTCCAGCACGATCATGGCAAAAATCGATGTGCCTGCGGATACATTGCCGGTGCGCTGGGCCACGCTGTTGGTGGCCACCATGCCGGTGCCCGCATCCCCTTCGGGCGGACAGAGGGGGATGCCTGCTTGCAAGCCACCCGAAGGGTCGATCAGTTTGGCCCCCATCTCTGTAAGGACACCGGCATTTTCGCCCGCGGAAAGCACCTTGGGCAGCAAATCGCGCAATTTCCATGAAAAACCACGCGCAGCGATCTTCTGATCAAACTTGGCCACCATACCGGCGTTAAAATCACAAATATCGCTATCGATGGGGAACATGCCCGAGGCGTCGCCTACACCCAGCACCTTCTGCCCGGTCAAACGCCAGTGCACGTATCCGGCTAAGGTAGTAAGGAAAGATATTTTCCCTACATGATCTTCGCCATTCAGGATCGCCTGGTACAGATGGGCGATGCTCCACCTTTGGGGGATATTAAAACCAAGCAGCCCGGTGAGCTCCCCCGCCGCTTGCCCGGTGGTGGTATTGCGCCAGGTGCGGAAGGGTGTGAGCAATTCATCGTTTTTGTCAAAGGCCAGGTACCCGTGCATCATGGCGCTGACGCCCAGGGCACCCACCTTGGTGAGAGGTACGCCGTACTGGTTTTGTACATCCTGGCTCAGGTTTTGGAAGCAGGCTTGCAAGCCTGTCCATACGTCGTCCAGCCGATAGGTCCAAACCCCGTTTTCCAGGCGGTTTTCCCACTCGTGGTTCCCGGAGGCGATGGGCCGGTGCTGGGTATCGATCAGCACGGCCTTGATGCGGGTGGATCCCAGCTCGATGCCCAAAGCTGTTTCGCCACGCTCAATGGCTTTACGTACGTTACTCACTTTCGCTCCTCCTTTTTCTGGCCGTAATAAGCGTTTTCTCCGTGCTTGCGCAGGTAGTGTTTGTCCAGCAGCTCTTGCTGCATGGGGGGGGCGTCCGCGGGAACCAGGGTGTGCCAAGCCATCATGGCCACTTCTTCTAACACCACGGCGTTGTGGGCCGCATCCAACGCATCGGCGCCCCAGGCAAAGGGGCCGTGGCTATGCACCAATACCGCGGGAATTGCCCCAGGATCCAGACCCTGAAAGCGCTCGATGATCACGTTGCCGGTCTCCCGCTCGTACTCCCCTTGGATTTCCTGGGGGGCCATCATGCGGGTGCAGGGTATCTCGCCGTAAAAATAGTCGGCATGAGTGGTACCCAGGGCGGGGATGCTCCGGCCCATCTGGGCAAAGATGGTAGCCCAACGGCTATGGGTGTGCACGATGCCGCCCAATCCGGGGAAGGCGGCGTACAGCGCCACATGGGTGGCCGTATCAGAGGATGGGCGCAGTTTACCCTCCACCTGGTTGCCTTCTAAATCCACCACCACCATGTCTTCGGCTTGCATGGCTTCATACTCCACGCCCGAGGGTTTGATGACCACCAAACCCCGGTTGCGATCGATGCCCGACACATTGCCCCATGTAAAGGTAACCAACCCGTGCTTGGGCAGCAACAGGTTGGCCTCAAATACCGCCTTTTTTAGTGATTTGAGCATACACATCCCCCATCGTCAAAATAGCAACGGGACGCCGAGGGCGGCGTCCCCTACAGGGTTACGGTTATATGCGATCATTCCCCTTGTAGGGGATGCCGCCCTCGGCGTCCCGCGCTTGTTATTCAATCTTCTTTTTTTGCCTTTCGGCGCTGGCTACCACGATCCGCTGCAACACCACAAAGATCAGCAGCAACGTGCCAATGGCTATCTTGCCCCACCAAGACAACAGCGTCCCTTCAAAGTTAATCAGCGAGGGGATGATGGATTGCAGCATCACGCCAAACAGCGTACCCACCATGTAGCCCACACCGCCGGTAAGCAGCACGCCGCCGATTACCGCCGAAGAGATCACGTCCAGCTCGGCGCCCATCAGCGAAAGGTTCCAGCCCGACTTTAAGTACAGCACATACGATATACCGGCCAGCACCGAACAAAACCCGTTGAATCCGTACACCCAAACCTTGGTGCGCGCCACGGGCAACCCCATCAATTTGGCCGACTGCTCGTTGCCGCCAATGGCGTATACATTGCGCCCAAACCGGGTTTTGTGCAGGATGATGATGCCGATCAAAATCATCGCAAAAAACAAAATCACGTTTACATTGATAAAGGCAAGAGGCTTTTGTACGATCCGAAAACGCCAGCCCGCCCATGCGTCGATCATATCGTGGCTGATCCGAATGGAATCCCGGCTGATCAGCGAACAGACGCCCCTGGCCAAAAACATGCCGGTAAGGGTGGCAATAAAAGGCGGCACGTTTAGATAATGAATCATGGCCCCCATGGTGAGCCCCAACCCTACGCCAACAATCAGCGCGAGGCCCATACAAAGCAGGGGGTGCACGCCCAGCACGGTGCTTCCATAAGCAATAATCATGCCGGTAAGGGATGCCACCGCACCCACAGACAGGTCGATGCCGCCACTGATGAGTACCATGGTCATGCCCACGGCAGAAATGCCGATAAAGGCGTTGTCCACAAACAGGAGCAGGAAGGTGCGCAAACTGGTGAATCCTTTATCGCCAAACATCAGCGCGCCAAACAGGTAGGTTAGCGCAAAGATACCAATGGTGGCGTACACCATCAAATACTTTGGATTCGTGAGCGCGCGGCGGAAACCCGCCTGCGGAACCCTCGCAGGGCTAAGCATGGAGCTCACCTCCCAGGTCAGATTTGGGCGAACGCCGCAGTCCGGCCATCCACTTGCGAACCGGTTCGGCCTGGAGCACAATCACCACCGCGATGATCAGCGCCTTAAACGCCATGATGGCCTCGGACACCACACCAAAGTAAAACACCAGCGTGGTAATGGTGCGGATAATCAGCGAACCTACCACCGTGCCGGCCAGATTAAACTTGCCGCCCTTCATGCTGGTGCCGCCGATAACCACGGCCAGGATTGCGTCCAACTCAAAGAAGAG
>Ga0123356_10004431_pt1 | contig 14515 bp, 12 predicted proteins | sample TergutEmb28metaG_2_FD_92546 | JGI IMG/M metagenome (GOLD analysis project Ga0123356, IMG submission 92546) | Embiratermes neotenicus P3 segment gut microbial communities from Petit-Saut dam, French Guiana - Emb289 P3 | ecosystem: Host-associated > Arthropoda: Insects > Digestive system > Gut ...
AGATATTATATCTGCATCCCACCCGTCATTTACAGGATCATCTACTACTATCAAACCTATTCTGCCGTTATATTCAGAAGGAATGCCAGTAATTGTAATGGTTGTCGGGAACGATTAAACGGGCAAACCCTGCAGGATTTGAAACGCCTACATTGCCGCCTGTTCTGTTTTCGACAGCGGTGTTATGAATTGCATTAGTGCCAAAAGTGACATCCATTGGTTCAATATCCGGGCTTCTTCTGGTGTTACCGGTAATGCTGCTTCCTGTCATGATAAACCTGCTGGTAGTACCTGTTACATATACCCCGCCGGTTGCATATGACAAAGAATTGTTGGAAGAATGATTGCCGGTAATTTCACCGCCATGCATAGTAAAAGTGGATCCACTTGCAACATACACTGCTCCAGCTTCGTGTGAAGTAGTAAATCCGGTGATTTTAGAACCATCAAGCATGGTAAAATTGTTGCCGTTCATTAATCTAATCATATGTGTATTACCAGCACTTGATCTGCCGGCTAATGTAATGTTCCGTCCTATGGTGAGACTTCCTCTGCCAGCAGATGCTTCACGGTTAAACACTCTGCCATTTGTAGCAGGTGTTATAGTCCTTTCTCCGCCAATACCGATGATTGTAAGATTGCCTGTCGTTATGCTTGGGGCAGTGCTTAAAGTTACATTAGAATTTATCAGGAGTGTGTGCGGACCAGCATTTGAATTGACGTATGTTACAGCAGCATTAATATTGTTTGCTGAAACAGTAACGATTGGTACGCTGGAAACGGTTAATGTATCAGGCGCGCCGGAATATAATCCTGCATCAAGGTTCGCCGGAAGCTGGCTAGTGGTCATTATCGATGCTTCTGATGGCAGTAGTGGTGTCTTCTGTTGTAATATTGATATTGGATTTATTACTTGTGTTTGAAGAAGTGGATACGATTCATCTTCCATTACCTGATTTGTTACTTGGGGAGCTTCCGGTGCAGGTATAGACTCATCTGTTACGGGTACTGTACTGCTTACACAAGAAACACATAAAAATAAAACCATTATCAGTGTAAACAAATACATAAAACAACTCTTTTTCATTGGCTTTTCCTTATTAATAAAAAATTTTATATAAATTGTAAAATAAAAATCTTTTTTATACTAGGAGTTGTAGGGCTTTGCCTATTCTGTTTATAATGTAAAAAATAATCCGAAATAAAAAAAATGTAGCAAATTAATATCAGATAATATCTTATTTTCTATTTTTTGTATCAAAATGACACAAAATTCACCAATTTTTTAACAACTGTGTCATTTTTACCATATATTGATTAAAAAATTTTTATTAATGTGTCATATTTAACAAAAACCGACAATTCAATTATATAATTCCGTTTTTTATTCAGAAATTTATATTAATTAACCAATTATATTTACAGGGAGGGCTGCGTGGCAGGAAAAAATATTATTCGGCTTTCTTAACTATTCAAAAAACATAATAAAAATATTAATTTTAGACGTTTTTTGTAAAGTCATACCGGCGACACATGGCGTGGATCATGAAAATGCCACGCCAAAGCGTGCGTAAATAAAAGCCACGGCCATCCGGAGCTGGAAGGGCTTTACAAAAAACGTTTAATATTAGTTTAAAATAGTTTTTTGAATAATTAAATGAAATCTTGGCACGGTTCTTGCTGTTATATTTATGTCAATGAGGACAAGCAGAATACCCGCCGTAAGGGGGATGGTTCGTTGAACTAAAATTTCTGCAAGGAACAAAGTTCCGGGAACACTGTTCCAGAACGAAGTTCAGAAATAAAATATAGGAACACTGTTCCAAGTATCCCGTTGGACAAGGAAAAAAACATGAAAACATTAACCATGTACCGCCCAAACACAATTCAAAACGCATTAAACGGTTTTGAAAAGTACTTCGACTCCTTTTTCGGAGATTCATTCCTGGCACCTGCAGCCGCGCTTATAAATCAAATGCCTGCAGTAGACATCAGGGAGAACGAGAATTCTTATGTTCTTGATATGGAACTCCCCGGTTTCGATGAAAAAAATATCGAAATCCACATTGATGGTTCGAACCTGACCATCGCTTCCAGGCAGGAGAAAAAAATCGAAGAAACAAATGAACCCGCAGAAAAAGGCACTCAGGAGATCCATAACGGAAATAACCAGGGTACATATCTTCTCCGTGAAAGAAGAACCAGTTCCTTTACTCGCTCCTTCAAATTGCCGGAAAATGCAAATCCTGAAGCGGCAAGCGCAGAATTCAAAAACGGAATTCTTCGCCTGGAAATCAAAAAACGCGCAGAAGCATTAAAGAGAGCAATACAGATTAATGCAGCATAAGGAAACCTCTAAAAAAGTTTTTATAGGTTTCAGTAATTAAGTTTAAATTAACCACGGGCCATACGATTTTGTTAGCTGACATGATTTACCTTTCGTTTTGGTCAGTGGTTGTTTATTTAAATATTAAATTCCAAAAATACCGCCTTTTAAGTATTGTATACATTTTTGCATTCAATTACTCATGACATAAAAACTTTCTCTGTAATTTTATGGTAATCTTTAAAACTTTTTAAGAGGTTCCATAATATTAATGTTTATTTTAGATCAAAATCGTATTTTTCTAACTCTTTTCCATTGATGATAATAGAAACCTGATGAAGTCCGGGATGTAATACTCTTGTTGTCACTGCTTTAAATGAATGTTTTCGGATAATTTCTGTTAATGAGTTTTCTGCATATTCTTTTTCACTGATTCTGCAAACTTTCTTTGATAAAGTTTTATTGGCTTTTTGGTAATAAAGCCCGTATTCAAGTCTTATTTTGACTTTCTTAGCACTTTTATTTATTAGTTTAAATCTAAATTCCAATGATTCGCCGATTTTAACTTTTGGCGTTAAAATTTTAAAACCCTTTATAGTAATATTTTTTACTTCATCAAAACCAAATATTTCCATGACCTCTGTACTACCCTGTTTTAAAAGCGTTCTGCAGCCATGCTTTATAACCCAATCAACATTTTCCGACTTACCTTGCCATTTTTTTACTAAATCAATCACTGTTTCCGGATTGTCTTTGGCTATGTCATTCAAATTATTGGCAACACTCAGCCTTACAAACCTTGATACATCATCTTTTAAATTTTCTAAAATCGGAATAATTAAAGATGGATTTTTTTTTAAATTCGGCAAAGAAATTCCCCAGGGAAGCCGCGGACGGCAGCCTTCTGATGAAAGCCGTCTTACACCCCAATGTTTGTGTTTTGACCAAGCCAGCATCTGCTTCATCATTTTTTCCGGGAACTTGATTATAAAAGGCCGTACAGAAAATTCACAGCTGGTAAATTGCGTGATTTTTTCAATTGCTTTGATTGATGTTTCATAATCATCTAAACCATATTGCTCAACAAAATTGCTCAATATCCATCCATATTCCAATGATAAATTAAACGCTGTATCATCTACCTTAGAAAAATCATACTTATCTTTTATACATTCCAATAATTCAAGTATTTTTGTGATTGCGTCTTTATAATCCACTGGTAAATATTTTTTAAGAATTGCTGTGATATGCCAGCATCGTTGTTTAAATTCTCTATCTTCCCATTTATCGTCCATTATTTGCGACACGAACTTGCGAGTATTAAAGTTGTTAATTACTAGTTTTAGATCATTTGTAAACCTTTCAAAAAATTGATTATTAAATATATCTTTTAAAGCTTCAGTCATTTTTCCTCAATTAAATCAACTTTTTTTATATTATTATATATAAAAGAATATATCTTTCAATCATATTTTCATTATAAATATTTATGAGCAGCTTTTATGTCACTTTTTATTGTTTTTGAGTGCACTAATTGGTTCAATTTTTTTCCTATAAATTATTAATAAATTCCGTCATTTCTTCTTCTGTTACTATGTCTCCATTTTCAATATCTTTTATACCTACTTGAATAGCCTGATATAATTTTAGTTTTCCCACTAATTCTTCATAATATGCAATACTCATTACAGCCAAATCTCCCTGACCATTTTTCGTAATAAATATTGGTTCCCTGTAATTATGGCAAAATTCAGATATTTCACTATAATTATTACGTAAATCTGCGCTTTTCCTGATCGCTGGCATAATACCACCCCATAAAAATAATTCGTTAATTATATATATCATTATTTTGATATATTGTCAATTGTTACGAAATACTAATTCTTTTTTATTAAGTTTTATTTACAGCTTGTTATTAAATAAAACAAATATCATTAACCGTAACAAAAAAAGTTGTACCTGCTAAAACATCATCAACTAGAATACGGACAAAAACTCCGTGTTCCCGAACCAAAGGTTCAACGTGCCTCCGTGTGGAATTTTTAAAATTCATTAGCAGCTAACAAAAAAAAACGCTTTTCGCAGAACGGTTTAAAAATATTTCTAACTAAGTACGCTACAGGTAGCGTTGTCTACACACAAACGACATTATTACTCTGTAACATCAAAAACTTTACAAGATCTTTACCGCGAACCACACTAACGACGCGAACTTTTGCTTTGATATCTACACTAATTCCAACATAATAATTGAATAAGCAAAGATTTTTGAGATTTTAATATAAAGCGTTGAATATCAGGTTCGCGGTGTTCGCGGTTAAAAAGTAAAGAATTAGTTGTTACAAGGTACTATAAAAAAGTTGTACCTGACACCATATGCGTTTACGCGAACAGCGCCAGAGCGTTAATCGTCTGTTATGCGATGTGTCCAACATTATTTACCATCTAATTTTATCATTTGCAACTCTCCAATTTCATCTTTATTAATGAATCCATATTTTTTATATATATTAATTGCTTTTATATTTAATTTATCCACTGCCAAAAATCCTTTTTCTACCCCATTAATTTTACCATAATATAATGCTTGTTCAAATAATTTTATGCCATTACCTCTATTTTGAAATTCTGGGTCTATTGCCATTTCTCTTATCCACAATTTTTTACCATTTTCATATATTGAAACACAACAATACCCAATAAATATATCATTTTCTTTTAAAATTATTACTTTATTGTCCTTAATCCATTCAATAAACCAATCATATGTTTCTCCAAAAAAACCTCGTGAATTATTTTTACATTTTCTCGATAAAGCAGAAATACACTCACAATCAATTGAATCAAGGTATAATATTTTTTTTTGGTCACAAAATTTTATTTTTGTACTTTGTAAATCATCATTAAAATAATCAATAAATTCACATAATTCTATAAAACCAATATTTTCCAAATGATTTTTGAATTCTTTTTGAACAAAATTAATTTTGATATTTCCACTTATTAATTTTAATTTTTCAATTAATTTAATATAATTATTAGTTGCATATTGTACAATATTTGGATTGATTTTTGAATCTATTATTAAAACTAAATTATCATTATTACAAATTATTTCTGACATTTCACAATCATTATAATCCAGATAAGTAAAAGATGAATACTTACATTTCTCAGCCCTTTCTCTTATCTTATCATATTCTAAAATATCCATTTTTATCACTCCAAACTAATTATACAAAGGATAAATTATTCTATCAATATTTATTCAATATTATTTTGTTGGGTATTTCGTCTAACGACATATAAACGTAAACATTGTGAAGTTATTTACAAAATAAAAAAAGACAGACGACATCGTCTATTTATAGACAAAAAAGTCAGCAGTCTGATAAATTAGAATTAAAACCCGCGTTACACATCTACCAAGCTATATTTTCTAATTCTTGATCGCCCTTATAATGGAATAACTGACTAAAAGGTAAATAACTATTAAGACACCTGTTATGATAATATAAGCCGGAAAATATATTCCGGCAATGCTGAAAATAATATGCACAATAAGCAAGACAATAAAAAACAGGCAGGAAACAATTTTAAGGTTTACCATCAATCCGTGATTGGGTGATGCCAGCGCAAGAAAGCCGCCTAAGGTAAGAAGCACCGAAAGGCCGGAACCGATTGTGATAAGAATGCGGTAAGTGTCATCTTCGTTTGCAACAAAAAAACCGAAAGCTGTCAGCCCTGCAAGCGCAACCGTAATAATAGTTTTAATCATATCAAGCTTCATTTAAAACCTCTTTGAATTTTGTTTTTATATTTATCATATCTATATTTATATGTCATATTAGTTATATGTATTATAATAATAGATAACATATATCAATATTATTTCATTTCGACAAATTCAGGCGATCCAAGTGTTTTTAAGAAATCGACTGTTCTGTCAGCTTCATCTTCAGAAACATACGCGCCCTGGGCACGGATGGGAAACGGATCATTGCCGCTGTAAAGCATGTCGCCCCTGCCTAAAAGTTTTTCTGCTCCCGGTGTATCCAGAATGATCCGGCTGTCCACATTGGAAGAAACCATAAATGCAATCCGTGCAGGAATATTACTTTTAATAAGCCCTGTGATTACATTTACTGACGGGCGCTGTGTTGCAAGGACAAGGTGAATGCCAACGGCACGGCTCTTTGCGGCAAGCCGGGCGATTAAACCTTCAAGTTCCTTGCTGGACACTGCCATTAGATCGGCAAACTCATCAATGATAACAACAATATACGGCAAGCCCGGCATTCCTTTATCTGCGGCGCTTTTGTTGTAGGATTTAATGTTACGCGCAGACAGCTTGCTTAATAACTGATAACGGCGTTCCATTTCATCGACACAGTAACGCATGGCAACAAGTGCGCGTTTAGGATCAGTTATAACCGGAGTAAGAAGGTGCGGGATGCCGTTGTAGAATGTCAGTTCAACAACTTTCGCATCAACAAAAATCATGCGGCATTGAGCCGGAGACTGGCGGTAGATAAGCGACAGTATCATCGAATTAATGCACACTGATTTACCGGAACCGGTTGTACCTGCAACCAAAAGGTGAGGCAACGAAGCAAGGTCGGCAGTGAACAGTTCGCCTGAAATTGTTTTGCCAAGGTATAACGGCAGAGCTTTATTGCAATCTTCCGGATCATCAGCAGATTCCAATAATTCGCGGAAGTTAACCATGGCGCGTTTTTTATTCGGTACTTCTATGCCGACTGCCTGCTTGCCCGGAATCGGACAGAGAATCCTTAAACCTCGGGTAGCAAGGCGAAGAGAAATATTATCTTCCAGAGAGGCAATTTTGGATAACTTAATTCCCGGTGCGGGAAGAACTTCAAACATTGTAACAACAGGACCTTTACAGAAACCTGTTACTTTGGCTTCGATCTTAAATTCGGCAAGAGTATCTTCGATAATTGTAGCGTTTGCCTGTATATCGGCATCACTTTCAAGACATTCAGCTATTACATAATCGTCCAAAATACCATCAACAGGGACATAATAATCTTCCCATGTTTTCGGCGGCGGGTTATTCGCAATAAGATCAATGAGTTCCTGCACAGTTCCCGCGGCAGCCCAACCAGGCATTCCCTGTCTCCAAACCTGCGACTGCAGTGTTAGCTGACTTGTTTTTGACATTTCTGCAAGGGTAGCCATATCATACGGACCTTCTGACTGCCCGTTAATCGCTACATTAAATTGAATTACAGGAGGAGGAGGTGCGCTCTGCTGCTGCGGAAAAAACCTGCTTATTTCCTGTACGGTTCCCGCTGCAACCCAGCCTGCCATTCCCTGTTTCCAAACCTGCGTTTGCGGTGTTAGCTGACCATTTTTTATCATTTGTGTGAGAACACTCATATTATACGGACCTGTTGTCTGTCCGTTAACCAATACATTGTATTGAACTACAGGCGCGGGACTTTGCTGAACCGGCTGTGTACCGGGCATCATTCCTTGCTGCATTCCCGGCATCATTCCCTGCTGCATCCCAGGCATCATACCCATTTGCATTCCAGGCATCATACCCGGCATCATATAACCGGCATTCATATTTTTTCTTGGGATGGATGTTCTACGCATTTTTGCCATTTTCAGATCCTTCATCTAACGGAGGCGGTGCCATAATTGATTCTGATGCAAGAGGCGGAGGTGAAGCAAAAGCTGCATCAGGAGGAAGAGGAGGCGGAGCTAAGTTAATATCAGACGGCGGTGACGCATCAAATGATGGGGGCGGAGGCGGTGCAAATGCTGTTTCTGATGTATCAGGCAGCGGAGGCGGTGCCATGACTGCTTCTGATGCAAGAGGAGGAGGTGCTGCATCAACCGGAGGTAAAGGCGGAGCTAAACCCATATCAGATGGTGACGGAACCGGAGGCGGAACAAGTGAATCAATTGGAGGCAGAGCCATTGAAACGTCAGTCAGAGGCGGAGGAGATGCAAATCCGGTATCAGACGGCGGCGGAGGTGCTGATGTATCTACTGGCGGAGGCGGAGGTGAAGCAAAGGCAGCTTCAGGCGGAGGAGGAGGCGGAACGAGGGCAACAATTCTTAAAACTGCCGGTACTTCGCCGGCTTTTGCCCATTCACCCATTCCTGCATACCAGATATATGTTTCATTGGTAACTTTCCTGTCGTTGATAAGCTTTGCAAGTTCTGTTTCGCGTAACGGTCCGGTTTTAACGCTGTCAATCATCGCATAATACTGTATATCCTGGGGTTTCGGCTGCGCCATCATCTGCTGTGTTCTTTTTTGCAGTTCCTGCGCCTGCATCGGCTGCGCCATTGGATTTCCGGCACCAGGTATATGCATACTCCTTATACCAAGGTTCATATTGGTCATCATTTGCTGTGCAACATTTGTACCCAATCCGAATTGTACAAGGCGATCCAGTGAATAATAATCTTTTTCATTGTAAACATGTACCGGCGGTCTTTGCATAGGCATTTGACCCTGGACAGGCATTTGGCCCTGAGGCATAGCTGCACCGGGATTAAAAAGTCCGCTGAGTTCCTGCAAAGCTCCTGCAGCTGCCCATTCGGACATACCCTGTCTCCAAACCTGCGACTGTTGTGTTAGCTGACCATTTTGCACCATTTGCGCAAGGGTATTCATATTGTACGGACCTGATGTCTGTCCGTTAACTACAACACTATACATAAGCTGAGGCGGCGCAGCCGGCGGCGGCATACCTTGCTGCTGCATAACAGGCTGCTGCATACCGGGCATACCTTGCTGCTGCATACTCTGCATCGAATTATTCATTGTATTGGCCATTTGCCTGCCCATAGTACTGCCTACAGCCATTCCTACCATCATTGCAGCAGGATCCATACCGCCACCCCCTATAAACATCGAACCGCCATCACTCATATCATGTTCCTTCTAATTTACTTGCATAATTTATTTGCAACTAACAACCTATAATTTTTCTTTATAATCCCTAAAGGAACTTCAAAAAATTCTTTTTAGAAATTCCCTCAAAAATAAATTAACCTGCTAATGTTATCTTCCTTAACTTGCATACTACACAGGCATCGGAGGAGGAGGAGGCGCATTCGGATTTACGGCTGGAGCAAAAAGTCCGCCGAGTTCCTGCACGGTTCCCGCAGCTGCCCAGCCGGGCATGCCTTGTTTCCACACCTGAGACTGCTGTGTCAGCTGACCGCTTTGTACCATTTGTGCAAGAGCATTCATATCGAATGGACCTGCTGTCTGTCCGTTAATCGCAACACTGTACTGCACCATAGGCGGCGGAGGAGCCATTCCGGGAGCCGGCGGCGGTGCCATACCGGGTGCAGGAGGAGGAGCCATTCCAGGAGCCGGAGGCGGTGCCATCATACCTGGTTGTTGCATACCGGGTTGCATCATACCAGGTTGTTGCATTCCTGGCTGCATCATGCCGGGCTGCTGCATTCCCATCATTGGCTGCTGCATACCACCCATCATATTGCCCATCATGCCGGCCATTTGTCCGCCGACGGCGCCGCCCATCATCATACCAGTCATCATACCGGCAGGGTTCATTCCGCCGCCGCCGCCCATGTTCATAGCGCCGCCTTCACCCATTCTTCCAAGGGCATCTGCGCCGGCTAATGCCACACGGGTCTGCTGGTTAAGCTGATGTATCGCAAAGTTCTGGCTGTCTGTCTGCATACGCTGAGCATGCTGACCTTCCTCACGCTGAATGCGCAATGTATCTTCCATGTTTGTTGCATTGATGCGCTGCATATCCTTCATATTCTGCATGTTGACAGTTGCCTGTGCTTCCGTTGTCCTGGATGTAATATCTTTTGTAACTTTCGAAAGTTCCTTCCAGCCTTCGCTTTCCTTATCCAGTTCAACATCGGATATATCAACGCGGGTAACATTTACACCGAAATCACCTTCCAAAGACGGTTTAATGTGGCTGCTGACAATTTCATTGATTTCCAATATTCTGTTTCCAAGCTGAACGAGCGGAATCCCGAAGTTCGAAGGAATGTTTGTAACAACGCCCTTAACATATTTTGTTACGGCATCTTTTACCTGAGATCTGAAAGCTTCAAGGTCAAAGTCGATTAACCGGCGGAGTTTAATGAAAGCTTTGTAATCGGTTATTCTGAAAGACATGGTTCCGCGGACTGATACAGGTACACTGAAATCGAGGAAACGCGGATCAAAAACATCAAAAAAAGGAACGCCGAATTTAATCTGAATAATTCCGGCCATATTGATAAAGTATATTTCCGCCTGGAACGGAGAACCGCCTCCGAAAGCCAGACCTACAATCGATGATAAAATAGGAAAGTTGGCTGTTTCAATTTTTTTATCGTGGGGACCTTCAATAAAATCCTGTCCGCTTTTATAAACGAAAACTGCTACCTCGCCGTCTTTCACGCGAAGGCTTGAACCCCAACGTATAGAATTTTCTTTAGCTGTAGAGTTTGCAGCACCTCCGCCCGGACGCCATTTCCAGATAAGGTATTCAGGTTCATCACAGCGTATAACATCCAATATACCGCCTTCATTTTTTTTATTTTTACCAAACATATTTCACTCCTGTTTTAAAAAGATTCCTGTTAAACCCTGATCCCGGCATCGCCCATAAGCCTGGTAATTTCCTTTAAGCTGTTGGTGTCATCTTTCATTGCTATACGGGCTTTGGCATAAATTGAATTGCATTTTTCTGTCCAGATTTTATTCAGCCAAACCTGGCGTTTTCCGTCTACAGAAAACATTTTTTGCATAAAACTGACAGGTTTTATTTTCTGTGTAGCAAGTATGGAAAATTCCAATAAAGCTTCTTTTGTATTCGGTATTTGGAACTGAGTAATTGTTGCCTCACGCAGTTTGTCTTCTGCTGTTAACTCCGGTTTTCCGGCAAAGGCATTAATACATATTCCTGCTACTGATACGACCAGGAGAGCGACAGATATTCCCGGGTGCATTGTTAATGCTACATAACCTACAACAAGAACAACCACAATAACAAATAACACAAGAATGGTAAAAGGGTTTGCCCTTGTAATACTACTCGATCCAGAAGAACTTCTTGTTAAACTCGATGATGAAGAACGTCCTATTGATGAGGATGAGGAACGTCCTGATGATGATGATGAGGATGATGACCGCCCTCCGGAAAAACGACTTGATGATGTAGATTTTTTCATTTTAAACTCCTAACTGTAATTTAATAAAATAATATAATATATTCAAATAATTCCAAATTATTCGAATCTAACGTCTCCGTTTCTTAATAATGCATATCTTGCTATTCTGTCCCCATTAAAAGACAAATAGATAGTTCCGCTCATACGAGTAGGCGTCCTTGAACTTGGAAAATAAAAATCATTTCCACCGCCGTCTTTTATATGAATAAGGTAATGATCAGCTGTAGTAGAAATTCTTTCTTCTTCCCATCTGTCAATTTGGGTAATACTTCTTTCTATTGGATTTCTGTTTCTATCCAGAATTGTAAGCGTTATAGTTTCATCAATAGAATATTCAGAATCATTGCTTATGAAATATACTATATTGTCAGTTCCTGCATCAAAGGCAAAGCTTACCTCTTCAGGTTTAAGCATTCCCGGCAAAGGTGTAAGCTGCAATAACAACAGAATAATTGAAATAACTGCAACCACCTCACAAAGAACCACAATTTTAGGCTGTTTTTTCTTCGCTTTTTTCCCAGCTGCTCCTTCACGGGATTTATTCGCTGCATACTCGCGTTCTGTTAATTCGTCAAGCTTCTTGAAGAAACTTGCGACTGATTCTCCTGACTGCGCAGAAACAAGTTCGCTGCCGCAACTTGAACATCTGGTTTGAAATGATTCAATCGGAGCGCGGCATGCCGGACATCTGGTTGGCTGTGCCGCTGCTGCTGGTGCTGCCGGAGCCGGAGCTGATTGAGCGCTTTCTCCAATAGGTTTTCCGCAGCCGCTGCAAAACTTTACACCGGCATCGTTCTTAACACCACAATTTGAACAAAACATAACTTTTCCCCTTAACTTGCGTTTAAAGCCCGCATGACTATTATTTTTGGGGCAACACCCCTAACTGCCCCAAAAAAGAGCAGAAATATACAAAGCAGAAGAAAAAAGGTATCTCATATGGGCAGATTTAAGATTCACTGCGAGTATTTTACCATGATATGGCAAGGATTTCAAGTATTATGATTAGATTTTACACGAAAAATGCATAAACAGAAATATATGCCTGAATATTTTACTTGGGGTCCTGTCAGCGGTCAAAAATACCATGCTTCGCATGTCATTTTTACCCCTGACACCCCTCAAGTATTTTATTGGGCATATATTTCTGAATATACTATTGTCCTGTAATATTCGGTTAACAATATAACAGGATACTAGATTATATGTTTAAAAAATTAGGATTACAACAAACTTTTGCTTTGATATCTATAACTAATTCCATTAAAACTATTGAATGAAAAGAGATTCTTGAAATTTAATGTAAAATATCGAATATCAGGTTCGTGTGCGTTCCATAGGAACGAGTTCGCATGGTTCGCGTTTAAAATTTGTATTGTTTAAGTTGTTACAGCTTACTACCAGTAATTTAAAGACCTAAATCCTTACCGATTAATATAATTTTAATCCGGCTGGCAGGTTTACAAAAACGCATTGTAACAAAATATGAACAAATTGTGTCAGGGCAAAGACAGTCTTCGCATGTGCCGAATACGCCGCATGGTGTTCTCAGATTTTCGAACCGTTGTTTGTTAAGCGGAGCGGCAACGGTTCTTGCCCGGACAACAGCGTCTTTATATGTTTTGGCAACCTTGTTCATACCGGCGGTTATGATTACCTGCCCGGGACCGAATATCAAAGCGGCGACACGGTTGCCGTATCCGTCGATGTTTACAAGCCAGCCGTCTTCGCTTATGGCATTAGTGCCGGAAAGATATGTGTCGCATAACAATGCCCGGCGCTGTATATCGGCGCGTTCTTCGGGAGATGCGGCTTTATCCCTGTCTAACAGGTTATACCCTTCTTTTTCAAGACGCTGCTGAATGCCAAGATCCAGCAGTGTTTTTGATCCGCCCCAGGAAACCTGATGATCTTTCGGGATAAGCGTAAATATTTTATTTACCGCATCTGCTTCTTCATCAAAGTAATACGCATCAAAATTACGCGCCTTCAATGCCTGCACAACCTTAGGCCCAAGTTTTGTATATCTCTGTTCCGCCAAATTTCTCATGAAATAAGTATATCATAAAAATAAATATAAGAAACCATGATTTTTTTATTTTTTTACCGCTAACCACGCTAACCTCACGAACCTATTCTTTGATATCATATCGCAAGTTCGAGTGGTTCGCGTGGTTTGTGGTAGAAAATAAAGAAATATTTATTGTGCATGTTCAGCAGAATGATCATTTCCCTTGCGGTAGTAAATCAATGTTACAATTATTCCAATAACAAGAATTACAAGGTTCAGCATAAAGGGGAGGTTTCTTGATATATCAGAAAGAATGCCGCCGATCCATCCAAAGGGAGCTGTCGCAAATAATATAAACATAAAACGGATTGCCATAATTCTTGCGCGTTCGTTGGGATTCACATGTATCGCAATCAGGGATTCGCTTAGCATTGCTAGAGCTCCAACACCAAAACCGTCAAATACAAGTGAAATTAAAATAAGCGGATATTTAATAAAACCATCGACAGGAATCATAATAAGCAGAAACTGCCCGACAAAATACGATGCAAATGTAATTATAAGCGGAATTTTTAAAAGCCCTTTAAGAAATTTTGGAATAACAAAAAAAAGAAAAATAATTGCTAAAACAGATCTGAATACATTGAAAAGAGGCAGTACAGCTTCGGGGATTAATAATTTTTTATTGACGATAATTTGCCAAAATGTGTTATTGATCGTTCCGACTATCCAGCCGAGAGCGGCTATTCCAATCGAAAAAACCATTCCGCGGGACTGAAGAATCATTTTTATTACATCGCCGTAACCGCCTGCAAGCTGAAAAATATTTTTGCCGCTGGTTTCTTCAATACGCATTTTCCCAATGCCGGTTTCCTTTGAAGCAATATAGAGAATAATTACTTTTATCAGCATTAAAATAAATGCATTGACAAATAAAATACGTATTGCCGGAACAAGAGTCAGCCTGGAAATTAAAACCG
>Ga0123356_10004432_pt1 | contig 14514 bp, 12 predicted proteins | sample TergutEmb28metaG_2_FD_92546 | JGI IMG/M metagenome (GOLD analysis project Ga0123356, IMG submission 92546) | Embiratermes neotenicus P3 segment gut microbial communities from Petit-Saut dam, French Guiana - Emb289 P3 | ecosystem: Host-associated > Arthropoda: Insects > Digestive system > Gut ...
CTATGATGCTGTTCATCGGTGTGCGGATCTCATGGCTCATGTTTGCAAGGAAGATCGATTTTGCGTCGTTGGCTGTTTCTGCTTCGGCTCTTGCGCGTATGAGTTCGACTTCGCGCTCGTGGATCTCTGACATCATGCGTTTGTGTTCGCGGAGGTCTCTGATGTATCCGATAACTACTTCTTCTTTGCTGTATTCGGCTTTGACAAGTGTGACTTCGGCGGGGAAAGGCATGCCGTCGGCGGGCATTTGATGTATCCATTCAAAGGAGCAACGGCCTTCATTAAAGGCTTTTTTTACGTATTCGATCGCTTTTTCGTCGGAGCGTTGTCCGTCGGGTTGGTATACGGGTGAGCAGCGTGACATGAAGACGTCGATGTATTCTTGCTTGCTGCTGAAGCCGAAGAGTTTGACGGCGGCTTCGTTACAGTCGATTATGTTTATATCTTTGTCCCAAATTTGTGCGCACAGCGGTGATGTGTCGAGCATCAGGATCGCACGTTCGTCGGCTTTGTTCAGCTCTCCGAGGACGACTTCCAGGTCGTGGGAGTAATCTTTGACTGCGTTTTGAACGCGCATGTACAGTATTTGATTGGAAATGCGTTTTTGCAAAAGAGGACCTGAGAACGGTTTTGTTATATAGTCCACCGCACCGAGACTGAAACCTCTTCGTTCGCTTTCTTCGTCACTTTTTGCAGTGAGAAATATGACGGGAATGTTTTTGTAACGACTGTCTGCTTTGAGCCTTCTTATCGTTTCAAATCCGTCTATTTCCGGCATGGCTACGTCTAAAAGGATCAGGTCGGGTATGTCTATTTCGAGGTTTTCAAAAAGTATTCCCGCTGATTGTACGGTGTATACTTTGTAAAAATCCTGAAGTAACATTTTTCCCTGATCCAGGGTTGCCATGTCATCATCTACCAATACTATTTTGTGATATGCTCCGTTCATTTGCTCCCTCCGTCTCGATAGCTTCATATCTCTTCTTTATTTATTGTTCATTGCGGGTATTGCGGGTATGTTTGTACAGTTCTTCTGTTGCAAGACTGATTTTTGTTACTGAAAAGTCTTTTTCTTCGGGGAATAAATACAGTGTATCGTCGGGTGTGTTTAAATCTATGCAGTCGCCGCGACCCATGTAGTTATATTCGATGTGGCATGAATACAGTGACGAGACCGGCCAATTGACTTCGTACGGTTCGTTGTTATATGTGCCTGTCAGTGTGAACCCGTTGATGTTGTGGGACAGTTCGCCCGGTTCTTTGAATACGATAAAGCGTTTGTCGTTCGGCAGTGATTCGATGCGTACTTTTGATTTGAATGTGTATGTGCCGTTTTCAATTTCTTTGCGGACATTTGAGCGTTCCCATTCGTACCAATCGGGGATGTGTGAGAATTCTGTTTTGCCTTTTTGGGCTTTGAGCTCTCCGAGTTCGGTCATTTCCCATGTTTTTTGACAGGCGGTGCATTTTAATGATGAGTTTTCGGATGTCATTTTATATTCGACTTTGCATGAGGGGCATTGGTACAGAACTTTGTGGAGACCTTGTGCGCGTTTTTTCTTTTTTACTTTGATACCGGCTTTTTTTTGCCATGCATAATCATTGTATTGATATGTTTCGGCTATTTTTGTGTTGATTTCGTCGACCGACAGGGTTTGTGTTTCTTCTTGTGTGAATAACAGTTTCATTTCCGATTCGACGGGTTTTACTCCTCTGTTGCCGGTGTTCCAAAACGGGGAGTTGATGTGGTGACCGTGCATTATGAGTGATACGACGGGTATGTTCATCATGCGTGCCATTTTTCCGAGTGATTTCGGGAGGATCGCGGGTGTTCCGCAAAGTGAGTATCTTGCTTCGGGAAAGAGGACGACGATGTCTCCGTTGTTTTTGGCGTGAATCATGTTTTTGACGAGGTTGACGCTTTTTACGAATTTTCGGTTGCATATACATCCGACTGCTCTGAGCAACCACCCTCTGCCGATGAAGCCGTCGATTGCGACAACGTATGCGGCGCGGTGCGGGAATATTGCTTTTGTCATTACTTTGAAGTCCATGAATGCGTTGTGGTTGCAAAGTAAAAAATACGGGGGTTTTAAATCGGCGGGGATGTTGATTTTGTTTATTTTTGCTTTGTGTGTGATGCAGTCGGGGTAGCTGAGCAGCCATGTCAGAGGTCTGAGGATGTTCAGTTGCCTTGTAGGTCGACGTGTCATATCGTATCGTTTAAAGTCACCTATCATGAAGGTATTTATCCTGTTCTCATCATTAATGCATTGCTTGCACACCTTTGACGATATTATTCTAGCATACCCGTATACGAAATGTAAAGTGCCGTTTTTGAAATAATACTCATTGTATTATTTATTTTTTGCACCGGATTACCATAATGCAAATATGTCTATTTTGTGAATATTTTTTGAACGTGCAAACCCTTGCGTCGACAGCGTTTTCCTGTGTTTTACATCCGGGGCGGTATTCCGAAAGATGTTTTTCAATATTTTTTGAGCTTTTTGTGTGTTTTTATACCGCGTTTTCGCATTATACATTTTGTATAACCATTGTTAAATAAAGGAAAGTTCTCGTTTTATACGAAAACTTTCCTTTACTTTGAGAATATTTATGAACACTTTGTAATCATTTAAACGTCAAAATCCAGCATTTCGCGAATTTGGAGTTTTTCATCGATCCCGGGGAACACTTCTTTCAGTTTCAGTCCCGTTTCGGTCAGTTCAAAAACACAGCGTTCGGTAATGTATAATACGCGTTGACCTCGTTTTATTGCGTGCTTTCCGGAAAAACTGATTGCCGATACATTTTTTTTGAATTTTGTGATCGAGCCTTCGTTTTCTATGACTACATTTTCATTATTCTTCGATACTTTCAAACCCTTTGTGGTAAAACTCAGGCAAAATATTATGTTTTTTGTTGAATATGTGATATTGGCAAAGCCTCCGATACCTGCAAAGTATCCTTCCATTTTATGTGCATTTACATTTCCGTGCATGTCGACTTCAAGACCGCCCAGGAAGCATATATCAAGTCCTCCGCCGTCATAAAAATCGAACTGTGTTGCCATTTCACATATCATGTCGGCGCCTATTGTTGCTCCGAATGCAAGACCGGGTGCGGGAAGTCCTCCGACTCCGCCGGCTTCCACCGTTATATATATGTCTTTAAGGATCCCTTGGTTCGATGCATGTTTTCCGACTGTTTCCGGTATGCCGATGCCGATATTGACTATTTGTTCGGGTTTCAGCTCTCTTGCCGCACGATCTCCTATAATGTCTGCAGCCATGTCGCGGTATTTTCCGTCCGATCCGGCTTTTCTTGTTTTTTCGGACAGTTTGTTAATATAATAATCCATATGTGTTGACGGTACATGTATGTCTCCGGATAATGCCGGGTTGTATTCCCCTGCTTCTATTTCTTTTTCGCAGACCACTACTGCGTCTACCAGCAGTCCGGGGATTATAACATTGCGCGGACGTGAAAATTCGTGGCTGACACGTTCGACCTGTACAATGACTTTTCCGCCGTTGCGTTTTGTTGCCTGTGCAGTTGCAAGGGCGTCAACCAATAAATATTCTTTTTCAAACGATATATTGCCGTTGGGATCTACTGTTGTGCCTTTTATGAATGCTATGTCTATTTTCGGCGTATCGTATAATAAATATTCTTTTCCTTCGATTTCTATTACTTTGATCAGTTCTTTTTTTGATATATCGTTAACTGCATATGTATCTATCCGCGGGTCGCAATAAATGCCAATACCGACTTCGCTGACATGTTGATCCTTTCCTGCGGCGGCAGCTCTGATCGTGTGTGAAAGTACGCCCAACGGTAAACAGTATGCTTCTATTTCCCCTGCCAATGCCATTTTAACGGCAACAGGCATGCTGCCGAAATGTCCCGCTATGATTTCTTTTACCGCTCCCGTTTTTATGTATCGGTCTGCAAGCCGGTTTTCATCCCATATCCCGAATCCTGCAGCACAAAATAAGTGTAACTCATTTGGTGATCCCGTTTCCGCGATCCGCTCATACAGTGCATCATGAAGTGATTCCGGATTTGACCAGGCAAGAAACGAGTTAATTGCTATACAGTCACCGTCTTTGATCATGTTTATCGCTTCACGCGCAGATAATATTTTGAACATACATATCTTCCTTCCCGCAAAAAACCGACAGAATAATTTTTTATCATTCTACCGGTTTTTATATTTATATTCAATAAAGTTACCGATCATAATTCATCGGAATTATATGATTGCTTCAGCAGTTCAGAAGTGACCGATCAGTAGCGGATTTCGACTCCGTAGATTTCGACGTACATTCGTTCTACGTAGCCGAGTATTTTGTATCTGTTGCTGTCGGAGAGTTTTCTGAACATTCCGAGCAGGTTCAGTTCAACTTCACTTACGAGTGATGCCGATGCGCTTTCCGACAGGAGCCAGTCCAAGGGTACGCCGTAATAGTCTGCCATCATTCTGAGCATCGGTTTTCTGGGTATTGCCAGGTCGTGTTCCCATCTGTATACAGAGTTCATTGATACTTTTAGGATCTTGCTTTGTTCACCGAGGGTTTTTCTTGTTTTTAATCGAAGGTTTCTTAACTTTTCTCCCAAACTCAAACCAATTTCCTCCTCCTGTATTCTGTCCCCCGGGTTGCCTTTTTTTTTATTTAATGTATATGAAGCCGGGTAAAAATCCTACCAAACATAAAAATGTGAACAAATTTGTTGCGTTCGTTATTTTTCGTTGCTTTTCGTTTGTGTAAATATTGAATGCACCTCAAAAATCAGATTTGGTCATCTGACTTTTGAGGTGCAACGGGTAAATTGATTGAATTGTTTTAGCGGTTACAGGTTTTTGCTGTATTATTTTTTGTTTTGTAATACTTTAACTATTCCCGTAATGTGGGTTTGTGCGGCGCTGTCGAGTCTTTTGTATTCGTTGATCATTTCGTTCACGGCGACAGGATAATTGTTTTCATCATCGAAAAAATCCTTCGGTGAAATTTCCAAACAGGAACAGATATCAAAAAAGACGGACATTGAAGGATATGTTTTGCCGTTTTCGATTTTATTGATATAGTTATCGCTGCGTCCCAATAAATAACTCATTTTTCTTGATGAAATGCCTTTGACCGTTCGAAGTTTTGCAAGGCGTTCACCGAATCCGGTAATTTCCATTTTAACACCACCCATGATTGCCATTATATGCCATGTAAATAACATGTTCGGGGATTCACAGGCGGTATTGTCGTTGACGCAGGGAATCACAGGGGGTATAATCAGGTATATGATATAATGACGGTGAAATAATGACAGATAATGAGTATGCGGTTAAAATTTATTGTCGTATCTTCCGTTTACCCAAAGCGGAAGACGATTTATGCATGACCGGAATGCTTGATGCGCTCAAAACATTGAGTTCAGCGGAACAAATTGCTTTGGAATGTCGATACAGACACGGTTATACATATAAACAGACAGGAATCGTTCTCGGCGATCATAAAAGCGATGTTGCGCGACGGATCGTAAATAAAGCGATTTTGAAACTAAAGCATCCGTCACGTATAAAATTTATCAGGACGAAAGATCACGGAGATTGATGATTTCCGGCGTTCCGGTGTAAGCGGGATCGTTCGTAAAAATTTCGTATAATTCTTCAGCTCTGTAAGATTCGATCATATAATCGAATTTGTTGTTAAATTTTATTGTAACGGATTTTATAAACGATGATTCTTTCGGTTCGTGTTCTGTTATGATAAGTTCGGCTTTGCATTCCCGCAGGATTTCAAAAATCGTTATATAACCGATGCCGCTTCCGCCTTTGTTCAGTCTTGTTGATGCTTTTTGCGTTCCCAGTTTTAATAATGTTTCCGGTTTAAATAATATGCCGTTATCTGATACACATAATTGCGGTATTTCGTTCTTAAAACAGAACGAGACCGATACATGTCCGGGATCGTTTTCCGGTTTTATATCGGATACGGCGTTTATTGCATTTTCTGTCAGGTCAGTCAGAATCGTGTAAAAATTGATTGCGGGGATCAGGTTTTCCGGCAATTTTATTATTTCGTCCGTTCCTTCCGCATCCGCTTGTATTCCTTTTTCAAAAGCGGTATTCTTCATGTGCTTTATAATTCCGTTGATCATATGAATGTCGATAAAAGATTCGGTCGTGTCGGTTCCGTGTGTATCGGCTTTAAGTGCGTTGATACGCTCTTGTGTCAATTGCCTGATTTGTTCCGATAAAGATTCTTTATCCACTTTTGTTACTTCATCGGAATCGATTAATGATAATACCGCAACACTCAAAGAAGGCAACAGTTTATTATCTCTGTGGATCAAACTTGCCATTCTTTCATTGTCTTTACTTAACTTTTCGATCAATGCGTCTTTTCCGGCAATGATTTTTTCAAGCTCCGATATGTTTCGCTCTTTTACCATTTCTCTGTATTGAACAGTGAGACCCCTTCTCCACCAAATTATCAATCCTGTCGCACATAATGCTACGCTGACCAATATCCATTCCATTGATTGAAGCGATACGCCTCGGTCAAATAAAACAATGATCATAAGGATCGATCCGCTGATCATCAATCCGATCGCTCCCGCACCTCTCTTTTTCAGGAATGTGATCCCTTTGGCGAATCTCTTTATTTTAAATAAAAATGTCAGGATCAAACCTTGTAACATCACGGCAACAATAAGCATCGGGATCACGTAGATATCATCGGATATCATCAATACGAAAAACGCGGAAATGCTTGTTGAAATAAAATATACACCGTAACTGATCCCTGTCGATATGATCGTCGCCGTTAAAGCCAAATCATATCTTGTCTTTGTCATATAACCCGTATAACCCGATAATAATAAAATCATTATAATATATCTGGCGTATTGGATGTATTCGCTGAGGATAAAAACAATGAATGATAAAATGGCGGCAAAAACAATTCCGAGTATGTACCGGAATGTGCCGATCTTTGACAGGTTCAGTATTTTAACATATACAAACATGCTGAAAATGACAGTAACAAACCATGTTGTCAATCTTATTATATCTTCCAAAATTTTTCCCCGAACATAATAATGCGCCGGCTTCCGATGAAACGGTTTGCCGACGCATTATTGTTTTATGATCTTAACCTCTCCAAAAAATGTTCATCGCCTGCCAAAATTTTTCCCACATGGTTTTTGCCTCCTTTGTATGTTTTTTTATTACATACAAAGATAAAGGTTCGGCACGGATATAGCTGTTGGATTAATTGATTATCTTCCGTTTTCTTATGTGGGTTTGAGGTTTTGCGTCAACCGGTATATTCAATTTTTAACTTGTTTGCATAGTGATAAATAAATTCCATCAAAGTCGGTACGCCTTTGTCGGAATGGATCCTTGCAGTATAATGAAGCATCAGATCGTCGGGATGCATGGTGCTCCATGCTTTGTTGATCGCGTTTTGCATTGCTCGCTCGACACTTGCATCGGTTTTACCGTATTTTCTTGCAATTTCCGCTGTTTGTTGTGATTGGCCGGCGACTCTGAGCATTATTGCTTCGATCAGATACCCGCGTCCCAATGCTTTGGGGCTGATCCCGATTTGATCTATTTCTGTTGTGACCCTGGTTTCCAGTCTTTTTTTAAGTTCTGCGGGTGATTCATCAGCCAGGTCACCTTTTTCTTTGGCTTTTTTCTTTGAATCGAAGATAACATTTTTCAGCGATCTGATAAAATCGACAACATTTTTAACGCTGTAATCTTCCTGGCTTTTGACCATAATGAAGTCGGCTCCCAAATGTCTGGCTTGTTCATGTGTTATACGACTTATGTTATGTGTTGTCACCAAAATAAACGGTGAATATTTCATTCTCATTTTATTCAGTGTCGTAAGAAACGATATACCGCTGCCGCTTCCTCTGTGGAGTTCTAAATCCAACACGATCACATCGGGTATATGATCTTTTACATATTCCAATGCTTTTGTTTCATTGTTGGTCACACCTATCAGACGAATATCATCGATGGAGTCCGTAACCCGCAGAAATGCTTTACATTCTTCCTGATCGTCTTCAACCAATAATAACGTCAACGGTCTTTTCAAGCTCCCACCACCTCACAGAAATGTTTTATCAGTTTACAATAATATCCAACGAAAAACAACAATATAAATATGCGGTATGTTAAAATTCACAATAATGTTACAAGACATTAAATATGTCGGGGATTGTGAGAAGTTCGGGTTTATGCTAGAATATGCGAAGACGCACCTTATGATGCGATTTTTTATAACATCGGGAGGTTTTTTACATGCTTAAAGATATTGATACGTCGGTCAAGCTTGATAAGGATTCTTATAAAAGTGAAATTAATACACTCGGTTTGAAACTCAGCGAAATGCAACGTGTTTGTAAGGATGAAGGTATCCCGGTCTCCGTGATTTTCGAGGGATGGAGTGCTGCAGGCAAAGGTTCGCGCATCAACTCTTTGATAAATTACTTAGACCCGAGAGGGTTTGAGGTCTTTACCGTACAAAAAACGACCGAAGACGAACGACTTCGTCCGTATTTGTGGCGCTATTGGCAGCGTATACCCGCCGACGGTCGTATACATATTTTCGATCGCAGTTGGTATCAGGCTCTTATGGACGGTTTTCGCAAAAAAGAAGCTGTTCTTAAAGATCCGGTTTATGATATCAGGTCGTTTGAAGAAACATTGACGGCAAACGGTGCAGTAATCATTAAGTTGTTTTTGCATGTTTCCGAAAAAGAGCAGAAAAAACGTTTGGAAGCGCTTGCGACGGATGCGGATACGGCTTGGCGGGTTCGTAAGTCGGATGTTAAGCAAAACCGGAAGTATAAGACATTTTTGTCTCGTTTCGGTAAGATGCTTGATGATTCCGATCACGATGCGGCGCATTGGACCGTTGTTGAAGCTGATGACAGTCGGTTTGCCGATGTCAAAGTTTATCGCACGGTTCTTGAAGCAATGGAAAATGCGGTGCAAGCCAAGCGTGATAAGTCTGCAGCCGAAGCTGCTGTTGATGCCGATGCCGGTACGGATTCCGGTACGGGTGCCGGTACGGGTTCCGAGATCATCGGTAATTTACTGACGCCTTCCGAAAATGAACCTTCAAAACTTGAATCGGTCGATTTGAATAAGTCGGTGAGCCGTGAGGAATATAATCAACGTCTTAAGGTTGCTCAAAGCGATCTTGAACGCTTTCATAATGCAATGTATAAACAACGCCTGCCGGCCGCAATGGTTTTTGAAGGATGGGATGCGGCGGGCAAAGGCGGTGCGATCAAGCGAACGGTCGCTCCGCTCGATCCTCGCGGATACAAGGTCGCTCCGTACGGAGCGCCGAATGATACGGAGAGAGCGCACCATTATTTATGGCGTTTTTGGAACGAAGTTCCGAAAGCGGGACATATGACCGTTTTTGATCGCAGTTGGTACGGTCGTGTAATGGTTGAACGTGTGGAAGGTTTTTGTTCAACAGCCGATTGGAAGCGTGCTTTCGGCGAAATCAATGATTTCGAAAAACAACTGGTCGACAGCGGTATCGTACTGCTCAAGTTTTGGTTGCATATCAGTCCGGAAGAACAGCTTAAACGTTTTGAACTGCGAACAAACACTCCCGAGAAAAAATGGAAAATAACCGATGAAGACTGGCGCAATCGTGAAAAATGGGGTCAGTACCTGGAAGCTGTGGATGAAATGTTATCGCGTACGTCAACACCGTATGCTCCGTGGACGGTCATCGAAGCAAATGATAAATTGTTTGCACGTATAAAAGTCATCGAAACTTTACACGACAAGCTGGGGTCTGCATTAAACGACCGGAGGTAAGTCAGCATGAATAAAAAACGTCGTCGCCGGAGTATGCTTCGGATCGTTATCATTTCTCTTGTCATCGCTTTGGTTTTATTAACAGTCGGGCCTCTTATCATCAATTATATTTTCATCACTGAAGAGGTTCATTTAAACATGAATCTGGCTTTTGATGCGGGTAATCTGCTTGATTATTACGGAGCAATATTAGGCGGTCTTGTCACTTGTTTTGCCATCATTTCGGCTGTCCATATCAACAATCTGAACATTAAAGAAGACAGACAACACGAACAATTCGAAAAGGCATACGAAATCTATCATAAACTGCCCGACATGCTCGCAAAACTCGAATCTGCGGCGATCCATCTTCAATATTCCGTACACATAAGCGAAGCAACTTTGATGGAAACACTCGATACAATGGAAGAGTGCGATAACGTTTTACGCGAACAGCACTTCATGAATGAAAAATACTACAACAAAACCATCGATTCATTATTGAAAAACATCACCGATGCTTCGGAAAAGTGCCAAAAAACAGCAGAACAATTCCTGACCAAAGTCGAAAACGCAACAGACGATACAGAACCGCCGCACGAAGAACTCGAATCAGCCTTCACCGATCTCAGAACCGCGATCCAAAATGCCAAAAATGAAATAACATCCGAAATAAACAAATTTGTATTCAACAATGATGATTGACGAATTACTGCACTAAAGCGAATCGCGCAGGATGGTTATCATGAGGATGAGGACTACGATGAGCATTACGGGTTTAATGAGTTTTGCGCCTTTTTTGACGGTCAGTCTTGCGCCTGTTATGTTTCCGAGTATTGCGAATGCGGCGGCGGGGAGAGCGAGTTTGTAATTTACTGTGCCTGCTGATATAAAAACGGCCAGTGCCGCGACGTTGGAACAAAAGTTTGCGACTTTTGTGTTTCCGCATGCCGTTACTGCGTCCAGTTTGAGGATGCCGACGAAGGCGAGCATCAGGAATGTTCCGGCACCGGGGCCGAAAAAGCCGTCGTACCAGCCTATGGTAACAGCGACAACTGCCGCAATGATTTGTTCTTTTGTCGGATTGAATTCGCGGTTTTCGGGAGTCAAAAGATCGCGTTTAAATATTATTATCAAAGTGAGGATCGGTATTGCGATCACCATTATCAGGCGCAGAACCTGTTCATCGAGCAGAAGAACACTTCGAGCACCGATCCATGAACCGATCAGTGCTCCGATGATCGAGATCGGTATCAGGGGCTTGTAGATGAATCCTTCGCGGAGATATGTGCCGGTAGAAAAAACCATTCCTATCGATGATGACATTTTGTTGGTTCCGAGTGCGATGTGAGGAGGCAAACCTGCCATATAATATGCGGGAAGAGAAATGAGTCCTCCTCCGCCTGCGATCGAATCGATGAACCCTGCCAGAAAAACAAGCGGGCAGATTATCAATAATTGTTGGATATATGTCACTGATATGTTGTCCTTTTACCCGGATGATGATATATTAACGAGTATATCTGATTTGTGAAAGGATTTAAAGCTTAATGAATGATATCGGTATGCAGATTTTTGCATTTTTGGTTGAACTTGCAGGAATACATCAACTCTCGGAGTTAGTAAACTCTCTTGACGGTATGGATCAGGCGACAAAAGATTTCTTTTCCGTGATCGGTGTGGTCATTTCTATTTTCGGTTTGTTGCAATGTTTCTTCGGTTATAAACTTTTCAAATTTTGGTGCAGTGTTGTCGGATTGCTTGTCGGCGGATCGGTCGGTATCGCACTTGCCGCTTCCGGTGTGTTTTCCGCGTCGCCTGCAGCCAGTTTGATCGGATTGCTTCTTATCGTGATTCTCGGTATCGTCGGCGCATTCATAGCTTACAGAGCATATCTTGTCGGATTGTTTATATATTCATTTTGTACCGCATTCCTGATCGGTTTTGTATTATTCGCCGTAATATCCGATTCTTTGATCATAGGATTGGGTGTCGGTATTGCCGCAGGTATCGCAATGGGTGTTATCGCCGTTATGTATCGCAGATTTTGGATCATTGTTGCCACATCGATTTCCGGCGGAACATCGATATGCGGGGGATTGATGATGGTCACGCAAACTACTGAACTCGGGTGGACATTCCTGTTGCCGGTTGTTTTGGCAGTTGCAGGATTCTTTGTTCAAAACATGACCGTGAAAAAAAACAAAGGAAAGTCAGCACATCATCATGAACCCGATACACCTGTATCGCAGGTATATCCCGCAGAGCATCCGCCTTTATATCCGCCGGTCGATCCGGATGCCGTGACACAACCGCTCCCTCCCGATGCATCTCAAAGCGGTGTTTACCAAAACACACCCGGACCGGTGAATGCAAATCCGGGGGAATATAAATGTGTGAATTGCGGATACACACCGCAGAGCAACACTGCACCCTGCAATAATTGCGGAAGTGCAGTGCATGTCAACAGTATACCCGAATATTATACGGATTGATATTTTTGGAAAATGCGACTATTTTATTGCATATATATAATCATCCGTGCAATCGCCGATCCTGTCTAAAATCAAATCATCGACGTTATTGTTGAGAGTGCCGTCACGCACTCTCATATATTGTATCGGCATAAATTGGCTCAATAACGGAAGCGGTATCGGTTTGCCGAGGTTTGATACCAAACGATTTATTGATTTGATGATTTCAGGTTCGGGTAAATAATATCGAACTCTGTCCGAAAACCCGTATGCACGATTTATTCGTTTTTTATGTTCGTCACCGTGATAATGTTTATTCCATTGATCGGGTTTTTCAAGCATCACTCGTTCCAATGTTTTTACAAAATCGCTCAATTCAATATTGTTGTTTTTTCCCGAATCATTGCCGTAAATTATTTTTTCAATGTTTTCAAGAGCAAAGAGAGCTTCGCGCAATGCAAATGTAAGAGCCGGTCCGACTTTCAGTATTATTATACCGTCACTTACAAGTTCCCGCATTGCCGGTCTCGGTTGATAATCGGTCGAATGCCCTTCGAACACAAATCCGGTATGTTTTATAAATTCGCACAAGTCTTTTGCTTTTGTACTGTCATACACGAACACTTCGTCTTCGCTGAATTCAACTCCGGGTTGAACAACAACGGCAATCACACGTTCCCACGCATCTGACAGACCGGCTTCATTAAATGCTTTTTTGAATGCCTCAACTGTTGCCGAACAATTTTCTTTGGTTGTTATACTGAACCCTTCATGCTCTTGTGTTCCCCCTGCAGGGATTGCACCGCCCGGTATCGGTACTTCACTGCCGATTATGTATATCGGTTTTATTGCGTTTGTGACTTCACGGCTTCTTTTTTCGTATGCTTTTTCAGCTGCAACGCAAAGCTTTGCACCTCTGGTCGCTATTACTTCATCGGAAAGCGGTTTGTTTTTATCATCCGATGCCAAGTGCATGCTTGTGTCTATGTGTATTTTTGTGAAACCTGCGGAAACGTAATCGGAAATCAGTTTTTCGGCTTTGTTTATCGCTTTGGCTTCATCAAGTTTTGTCCATGTGAGAGGACCCAGATGGTCTCCTCCCAAAATAAGGTTTTGAGGATCGAAGCCTTCTTTTTCGGCAAGTTCATGACACCATGCATAAAAATCCGCAGGTGTTTGTCCCGTGTAACCGCCGTCCTGATTCACTTGATTTGCAGTGGCTTCAATAAGTGCGGGCACTCCTTCGGTTTTGCATCTGCGCATGACTGCACGCAATACATATTCATTGGCACTGCAGTTAGAAAAAATACCGGTATGTTTTCCTGATTTGTATTCGGAAATTATTTTTTGAATAAGATGCATATTAAATACTCCCCGTTACAATGATATCCAAGCGTCGAGTCCTGTCGGTTTATCGGGATCGGCTCCCGTTTCTTTTGATTTATAATATGCGATCATTTGACACAGGATTATCAGCGGAATGCCTTTTGCGATGTGTGATATTGCCTGACCGAAATTCGAAACCGTTATACCGTCTGCATCTACGGGAACATCCGATAATGCAATGATATCCGCACCTTTTGCTTTTAAATCGTTCAACAAATTCAGTTCAAGATAGCAGGCTGTTCCGAGTGCAACGATGACAAGCGTATCTTTGCCGATCAGTACCATCGGACCGTGGCGTACATCGAGTATGTGGTGGTAACTTGACGGCAGTTGGCAAACTTCTTTGAATACCAGGGCACCTTCTTCGGCAAGACCTTCAAGTTCGGCATCGGCAAGGATCACTGCGTGTGTCCACGGTTTTGTCGCAAACTCTTTTGCCAAAGATTCGGATTTTTCCGTATAAACGGGTCCTTCGGTTATCATAAGACGCAGGTCATGCAATACGGAGGTGTTGTTCGTCAATCCTGCCGCAATGTATGCCGCCATGAAATAAGCGTTAGTCACGCAGCGTGTTTGACATACACTTTCGTCAAATGCCCAGGGGGTCGAAAGGACAAGGTCACTTCTTTCTCCGAGCGGTGTATCATCAGCGCAAACAAATGATGCGACTTTTATGTTAAATCCTTTTGATTTCATTGCATCGAGAGCTTTTATCAGTTCACTTGTTCTGCCGGAACGTGAAATAAACACAACACCCGCTCCGTCGATGCATTTTTTATAACGTTCGGTATGCAGCAGGATATCCCCTGCTGCCAA
>Ga0123356_10004433_pt1 | contig 14514 bp, 14 predicted proteins | sample TergutEmb28metaG_2_FD_92546 | JGI IMG/M metagenome (GOLD analysis project Ga0123356, IMG submission 92546) | Embiratermes neotenicus P3 segment gut microbial communities from Petit-Saut dam, French Guiana - Emb289 P3 | ecosystem: Host-associated > Arthropoda: Insects > Digestive system > Gut ...
AACAATAAGACACCACCACCCCACCCATAAATAAACCCCCAACTATATTTAACCTGTGAAATTTTCACCCACGCTTAGTGCCTTCAATACGTTTTCCACGCGGCACATAACCATATTCACGCACTAAAACCTTATTCATGCCGCATTCGCCTATGTAGGCTCGGTTTACCTCTGGAATCAGAGGTAAGAGTGTTAAAAAGTTTGCTCGTTTTTCGGGAAATTTTTCGCTGTAGGTGAAAGCTTTTTTTTACGCGTTATTTTCAGCTTTTTTAGTTTTTTACACACTGCAGGAGTGCTGGTGTTGAATTGTTTTGCTATTTCTTTTAGGTAGGCATCAGGATGTTGTTGTAGGTATTGTTGTAGTTCTTGGGTGTTGATTTTTCTTTTTCGCGGGCCGTGTTTTTTTGGGTTTAGGTTGTTGGTTTTTTGTTTTTGGTTTTGCCAGTTGTAGTAGGTTTGGCGGTTGATGTTGAAGGTTTCGCATGTTTGTTTTATGGTGTGGCCTTTTTGTTTGTAGGCTAGGACGGCTTCTCGGAAATCTACACTGTGGGTCATAATAAATAACAAATACTCAGCTAAAATTTAAGTTAATCTACTATACTAACAACCGATAGATAATATCGTAGCCAATATTTTTCCCCTTTTTTATTCTCATGCTATAGTTTGGGCTGTGAATGATCCGGTAGAATTATGCTTCTTTGATGTACGCCACAGAACAACCAACCAAACCACAAGTAAACCAACCCCCACAACCACAACCACAATCACAACCATAACCGCAACCCCTGAAGAGAAATCGATTAAAGGTTTCTTAACAGTAAACTCGAACATTTGTGTACTTGTATTGCCGGCTTCGTCGGTTGCATATACTGTTAGGGTATGGTTGCCGTTGGGAACTTTTACCAGGGTAAAGTTTCCCTCTGCGGGGAGATTTTCTGTGTTGTCAAGACTATATGTTGTTGTGGTGAGGGGTTTGTCGGTGGTAAATTCAATGGCTATATCGGATGTTGTATAGGTTGTATTTGGGCCATTAAGGACCGAAATACACGGTGGGATAGTGTCGATAGTAAAGAATACGGTCGTATAAGCCAATCCTGCTTTGTATCCCCAGGATATAAATGATGATTCTGCACGTGACCATACGGTTACATTATGTGGGCCTTGAGATAAATTCTCCAACACTGCATTGCCCTCATAAGTATCCTCCCCTAACTTTGAATACGTAATTGCGGCATCAAATGGCATAGCAGGTATATTTGTTTCTACGATAGTCATGAGTTCGTTTTGTTCATAATCTATTGCGACTCCTTGTAGTAAATAGAGTCCGAAAAGTTTGAACGGCCAAAGCGGTTTTGGTATTGTGTTTGAGTTTATGGTGAAGTTGAGGGTGATGTTGTTTTGGTTGTAGATTTTGTTTTGGGGGGTTTGTATGGTGACGTTTAGGTGTGTGACATTGTTGATTGGGTTTGGGAGTAGTTTGATGGTGTTTTGGTTTTCTTGTTTTGTTCTTGTTGTTTCTTGGGCGTTTGTGGGTTCTGGGTTGGTTATTGTGATGGTGGCGATTAAGCATAGAAGGGTTATGCAGAGGGTTAGTGCTGTTTGGTTTCTCATCCGGCTACATCAAATCAGATATGAAGGTGGGGGGTATGTATAGTTTGCGTAACTTGAGTATGATGCAGAGATCTATACTCGAGACATCATATTAACGCCTGAGGATGAAAAAACTCTAACCAAAGAAACCCAATAATTTTGTCCCAAAACCAATATATCGTCAACTTGCTATAGTGTCTACAGCGTTTTTGTGATGGTTTCCATACTAAAGATAGTGTTAGCACAGCCATTTTTAATCAGCGGAACACCCTGTCCAGCTACGTTCATACCTTTAAGCAACTGACTCATCAGTTTCATTTCTTCTCCACATGCTACGCCCACCACACCTTCATAACACGTTGATTTCAGAATCTTTGGAATACACGAACCGCCGGGCAGCAAGTAAACATCATATCCTTTATCTTTGGCATACTCGGTTACCTTGTTAACTTGGCAATCCTCTGAGCAGTGGACACAAATGTAGGATGGAAGGGAAGCATCGAAGATGGCTTTGCATCGGCTGTCCATGTACTTGCGGCTACAATGTGGTAGAAAAAGTGCCCGTTTTTTGGTTTCGAGGAACTTGTATCGCTCCGTTAGGTTGATGGCTTGTAAGTCAATGAAGTCTTGGAGTACGACTATGGCATCGGAGAGGTTCAGTCCTGTGGCTTCTTGAATACGGAATTTCACGATTAGATCGTTAGCTGTTTTGAGGAACGATTTATGCATACCCTTTTGGTAACCAATTAGTGCTAGCTCGGTGAAGAAAAAGCGTGGCACATTGGAGAGGTCAAAGGTGAACTTGTAGGGCATACGATAGAAATGCTTGATACGCGCTTAAAAGATTAGCTGTATTGGATACCCAAATTCTTGAGTTGAACAGTATAGGAGAAATGCTTTTGATTATTCATATCTTTTCAGCATACCTTTTATGGCCAACATGGGCATTCCAATTCCAAAACAAAGTATTTGCATGCAGGTCAGTTAGCAGGCCTTTAGATGTATACAGGCTGATCTCGGTGTGAGGAGATTTGAAGGGATAAAATGTATCTTTAGGGCTGATGGTTAAGGTGGTAGGTTAGCTCGGGTTTTTTAGGCAATACTTTTGTTCTACAAATGGTGCTAGATGCTTATTTGAAACATCATTCGCTCAGCGAGTTCTTTGTAGCGGTTCCGGATGGTAACTTCGGTTACCTGAGCGATTTCAGCAATTTCTCTCTGTGTCTTGCGTTCGCCGGTGAGAACTGATGCCACATAACTTGCCGCTGCTGCGATGCCTGTAGGTCCTCTGCCTGAGGTGAGTTTTAGTTCCTTTGCTGCCACTATGATTTTATGGGCGATTTCCTCCACTTTTCCCTGCATAGTGAGTTGGTTGGAGAATTTGGTGATATACTGGCTTGGACGTAGTGGCGGGATTGAGTAGTCGAGTTCACGTATCAGAAATCGGTAACTTCTGCCGACTTCTTTTTTGTTAACTGCTGAGGCTTGAGCAATTTCATCGAGTGTTCGAGGGAGTCCGCATTGTCGACATGCTAAGTATAGTGCAGCTGAGGTAACACCCTGGATTGATCTGCCCCGTATGAGGCGTTCCTTCACGGCTTTTCGGTAGATAACTGAGGCGGTTTCTAGAATGTTTTTGGGTAAGCTGAGGTTGTTGGAGATCTTTGTGATTTCTGATAGGGCAAAAGCGAGGTTGCGTTCGGTGGCGTCTGAAACGCGGATACGACGTTGCCATTTTCGGAGGCGGTAAACCTGGGCTTTCTGTCCAGGTGAGAGGCTTTTGCCATAGATGTCTCGGTCATGCCAATCTATGGTTGTGGATAATCCTTTATCGTGAATGGTATATGTTAGGGGGGCACCAACACGAGTTCGTTTAGAGCGTTGTTCGTCATCGAACGCGCGCCATTCTGGGCCGCGATCGGTTAGTTTCTGCTGGACTACAACACCGCAGGCCATGCAAACGATCTCGGCTGCTTCGGTATCATGCATAAGCCGAGTGCTTCCGCATTCAGGACAAACTCGAGCTTTGGGTTCGGCTCGGCCTGTGGTTTGCTCCTGCCCTACCTCTTCATGTAACTTGCTGTCTCTGATCATCATCTTTAACTCCGTTTTGTCTTCGAAAGAAGCAAGTATACTGGTTTATTGACTAGTTTAGTGGGTTCTCTAACATTGAGTTTTATTACAGCATAAGGTGCAGAGACTGGGCCAATTATATCAAAAACTTTGCCAATAATATTGAGATTTTCATCGACAATTTGGGCACCGATTTTTGGGGGATTTTCTGCTTTAACTATAGCGTTTCCTGAAGGAGATACATTTGAAATCCTGCCCAGTCTTTGCAAACGTGTTTCCCCTCTCGAGAACAGTGAAGTGACCGTAACTGGAGATTTAAAGGTTTCTGGAAGGTATATAAGGCGAAGGGGCAAGTAGGCGTTTTTGGAGTCGAAAACTTATTAAATGTGAAGCGGGGATAAGACTGTGCCTTAACAAGGGTGAGGCCAAGAAAACATGACTAAACCATTCTATGTAAAGTATGAAGTCCCAAAAGAATTAGTAGATGCAGCCTATGAAGCCCTAACGATTGCTTCAAAATCAGGGTCAGTTAGGAAAGGTACAAATGAAGCCACCAAAGCTGTAGAGCGTAGTCAAGCAAAGCTCGTCATTATCGCCGAAGATGTTGATCCTCCGGAAGTCATCGCGCACTTACCGCTCCTCTGTGACGAACGCAAAAGTCCATACGTGTTTGTTCCAAGCAAAGAGCAACTTGGTAAATCCATCGGTATCGATGTCCCATCCGCAGCAGCAGTCATCATGAGAGAAGGAGAAGCAGCAGGCTTAATCAAAGAAATCATCACACGTATCGATCAGGTTAAACGAGGCACTCAGTAATGAGTAGTAAAGAAGCAACAGAAGAGAATATTCCCTCTGAAGTCATTCAGATCATCGGTCGCACAGGTGTAACGGGCGAAATCACACAGGTCCGCGTCCGTATCATGGAAGGCAAAGATAAAGGCAGAATCATCACACGCAACGTTAAAGGGCCAGTCCGAGTTCAAGATATTCTGATGCTTCGAGAAACCGAACGTGAAGCAAAGAAAATTACCAGATAAACCTGACATGGAGAATTTGTCATGCCAAAACCGAGGAAGTGTTCGTTCTGTGGTGCTGATTTCCCAGCTGGCACAGGCATGATGTACGTTAAAAACGACGGCTCAATCCTCTGGTTTGATTCGAGCAAATGCAAAAAGAGCAGCCTCGAATTCAAACGGGATGCACGCAAGCTAAAGTGGACTCAGTACTTCGGGAAAGAAGAAAAAGGCAAAGGTTAGAGTACCTCTTTTCTTCGAATTCCAGATTTTCTTATTTTTTGTTATTTTGCAGTTGGGAGTGTTAGGTTGATTGTTTGCAGTTTTTTAAGGTTGGTGGTTTTCGGGGTTTCCAGCGTTACAGTACAGTTTATGTGGAAATGTGTGTTTTTCATTACGTGACGCCAAGTTTGCTTTCTTTTGTGGGATGTGGTTGATTTATTGGGTGTCAATGGGTTGGTTGTGGCCAATTTGTTAGGCAGAGCAAAATGTCAGGCAGGTTATTTTTGTGTGGAAACTTTAGTTTCTATCCGAATACCCTACTACACCCCGCGTAATTTTACGTTTTACACATAAATCATACGGAAAACGCAAAATTTAAATAGTGTATGACCCTCATAACTCACCATGAATCTGAGGAACCAAAATTGAAAACATTTAACGGCTGTTACACAGCCCTAATAACACCCATGAACCGTAACCGTCAAATCGATTACGAAGGATTACAACAAATAATAGACTTCCAGATAAAAAACGGCATCACAGGTATCCTCGCCGTCGGCACAACCGGCGAATCCCCCACGCTCGACTGGGACGAGCATAGCCAAGTTATCGAGAAAACTCACGAGTACACGAACAATCGCTGTCAAACCATAGCAGGAACAGGCAGCAACAGCACACAAGAGACCATCAAAGGCACTGAAGATGCTCTACACTCAGGTGTAGAAACAGTTCTCCTCGTCGACCCTTATTACAATGGCCCCAGTTCACTAGAAATCCGCCGAGAATACATCGAACCGGTCGCACAAAAATTTCCCGAAGTCCAAATCATCCCCTACGTCATACCCGGCAGAACCGGCACACAACTATTGCCTCAAGACATCGCCAGCCTCCACAACCAGTACCCCAACGTTCGCTGCGTCAAAGAAGCCACAGGTGACCTTAAAAACATGGAATTAACTCGCCAACTCTGCGGAGAAGACTTTGACATCCTCTCAGGCGATGACGACAAAACCTTCACCATGATGATTTCCCCCAACATCCGCGCAAGCGGCGTCATCTCAGTCATTTCCAACGTGGCCCCAAAAGCATTAGCCGACATGATACACTACACGTTAAACGGAAACAAAGAAGCCGCCAACATAATCGTCCAAGCGATCCAGCCCCTCTTTAACATAGTTACAGTGAAAACCACCGAGCAAACCCCCTACGGACCCACAGTATGTAGAGCCCGCAACCCCGTAGCAATCAAAACACTGATGAACATATTAGGCATGCCCTCGGGACCCTGCAGACAACCACTGGGCAAAATGACCCAAGCCGGCGTCGACATAGTCCTAACCAACGCACGCAAAGTCTATGAAGCAAACCCCCAAATTCTGCAGCCTGTAGCGGACTACTTTGGCGTGGATTTAAAGGATCGCCTCTACAACGTGAAATACCTTGAGGGACTCTACTATGCTTAAACTCTGTATCGCAGGCGCAGCAGGCAGAATGGGCCAAGCAATAATCAACGAAGCCACAAGCAAAGGACACCAGATAGTTGGCGCAATTGAAGAACCCAATTCACCAGCAATCGGCAAAACCCTACGCGAACTCGGCAACAACTCCGACACAAAAATTCTTGCTGCAAACAAATTAACTCAAACACTCACCGATGCCGACACCTTCATCAGTTTCACTACACCAACCGCTGATTTAGCCAACGTGCCTATCGCCGCAATCATGGGCAAACGTATCGTACTTGGCACCACAGGATTTTCACCAGATCAAAACCAGCAGATAACGGAGACAATGTCGGGCAGAGTCCCTGCTGTGTTCTCACCAAACTACAGTGTAGGCGTCAACATACTCTTCAAACTAGCGGAGCAACTCAAAGCCTTCCCCACAGGCTACGATATTAGCCTAAGTGAAATCCATCACACGGGCAAAAAAGACGCCCCAAGCGGTACCGCAAAAAAGCTAGAGCAAATTATTTCGCAGGTACGCAACTATAACAAAACCGTGTATGGCCGCGAAGGCATCAGCCCCCGACAAACAGGAGAACTTGAATCCGTCGCCATTCGTACAGGCGGAGTCCCAGGCATCCACGACATAATCGTCGCAGGACCCAACGAGATGCTACACATCGAACACACTGCATTTAGCCGTAACGTCTTTGCACAGGGAGCCGTCATAGCTGCTGAGTGGCTAAACAACCAGGTAACACCCAAAGTATACTCGATGGCCAACGTACTAGGATTATCCTAACACCTAAAAAACAACCATTACCTTTTTATCAAGTCTCATAATAAGGAAATCCGTCAAAGAAAGGAATAATAGTCAATGTCAAATAAGCGCAGAGTCGCCATTTTAGGCGCAACAGGAGCCGTTGGGCAACGCTACATTCAACTCCTGCAGGGGCACCCATGGTTTGAGATCACGGTACTTGCCGCCTCCGAGCGGAGCGCAGGCAAAAAATTCAAAACCGCCGCCACCTGGCTCATGGAAACAGAGATTCCCAAAGAAATTGGCGAGATGCCTATCGCCAATATGGACGTTAAATCAGCAGAACAGACAGGCAACTTCGACATAGTATTCGCATCCTTACCAGGCGACTTGGCAGGTCCAGTAGAAAAAGAATTCGCAGCCCGCTACCCAGTGTTTAGCAAAGCCAGTGCCCATCGCATGGAGAAAGATATCCCTTTAATAATCCCAGAAATCAATCCCGACCACATCGAACTTGTTAAAAACCAGCAGAAACAACACAACTGGAGGGGTTTCATCTCCACTGACCCCAACTGCAGCACAACCCAAATGGCGATTTCACTCAAGCCACTCATGCAGTTTGGGCTAAGGCAAGTCATGGTTACAACTATGCAAGCACTTAGTGGTGCAGGATACCCCGGCGTATCTTCACTAGACATCATCGACAATGTAGTACCCTACATCTCTAGCGAAGAAGAAAAGATGGAAGCTGAAGCCCTCAAAATACTGGGAACATACAACGGCACCAGCAGCATAATCAACGCTGATTTCAAGATAAGCGCAAGCTGTAATCGAGTCAACGTCAAAGATGGCCACTTAGAAGCCATCTACGTCAAGCTTGACCAGGAACCAGCCATAGAGCAAATAGAAGCATCATTCGTAGATTTCAAGGGCGCACCACAACTGCTCAAGCTACCCTCGGCACCCAAGCAACCCATCGTGGTTCGCCATGAAAAAAACAGACCACAACCACGCTTTGACCGCGACACCGCAAAAGGCATGGTTGTAACAGTGGGCAGGATACGCAAAGACCCCATCATGACAGTCAAGTACATGTGTCTAGGCCACAACACAATACGAGGCGCGGCAGGTGGAGGCATACTGGGTGCAGAATTGTATGTAACTAACGGATTAGCTTAAAGTATACCGACAAATACACTAACGGACGTGAAGCATATTGGTTAGGAAGAAATTACGTGAACCCCTCGAAGACCGAAAGGGCAACCTCTACTTCGATGGATTCTCCACATTGGAATTAGCCAAGGAATTTGACACTCCACTCTATCTACTAAGTGAGAAACGTATAAGAGATAACTATGACCGCCTCTACGGTGCACTCGTTAATAACTACAAGTATGTACGCATCTATTACGCTGCTAAAGCCAACACTAACCTAAACGTGCTACGGATTTTGCAGTCACAGGGTGCATACCTCGATACTGTTAGCCCCGGCGAGGTCTTCTTGGCACTTAGTAGCGGCTTCACACCCGACTGCATCCTCTTCACAGGCACAAACGTCCGTGATGACGAACTCAAGATGCTCTCGGACGCCAATATAACCATCAATGTGGACTCCCAGTCAGAGATGGATAGACTACTCAAGATTTCTGTGCCTCAAATCCTCTCTGTGCGCGTGAATCCAGAAGTCGGTGCGGGGCATCATAGCCACTGCATCACTGCAGGTCCCGAATCTAAGTTTGGGCTCTGGGAGGAAGAAGTCATCCAAGCCTACGCCATTGCCCAACGCGCACGAGTGGGGCGCTTCGGTATGCATATGCATATTGGTTCAGGCATTCTTGATCCTGAACCGTACGTTGCCGCAGTAGAGAAGCTGCTCCATATTGCCAAGCGAGTGCATGAGGAGGTAGGTATTGACTTCGAATTCATCGACATCGGTGGTGGACTAGGCGTCCCATACAAACCCGAGGAGAAAGAGCTTGACTTGGCAGAGTTCTCCAGCAAAGTGATCAACCTCTTCAAGAACAAAACCAAAGAGTACGGACTGGGCAAACCATTCCTATTCGTTGAACCCGGCAGGTATTTAGTTGCAGACGCAGGCATCCTCTTAACCACCGTCAACACTGTAAAAGTTACACCTAGTCGCAAATTCGTCGGCGTTGATGCAGGCTTCAACACGCTTGTCCGTCCCACGATGTATGGCAGCTACCATCCAATACTGGTTGCCAACAAACTAAATGAAGGTGACAAGGAAACCTACGACATTGCAGGTCCCATCTGCGAGTCAGGCGACCTACTCGCAAAAGACAGGGAACTCCCCCAAATTCAAGAGGGCGATGTGTTGGCGGTGCTAAACACTGGTGCCTACGGTTACAGCATGAGCAGCCAATACAATTCTCGACCAAGAGCCGGAGAAGTTATGATACACAAAAACAAACCAGTCATAGTTAGGGAACGGGAGCAACTCAAGGATTTAGTGACTAATCAACGATTGCAGAGTGAATAATGATGCAGTTTTGGAAAATGCATGGTTTAGGCAACGATTACATCGTCATCGACAACCGCGACCAAAAAATTACTGACCACCATGCACCACAACTTGCCGAGTCTCTTTGCGCACGCCGGTTTTCTGTAGGTGCAGACGGACTTCTGCTGGTCGACCCCTCAAAGGGGGTAGATGTAAAAATGCGGATATTTAACGCGGACGGCAGCGAAGCGGAGATGTGTGGCAACGGTATCAGATGCTTTAGCAAGTACTGTTATGAAAATGGTATCGTGACTAAAACTGAGTTTAAAATTGAGACACTTGCAGGAGTAAAACCTATCTGGTTAACCCTCGACCACGGTGAGGTGTCCTCTGTTAAGGTTGATATGGGGGCCCCGAGTTGGCAACGTGCCTCGCTTCCCATGATCGGCGAAGGACAATGCATAAATGAAAACATAGAAGTAGGTAATAGACTCTACACAGTAACATGTGTCTCGATGGGTAACCCTCATTGTGTCACTTTCGTGGGAGATATAGAGGCGTTCCCCGTGTATACCGTGGGTAAACTTATCGAAAATCACAAAGCCTTTCCCAGAAGAACCAATGTGGGTTTTGTTCAAGTTGATAGTCGAACCGAGCTCACTGTTCGGGTTTGGGAACGGGGTTGTGGAGAAACCCTCGCGTGTGGAACTGGAGCATGCGCCGCCGCTGCCGTAGCCAACAAACTGGACAAAGTTGACAAGAAAGTCACCGTGCATGTACTAGGCGGAGACCTCCAAATTGAAGTCGGTGACACCATATTGATGAGCGGATCAGCTGAGAAAGTTTTTGAAGGCACCCTGTTGAAGGAGATGTGATGGAGAATGTCGTTTGAGTATGCGGAAAGAATCAAGCGGTTACATCCGTACTTGTTTGCTGAAATAGAGAAAAACCAAAAAGAAAAACAGGAACATGGAGTAGATCTTATTTCGCTCTCGATTGGTGACCCTGATTTGCCGCCGCCCCAATTCGTAGTGGATGCGCTAGCAAAGGAAACTGCGAATACCAAAAATCATAATTATAGTTTTAGTCAAGGTGAACCCGATTTCCGGCAGGCCGTGGTGGAGTGGTACAAAAAGCGCTTCAACGTGGATATAGTTCAAGATCAAGTCGTCGCCCTGTTGGGCTCCAAAGAAGGCATAGCCAACATTGCCCGTGCATTCATAAACCCAGGTGACCATGTGCTTAGTCCTGATCCCGCTTACCCTGTCTATGCCAACGGCAGCACGATTCTCTGCGACGGACACACCATGGCCTTGCCGCTTTTAGAAGAGAACGGATTTCGCCCCGACTTTGAAGCAATTGATGCCCGACGCATCAAGATGATGTTTATCAACTATCCAAACAACCCCACTGCTGCAGTCATCGATCAAAAGGATCTAACAGAAGCCGTAGATTTTGCAAAGAAAAACAATATTATCCTCTGCTATGACAATGCCTATTCAGAAATCACCTACGATGGCTACCGTGCACCCAGCATCCTAGAAATTGATGGAGCGCTCGATGTTGCGGTAGAATTTCATTCGCTGTCTAAGACGTTTAACATGACCGGTGACCGAATTGGCTTTGCCGTGGGTAACAGACATTTAGTAACGGGGTTGACAAAGGTGAAGGCTCAGATAGATTCGGGACCACCAGTCTACACGCAGAAGGTCGCAGTGAAAGCATTGGGCAGCTACAGTGGCCGCGACCCCCCCGAGTTTCTGCGCGCGAATAACTTGATTCTTCAAGAACGACGTGACTTGCTTGTCGACACGCTGACTAAACTCGGTTACCCCTGTGAGAAACCTAAAGCCACCTTCTATGTGTGGGTTAACTGTAAGAGTGACTCCATGAAATTCACAACAAAATTGTTGGATGCTGGAGTTGCTGTGGCACCAGGTATTGGCTTTGGCAAATATGGCGAGGGCTATGTACGCATGACGTTTACACAACCAAAAGAACGCATAGTGGAAGCCTGTAAACGCATTGCAGGCACCGTCTAACTTTTGCGTATCTTTTGGTGTGTAATCAAGCGCTATCCATTTTTATTGACTTTATGGAGCAGGACAATCTGGGACTCAGGGGATTGTGTATTAGATCGAAAAGATGGTGTGCTACTGTAATGGTGCAGGTGGTATTCATCATGTTGCAATCGTTGATTGAGTAGGTTTAGTGCTGCTTCTTTGCAGGTTAGTCGGGTTTGCTGTTTTTGAATACGATTGTGCGGGCAGGTACCGCTATTTCTATACCTTCTTTTTCGAAGGCATCTCTTATGTCATAGTTGATTTTTTCCTGGGTCTGCAGATATGTTAGATAATCGGGTGATGTAACGTAGTAGATGATTATGAACCTTTGGCCGTATTCGCCGAATTCACTGCAGTGTACACAGAAGAGACTTGCCTTTTCAGTGCTGTTGATTATGTCGGTTATCATTTGGGGAATTCTTTTGAGTTTCTCAACGGGGGTGTCGTAGGTTACACCGATGTTAAACGAGATCCGTCTCTTCTTTAGTTTTCTAAAGTTCCGTACACTACCGCCGGTTAATTCCTTGTTGGAGATGATGAGTTCTTCACCCTGCAAAAGCTGAAGTCGTGTGGAGCGCATGCCGATGTTTGTAACGGTTCCCCAATGTTCTCCGACGACGATTAGATCACCGATTTCGAAAGGGCGATCAAAGTAGATAGAAAACGCACTGAAGAAATCGCTAAGGGTACTCTGTAGGGCAAATGCGATGGCGACACCTCCGACACCTAACCCCACAACTGCGCCGGTGAGGTCAACCTGGAATGCATAGAGAATTATTAGAAATGCGAAGACATAGACGACTACCTGTAGGATGTTTTTTAGGATAAAGAGGATGTGGTGTCTGTTTCGTCCGGTGATGGGTGATGTTCTGGCCGCGTACCAGTCTATGACACAATTAGAGACGCGGGTAACGGCAAATGCAGCCAGAAAAATTTCAAGCACCGTAAATATGCCTGCCAAGGTGGCCTCGTAGGGTTGTAGGAACGAGAGCGGTTGAAGTGCATACTCTATTCCGAAGATGACCACCATTATGAGTATTATGTTCCTAACGGATGCCAATATGTTGTCATCAAGGGTGGTTGCGGTTTTGTGCGCCCACCGGGTGAAGTATCGGCTGAAAACCATGTAGATACCAAAACCGACAACGGTAACGATTAGAAACAAAACTAAAGAAGTCAAGACTTCGGATGTACCAGCGTTTGTTCCCAGTGCCTGCTGGAAGGTTACAGTTAGATTACCCGTCTTTCCTTTCCTCTCCTAAGATGGACAGCCGCTTTTTTAGAGCACCTTTAAACCGTTTAATCATAAATAAACTTAGTCATCCTACACAGGACTATAGTGAATGTATGATCGTGTCCTTACAAATGATGAGGAATAATGAAAGCAACAAGATCATAGATAGCTTCCTGTTTTCATTCTTTTCTCCATAAAAGTCATGTCTATGGGGAAAATTTAAAATTTTGGTGCACTATACAAAGAGAGAAGCAACATTAAACCGGCTGCTTGCCTGCTCACCTCCTGTAACTACGCTGTCTACATGCGGGTTTTCCTGTTTTGGTTGGTGTGGCTGTCTAGGTGCTAACCGCTTCTTCCAGATTGGACTTGGTCAAAATCACAGAGGGGCAGTTTCGAAGAGTTATGGCTAGTAGCGATTTTCGTTTTGCCATTTTTCTTAGCCACCAGCGAAGCATGATTTCGCTTTTTTACGAAGTAGAGTTTCTTATCTTCGACAGCTTCATTCCAAATCCGTTCAAAGTAGTCTTGAAGAACCGCTACAAGACAAGGGTTGTCAGAGCATAATCGGAGTGTTTCTTCTCTTTTTTGAACAATGGGTGTAACACTTAGGATACAAATTTTTCCGTCTTCGATGCTTATGGTGGCTAAGGGTTCTTTGGGAACAGTTCGTATTTCCAGTGTATTGTTTTTGTTTCTCCTTTGGCTTAAACTATAGGCTTTTGGTAAGCATTGTCCATCTTTGGGTTTGTTTATAATTAATCTAATTCTTACGTTTTTCTTAACCAGCGACGGAATTAGGTCTGAATCACTTGTTCCTCGATACCGTAGCTGATCAAACGAATCAAGGATGTCGATACTCTTCTGAGTGCTGTTTATCGAATCTTTCAACTTGCGCAAATAAGCATCTTTTGTGGAGAGTATTTTGAACTCAAATTCTTTAGCGGTCGCGTTTTCTTTTTGTTTAGCTATAGTTTTCTCCAGCAGATTGTTAGTTTTTTTTCGGAGTAGGTCATACTCTTGTTCTCTCTCTTTGAGTAAAACCGACAGGGCATCTTGCATTGGAAGTGCGCGGAATTCTGTGGGGGTCCATATTATTTTTTCTACTAAACTCTTTAGCTCCAACTCGTTTAGAATACGATAGACATCTTGTCGGGCTACTTTAGCGTTTTTCCAAATCGTTTTAGCTCTAGATTGCCCCAGACTTAATAGCGTTAGGTAGACTTTCACCTGTGTACTGTTGAGCCCCAGTGCTGCTAGAGTTTCAGCATATTGATGATCCATTGTATTTTGTCCATTCCTTTGCACATAGAAAGTTTGTTGTTATTTAATTCATTCGCTTGTCTGTGTTTAGCACTTGATCAGACGTCAACAACGTCAGCTGATCGGTTTGAACCACAAACTTGAACCACGAACAAACCAATACAACAATGATAAAAAAACAATAATTGCCAACAAAATGATACAAACACCTCCAAGTCCCAAAGCTATGTCAGCGAAACAACTTACGGAAGCCTTAAAAGTTATCGCCAAAGGATAATAACACGCAAAAAACAAAAAGGAAACAAAAAAATGAAAAACACAAACAAAATAATAGCAATAACCCTAACAACACTACTAACACTCACCATCCTCACAACCATAATACCA
>Ga0123356_10004434_pt1 | contig 14513 bp, 9 predicted proteins | sample TergutEmb28metaG_2_FD_92546 | JGI IMG/M metagenome (GOLD analysis project Ga0123356, IMG submission 92546) | Embiratermes neotenicus P3 segment gut microbial communities from Petit-Saut dam, French Guiana - Emb289 P3 | ecosystem: Host-associated > Arthropoda: Insects > Digestive system > Gut ...
GGCTTTGCAAAAGACTTTTCAGAGCAGGATACCGAAGATCTGGTAAAGCTCATTTCATCACCTAACAGTGAAAGACATTTTGCGATCTATGAGTTGCTCCGAAGAGGTGTAAGCAAAGAAGATATTTATGCGATCACAAGAGTAAAGATGTATTTCCTTGAGCAAATGAGTGAACTGGTCGAGCTCGAAAAGGAGATACTGAAATATAAGAAAAAAGTCATGCCGGACGAACTGTTCATAAAAGCGAAAAAAGACGGTTTTGCAGACAAATACCTGTCATTTTTACTTGATGTACCGGAAGAATATATAAGGCTGCACAGAGATATAGTGGGCATCAAAAAAGAATGGGATATCATACCGGTCAGCGGATTTGACGCTGAATATTACTACTCGACGTATAACGGACCGGGTAAGCTGGCCGGCGAACTGGCTGCATCAAGAGAAAAGCGCGGAATAGAAGTTCAAACAGGAAAGGCCCGTAATAAAGTCATCATACTGGGAGGCGGTCCCAACAGGATAGGGCAAGGGATCGAATTTGACTATTGCTGCGTCCATACCGCATTTACACTTCGTGATCTCGGCTTTGAAACAATAATGATAAATTGCAATCCGGAAACGGTTTCGACCGATTACGATATCTCTGATAAACTATACTTCGAACCCTTGACCGTCGAAGACGTTTTGGCGATATGCCGGCACGAAAACCCGCTGGGGGTCATTGTCCAGTTCGGCGGACAGACACCGCTGAATATCGCAGAGGAATTAAAAAGAGCCGGTGTTCCGATCCTAGGAACTACCCCCGACGTGATAGCACTGGCAGAGGACAGGGATAAATTCAGGAATATGATGGATCAAATGAACATCCCGATGCCGGAATCAGGGATGGCACGCAATATTGAAGAAGCCGTCTCCGTCGCAAAAAAGATCGGATATCCTGTAATGGTAAGACCGTCCTATGTCTTAGGCGGACGCGCTATGGCGATCGTATTCGACATCGAACAACTCGAAAATTATATGAAGGAAAACGCACACTTTATAACACCGGAAACACCGATATTGATAGACCGGTTTTTGGATAACACTCTTGAATGTGAAGCAGACGCTGTTTCGGACGGTAAAAATGCGTTTGTCCCCGCGATCATGGAGCACGTTGAATATGCAGGTATCCACTCAGGAGACTCCGCATGTGTTATCCCTCCGGTCAGCATATCTATTGAACAACAGGAATTGATTTGTGAATATACAAGTAAAATAGCCTGCCGTCTTGGAGTTGTTGGCCTTATTAATGTCCAATATGCGATCCATCAGGAAAAACTGTATGTATTGGAAGCAAACCCGCGTGCATCCAGAACGGTTCCGATCATATCTAAAGTATGCAACTTTAATCTGGTCGACCTTGCTGTGCGGCTGATCATGGCAGAGTATACCGGAGAGAAGATCGATCTATCTGTTATGAAAAGACTTGAAGTACCGTATTTTGGCGTAAAAGAAGCAGTATTCCCGTTTAATATGTTCCCCGAAGTCGATCCTGTACTCGGACCGGAAATGAGATCGACCGGTGAGGTCCTTGGTATGTCAGACTCGTTTGGACTTGCTTTCTATAAAGCACTTGAAGGAACAAAGTCCATACTGCCATTGTCCGGCTCTGTCCTGATCTCTATAAACGACAGGGATAAAGATGCTGCCGCCGAAGTAGCAAAACAGTTTGAGATCCTCGGGTTTAAGATTTTTGCTACACAAGGAACACACGCATTCTTAAAATCTCAAGGGATAAAGTCAGAGATGATATTAAAACTCTATGAAGGTCGTCCGAATATCGTCGATGCAATAAAAAACAACCGGCTGGATATCATAATAAATACCCCGTCCGGAAAAAAACGCACCGAAGAAGACGATTCATATATCAGAAAATCTGCGATCCGTTATAACATCCCGTACATGACGACCTTAACGGCAGCTATGGCAGGGGTAAAAGGGATCGCCGAAAAAACAAACAGACCCGACGAAGACGTGTGTTCATTGCAAGACTACCATAAAAGATAAAATCGCCTATAGCCGATATCAGTTTAGCAAAATCGAAGCTTGCAAAAGGTACTTATCAGGCTCTCTGACACTTAGCTCATCAAGTAAAAATAAATTAAACATCGGACCGGCAAATTTGAGGTTGTTTTTGATTGCAAAAGCAACCATCCGTTCCGGGAGATCACCGATCTCACCATAAAAGCCCCGGTTGTACCCTACCAGGTATCGACCGGCTTTTCTGTGTTCGCGACCGTCCGGATCTATAGAAAAGAAACGGGGCGGGCGTACCGGGTTCTTGACAAAATCTTCTATTCCGCTCCACCAGCCACCCATCGGATAATGCAGATTCCCGCCTTTTTCCTCCAGATCCTGGCAATAGCGCTGGAATGCATTATAAAAAGTATCATCACCGCAGTAGTCGTTTTGAGGACCGAGGATAAAGGCTTCTCCTCCAAGATATGTTATTGAAATATTATCACTGTCGGCGGTAAGCCCCTTGCGTATAAGCTCATTAAAAACAGAGATAACCTTTTTTGCACCTTGTAAAAGTTCGATCTCCTGCACAATATCCATCTCTTTTTTTGACATCAGCTCTAAAAGATCCTCGGGCGTCCTGTTCCTCATTAAAGCTCCAATGGTTTCCAAAGGTACGTCAATACTTTTTAATGTATTGATAAGATTTACAGTGATCGTTTGCAAATATGTATAGTACCGATAACCGTTCTCCCCGCGGAAAGCAGGTTGAAACAAACCCAGCTTGTCATAGTAGATCAATGCAGAGCGTGGAATACCCGTCCATTCGGAAAACTCACTGATCGTTAAAAAATCTTTAAGATCCATATAAATGAACATTCCTTTCGATAATCTCAAAGCACAAAACAACCATAAGATAATAGTTTTTATCAATAATAACACATTATACCGGCATAAATAAATATAAAATCACAGAAAATTCTTAAATTAACGCTTGACTGTAAAGTTGCTTTATAGTTTACAATGACGGCATTGTCTGCTTCAAAGCAGGTAAAATAACAGCCATTGTGCTGAGGAGGACAATCATGGGAAATGTTCGGAAAACCATTGTTTATGTCGATGGTATTCAATTTAATCTGGTAACTTTGCGGTATATTTTAAAGCAGCAGTATAATGTTTTTCCTGCTCAGTCAATTGAAAAATTGTTTGAAATCCTCGATGGTTATCATAACTGCAAAAATGCAAACCCTGACCTGATCATTTTGGATATAAGCATGCCGGATATCGGAGGATTTAATGCATTAAAAGCACTAAAGCACAATGCACGATTTAAGGAGATCCCGGTCATAGTGGCATCTTTAAAACAGGATAATGAAACAATATCGGAAGCGATAGAGTTGGGAGCCGCAGCGTTTATTGCCAAGCCGTTTTCAGACTTACATTTGGTTGAGCATATCGAGTATCTGTTAAATCCGGAACCCGGAAAAGTCAGCGGGAGATATTTTCGAAGAAATCACCGCCAATTATATCCGGGCCCACGGTTGTTCTCACAAGACCGAAGCGGTGCCCTGAAGGACCGGTCCGGGGGACGGCAAAGGACCAGCGGTGCTGGCTATGATGGAAAGAATACCCTATTACAGCCATATCAAAACCGGTAGCACCGCCGAAGTGTTCCAACGGAATGCTCCAGTCCATAGTAATGTAGTTCTCGCGGTAAAGATGCAGGTATAATTTCGGCGTATCCCAGACACCGTACTGAGTATAGGACGATGGATGGTGCTCACTGCTTGACGCTCGTGTTACAGCTTCCCGAAGCGCATGGGCGTTAAGCATGTGGACGCCATGTCCGTACTCACCGTTCAGGTCATGTCCAATGACTACTGACGGCCGGAATCTGCGCAGTAATTCTACATGAAAGCCAACAACATTTTCCCAGCCAAAAATATTCCGTGCCTGATCAAGTGTATCGGCATACCGGTCATTAAAAGGACCTATGACAGGATAGTTCCTAACACCCACTGCCCATAACCCGTTGAGCAGCTCGTGCGGCCGGGGTGGTTGATTCCAGTGGCTTGTCAGATATGCAACCTGTACATCATAACCACGCTCACCTGCATAATATGGTAAAGTCCCGACAAAAAACAAATGCTCGTCATCAGAGTGTGTCGGGACCAGCAGCATATCTGCTTTATCAAGCGGTGTTCGCCAGAGCTGCACCCAATCCGGAGGATATCCTTCGGTGAACGCATAGATATCACATATGGTCGCACCACTTTCTATCAAGTGTATGACAATATCACTGCCCGGCACATCAAGCTCTATATACTCGTGTATAAAACCATCCTTGCCGTTGATCATATTAGTGGGCGGCAGCAAATCATCACCGGATCGACTTGTTTCAAGTAGCCATTCACCCGGCGGCAAAGCCCATATTATATAAAGTGCATGGATAGTTTCAGGTGCACTGATCTCGATCGATGTTCCTTGTCTGAGTTGATGCCTTGTTGCATAATTTCGATCCAGTAAAATCGCGGATGATTTGCTGTCAGATATAGAAACAGAGAGCTCGTCTGTCAGATCTATTGAGGGCGGCAACGGGGTAGGTTCAGGAGTAGGTTCAGGGGTTGGTTCGGGAGTAGGTTCGGGAGTAGATTCCGGAGTAGGAGAAGGTGACGGAACAGGTGTTGGCAATGGATCCGGTGTAACAACTGTTCCCGGTGTTTGATAGACCGATCCTTCTGCCGGGCCGGGGTTTTCATATAAATACCATAAGCGAAAAATCGTCATCGCAAAAGCTAAGGTGACGATCACAACCAGTGCTATTCTGAGTTTTTTACTCATCATTTTCTTGTCACGCATTTTTTTCACCAAGATCATAATACCATATAAACGATGAATTGTATTGCTTTTCTACGACATTTTGTGTATACTCCGCTTATGGAACCGGTAAATAACAACAGAAATCACTCAAGATATGCTGCTCAAAAGCCAAAATCACCCGGGAGACGTGTAGGAACGATCGCGTTGCGATTCCTTTCGTTTTTGCTGGTGATTATTGTTTTGCTTGTGGCACTGCTGCTGACTGCGATCTGGGTGGTATCGAAAGGACCGTCACCGACAGCACAGCGTATGTTTGTTTTGACCGTAAAAGAAACCAGTGCTGCAGGATTTTTAGCTGATATATTCCTATCCGCAGAGGAGGTCGATATGATCCTGAATCCACCGGATAGAGATGATGAAGATGATTCCTTCCAGACTGACACGACTCTTATATCGATACCATCTCAAAGAGCACAGTTTTCAGGTTATGAAACAAACACAGATCCGGGCAATGACAATGATAACAATGTCCAGCCCGATGATATTCCCGATATTGAAATACACGAAGTAAACGGTATCGGATATCGCGGATATATGCTTATCGTACATGATCCGAAGCGGGTATATGTAGGTACGCTCAATTCTTTCGGCGAAGGCAGAGGATGGACAGTGATCGAGCATGTCAGCAGGCACGATGCAATTGCAGGGATCAATGGAGGCGGTTTTTACGATCCTGAAGGAAGAGGTTCCGGAGGTATGCCGGAAGGTATCGTAATAAATGATGGTGTTTTTAAGCATGGATCAGGCAGCGGCACCGTTTGTGTCATGGGCTTTGATGAAGAAGGAATATTGCATGTAGGTAATATGACAGCTGCCACGGCACGAAATCTTGGATTACAGGAAGCATTGTCCTTTGGTCCGGCTCTGATAATAAACGGGACTCCGCAAAATGTCCCGCACAGCGGAGTAAATCCGCGAACAGCGATCGGTCAGCGCGCTGACGGAGCGGTGCTGATGCTGGTTGTAGATGGAAGACAAATCGACAGTGTTGGTGCAACTTACAGAAATCTTGTAGACATCTTCCTTGAGTTTGACGCTGTCAATGCCGGAAATCTTGACGGCGGATCTTCAACTTTGATGGTGTATGACGGCGAGGTAGTCAACTCCGGTCCGACTATGATACATAACAGACGTATGCCTACAACTTTTCTTGTCAGAAGAACGGATGAGGGGTAAGCAATTGTGAAAAAACGTATTTTGCCAAAGAGTCTCTTTTCCAGTCCCGGACGAAGGAGCAACAGCACACGAACCACTCCCGAGCCAAAGCAACGGACTATGCCCGAGCCAAAGCAACGGACCATGCCCGAGCCAAGGCAACGGACCATGCCCGAGCCAAAGCAACGGACTATGCACGAACCAAAGCAACGAACCATGCCTAAACCAAAGCCGCGTGCTTCCAAACGCCGCAGTTATGGCTTTTTGGTATTTTTGCTTGTCTTCATACTGCTTGCTTCCGGCGGGATTTTCGCAGGTGCCATGTACTTGTGGGATTATCTGGAATCGTTTGAAATATCAAGACCCGAACATATAATCGATCATATAAGCGAAAATATAGACCATGACTTCTGGCGGAGAAGCGCTGAAATTGCATTGTACCGGAGATTGACTCCATTTGAAACAGATACTTCCCTGGCACTGGAGCCGCACTTATCTCAAATTTTGGACGTGCAGTATTCCATCCGTCACAGACCTGAGGAAAGCACAGATGATCTTCTGGTATATACTATCAGAGCAGGAGCATCAGATATCGGCATTGTTCGCTTTAAACCAATGGAGGAAGCCGGGCACGGGTTTTTCATATGGGGTGTCGACAGCATGGAAATGCTGGACTCATTTCTGGATCCATTTAGCCGCAGTATAACGATCACAGCATCTCAAAACGCGCAGGTTGAACTAAACGGTTTGATCATTACCGATGATTATCTGATCGATTGTGAATTTGAACACGGAAAAACCTACCGGATCAATAACCTGTATGGTGAGGTTTTTGTAAAAGTTATTGAGTTCGACGGGCAAATACCGGAAGCTCTTTTTGCACAGCATGACGAATTCTATTTCCCGATAACGATCCCCTTTGATGTAAGCTATAATTTCATAGTGCCGTACGGAGGGATCGTTTATGTTGACGGAGAGCGCATCTCCGCAGACAATATCACAGACACGATAGTAAGCTCAACTATTTTCAGAGGGATCGTCGATCAAACGCAAGTTCCTGAAATCCTGTTAAACCGTTATGAGTTCGGATTCAACTATCTCTATGTAGAGCCGGTCATAACAGTGACCGATGCGCAAGGCGCTCCGCTGGAATCATTTATATCCGACAACGGTGATATGATATATAAAGAAGAATATTCAGAATCTTTAAAAGAAAGCTATGCAGAAACAGCAGTGAACTTCATGCGCGCATATGTAAGATTCTCATCAAATGTCGGTGGCGAACCAAGCTCTAACCTTGCATCCTTAGGCAACTACATGCTGCGGACCTCAACACTCTTCAGGCATCTTCAATCTGCAGTAACAACAAGAACCTGGACACAGATATCTCAGGTCACCTACCATGAGATAGAAGCTGATAACTTCAGGCAGTACGGTGAAAATTATTTCACATGCGAAGTAAGCTACAGCCTCACACAACGCGGTGCTGTAGAGACTGTAGATATAGATATGCGCTATGAGGTGCTGTTTGTACTTTCAGGCGGCAGATGGCTGGTAGTCAACGTTCTCGCTATCGATTGACATTACTAAGCACATGAGAACACGTCGATAATCTAAATTTTCTTAAAATACGGAGTGTTGCATGGCGCATTCCAGAGATGGAGCAGCTCATCGTCCATTCTGGCGATAAACATCTGAAAACCTGCCTGCTCCTGCACCGTGAGAAGCTCTCCTACAAAGTTTGCTACGATTTCGATATTTCTGTTTTTTAAGAGCCGTTCACACTTACGATAAACAATAAATAACTCCATAAGTGTTGTTGCACCTACGCTGTTTAATATAAACATAAGCTTTTCGCCGGGTTTTACGGACAGATCTTTTAAAAGAACATTCAGCATGATCTCGGCGGTTTCGTCGGCGGTCTTCATCTTCTGACGTCCGCCGCCGCCTTCTCCGTGATTCCCCATACCTATTTCCATTTCATCATCACTCAGTTCAGACATTGCGATGCCCGTTGACGGATGCGTCGCTCCTCGTGCTGCCACCGCTAATGTAGCCATATTATCGACAAACCTTTGCGTGATCGCTGCGACTTCATCCAAACTCTTACCCTCTGCGGCAGCAGCTCCGGCTATTTTGTAAGCGGGGATCGCGCCGACAAGACCGCGGCGGTTGTCGCTGTCATATCTTGGAGCGTTTGAAACATCCTCTTGAGTAACGATTTTTTTAACATTTAAACCTTCCTCTTCGACCTGTTTCATGGTCATATCACCTGTCAGCATATCCCCGGCATGGTTCAGAACAATAAAAAGTACACCTTTTCCTTTATCGGCGAGTTTTATGCCTTCAAAACATGCTTTTGGACCGGGAGCTGTAAAGATATCGCCAACGATACTTACGTCGACCATCCCTTCACCGACAAAACCGGACAATGCAGGCTCGTGACCTGCTCCGCCCAATGTTACGATAGTGACACGATCTGCTGATTCAAGTTTATTATTGATGATGATGTTGCCCGGCTTTAGTGTTACAAGGTCGCGGTTTGCCGCAGCAAACCCTTCATGCAACTCTTTTGCCACATTATCCTGTGCGTTTATAAATTTTTTCATTATCATAGCGTCAACTCCTTTTCCGGATATACCTTAAGATTGCTTTATTTCCCGACTACTTTAAATATTTTTTCAAGACATCAAAAATCCTGTCAACATCAAGAGGTTTTCCAAGATGATCATTCATCCCGGCAGCGATACATGCTTCGATGTCGCTTGTGAATACATTAGCAGACAGAGCTATGATGGGCAGATCCTTCCCTTTCAAAGCAGGCAGGGCGCGAATTTGCCGTGTTGCTTCATATCCGTCCATTAAAGGCATTTGCAAGTCCATGAAAATGATGTCGTATTTATCAGGAGCTGCTTTTACCATATCCAGTGCTTCCTTGCCGTTGACTGCACACTCGAAAATCAAACCTGTATCCTCAAGCATCGCCATGAGGATTTCGCAATTTATTTCTACATCTTCTGCGATCAGCACCTTTTTACCGGTATATGTATCGTGTGTAATATCTTTATAATCGCTATGTTTATCAGTTTTGTCAACACTTTCGTCTTTGAGATCATGAGTTTTTTTGCTCCGCTGTAATTTTACCGTAAAAATGAACTTTGCTCCTTTTCCGAGATCCGACTCTACCCATATCTTTCCATCCATAAGCTCAACGATATTTTTTGATATAACAAGACCCAAGCCCGTACCGCCGTATTCGCGGTTCATGCCGCCTTCCGCCTGCTCAAATGCGTTAAACAGCTTCGTTTGTTGTTGTGCAGAGATACCGATACCACTGTCTGATACCTCAAAGCACAGTTCATAGGTGTCGTCCGTCTCGTCGATCAATGAAACATAAAGGCTGATCTCGCCGTTTGCCGGCGTAAACTTGACCGCATTGTCGATCAAATTTGTTATGACCTGTGCCAAACGCTGATCATCACCGGTTATATAAGGAGGTATTTTACTGTCTACATTTACAATAAGCACTTGCTTCTTTTCATCCGCTTTATAGCTGACGACGGTCATTATCTTTTTCAACAATTTTTCAAACTTGAATTCGACGGGTAAGAGCTCGAGTTTATCTGCCTCTATCTTCGCCATGTCAAGAACATCATTTATAACGCCAAGCAGATGCGCGGATGTATCACCTATCTTCTTTAGTGCATAATTCTTATCTTCTATATCTTCTGCTTTCTTGCCGATGGATGTCATACCGATGATAGCATTCATTGGCGTACGCATTTCATGACTCATTGCAGAAAGGAAATTGCTTTTTGCTTTGCTTGCTTCGGTTGCCTGTTTTAACGCAAGCTCCAACTCATTGATCATCTTATTATGTTCGCGCAGATCGCGTGTATATCCGGCAACTATATATCCGTCTTTATACTTAACACGGACAAGCGTTATTTCTGAAGGTATAGGGGTGTCGTCCAGTCTCCGGTGCATCCATCCGAAGCGGAAAAAGCCGTCCCTGAACGCTTTTCCGATGTTTTCAAGCATCGTCTCTGATGACGGTCTCCCGCATGGTTGAAATGGAGGTGAAAGCTCAGAGAATCTTTCCAGATACTCCTGCTTGTCAGATAACCCGAAGAGCTTTACAGCCTCTTGATTACACTCTATCGTGTTGAATTTGTCATCCCACAGGTTGCAGCAAAGAGGTGTGGCATCCAGCATGAGTTGTACGAGAGCATCGGTTTCACGTATTTTTGCCATTGTCGCTTCAAACTCGCGAAGATCGCGTGTATAGCTGGCTACAGTGTACGCATTTCTGGTCTTTACCCGGATCAGCGTTACTTCGGACGGCATGGGTTCGCCATCAGGCGTCCGGTGCATCCACTCGAAATGGTGCTTGCCGTTTTCCAGTACTTTTATATTATGTTCACGCATCAACTCTAAGGATGGTCTCCCGCACGGCTGGATCGGAGGTGAAAGCTCAAAGAATCTCTTTAAATAGTGTTGCTTATCGGTAAACCCGAATAATTTTACCGCAGCCTGATTACAATCTATGAGATTCATTTCTTCATCCCACAAATGACAACAAAGGGGAGCAGCATCAAACATGATATGCATATGCTCGTCAGTTTTACGTCTGTTTGCTGTAAAGGATTTATAAACGTTTACATCATGTTTGACGACCGTTTCTTTATCTTTTTCTGTATCTTCTGCTGTATCTTCTACTGTATCTTCTGCTATATCTTCAAGTGTATCTTCTGCTTGATCTTCTTCTATATCCTCTTCGAGATCATCTGCTTCACCCGGTTGTAATTTCAGCCACATAGCAGGTCGGATGCCTCCGTAAAGATTGACATTGTTGCCATCAACGTAGATCCATCCGCCGATATTGACATAGGCGGCATTAAAACCATAAAATCCCGGTGTCCGCAACCACCACCATGTCTCCGCACCATCAATATCTCTGGCGATCCTTGATGAATTGAACTGGTCGTCTATCCGTTGAGCGTCCGCCGGTCTGTTGCTCAGCCATCCACTGTCCCCAAAGTATTTAACAGCTTCGCTCAGTGTTAATAAAAACACTCTGTCATTTGTAGCATTGCCTTCTTTAGAATTAAACCACGGGTTTTTGTTTTTATGTAATCTGGTCTCCGCAATATATTGCTTCTCTTCTTCATTGAATCTGTCGTAGAAATCCCCGTTCAAATACTGACGTAATGTACTTGTTTCCCATGTTACGTCTATGAATTTTCGATTATACTGCCTGAGCTCTATTATAGACTCACTTAAGACAAGTGCTTTGCCGTTATGCACATCAAGCACTTGCCATGAATGATCACCGAGTTGGATCATATCTCCTGCTGCAACTGATTTTAATTCATCAGGACCCATTGTCGTCCCCTTGTTGATATTAATCTCTTTAGTGATTATCAATATATGATAATTACCGCAGTAATTATTATATCATATATCATAAAATGGAGCACTATTTTTTCATTATGACGAATAAATTCACACAAACTGTGATTAAATCGCCGGGAAGATTGTGTTATTATTAGAACGTTCAATAAAATGAAAGGCAACCGGTGTGTATGACGCATGAACAATTAAGCGCGGATGTTTCTGTTTACCGTAATATGGTTTATCGTCTTGCATTCGGCTGCACAGGTAACCGCTTTGATGCAGACGATATTGCACAGGAAGTATTTATAAAGCTGTGTAAGAATAAAAAGCCGTTTAACGATGAAGAACATAAAAAAGCATTTCTTCTTCGCGTAACGGTCAATCTATGCAAAAATCTGCAAAAATCTGCATGGATGCGAAAACGCTCAGAGCTCGACGAAAGCCTCCCCGCCGATAATTGCTTCCGCGATAGCGAGAATATTTTAGGGGAGTACATTCTAAAGCTCAAACCAAAGTATCGCGCAATAATTTACCTGTATTACTTTGAGGAATACACAGTCACAGAAACTGCGGCAATAGCTGGCATTTCCGAAAGTGCAGTAACAACAAGGCTCAACCGGGCAAGAAACCAGCTGAAAACACATCTGATCGATGATAAGGAGGCAATATGCTATGAATCAATATAATGAATTATTTAAAGATATAAAACCTGTCACAAGCAACGATGCTTTCACTTATGAAGTAATGAGAAAGCACCGCAAAAGAAGACGATCAAACAAGCGTGCAGTAATATTGACGATCTGCATTACAACAGTACTGATAGCATCCACTCTGACAGCGGGAGCAGTCGGCAATTGGGATTATCCCGTTATCTTCAGCAACTTCTTCAACGGCACCCCATTTAGCGGCGAGCCTGAGGTTCTTATCGCAGAACAAACCGGAGGACATGAAGAAATAAACTTCTCGATAGGGCAAAATACGTTTGAAGGTATCACATTTGAAGTAACCGGATTATATGCAGAACCAAATGCCTTGATCGTATTCCTTGACGTTATATCCGCAGAACCGATTTTTAATAAAGGATCAAGGGGTAGTTATAATACAATAAACCCGAATCCGGGTGAGGATCAGTTCCTTTTTAATAACACGACCGGACATTGGGATATAGGGCACACCAGATTTTCTAATACTTTTGTTAAGAGTGAGAATGTCTTGACAGTGGTTTATCGTATTGATGATATGAACGATATCATTACAGAAGGCACCGGGTATACGATCATGTTTTACGGAATTAATGAGTACACCGGAGTTGTATATAATGAACCTGTTAACGATCCGGTGACGGGACCCGGTATTGCAGAAATCAAATTTGGTATCGATAAACTCGCACTAAACAGTCTTATAGTGATTTACCCGGATGTATCACTGGAAAACGGTAACGTAATAAAAGAACTAAGAATAAGTCCGTTTAGCATATGGGTCATGTTTAGCGGGGACGATGAAGAAAATCTCCGGCAGGAATGGAATCATTTTCTCACTCTGCTGCTTAGAATGAAAGATGGCAGTTTGGCAGGCACAAACTCAAATGCAAGTGCAGGAAGGTTTTATGCTTGCGAAAAAACATATGAAATAATGCGTTATGTCTCATTTGACAGCCCTATTAATGTAAATAATATAGCCGCAATAGTTTACAGAGATGTTGAGATACCTCTGCCGTAAGCAAACAAAAAACTCACAGCCGTAAGTAAGCAAATAAACTCGCAGCTGTAAGCAAACAAAAGAACTCGCAGAGAAACATCCTTTGATCAAACCACTTGATAAATCCGTCAAATATCGATCATGGAGAATGAACTTATCAAAGCTTTACTTCCAATTGCTCCCCTTCAAACTCATAGATAAATCGATCAGCCTTCCGCTCACCCCGGCAATAGTCACTGTCGTATCGCTTATGCTGCGAAGCCTGTTCAATTCCATCCAGATAGAAACCGCCTTTATAAACCAGTGCCAGATTGCCGTACTCCAAATAATCACCTTCAAATTTGATCGGACAGTCTTTTACACGCTTGACAAAGCCCTCAAAACCCTCCGTCTCTGCAGATGAACACTCGCAGATCCAATACTGTTTATCACCGTATTGCTTCAGTTCTTCATTATCGATAAGAGTGTAATCGGTTGCGGATAATAAAGCAACAAAAGCATCACCAAGCCTGCCAAATGCCATGCGAGGATCGATCACTGTTTCATCAAACTTACCGACAGGGAAATACGCATGAGTAAAGTGATGCAGCTCAGGTTCAAAGCTCGCTTTTTTATCCGGGATGTGATAAATAGCAAGCACACGATTTTCATGCTGTATTGCGTGCGGGTTGCGCCCGTTGCCGACCCAATAGCCCGGAGACTTTGACAGCGCTCCTTTTTCCTGCAGAACACCGGATGGATGAGTTGCAAAGACACATAAATCATCGGATAAAATACAGTTCCATATATGATGCTGGTCGGAAAACCCGCCCGGCAGATATTTTTGCGCTGTTGCCATCATGTAATGCGGTGTGCGATATGTGTAGGTATTGGCACGTTGTGTAGCTTTTCCGTCGGTAAAAGGATTGAGCACCCTTGATAATTGTCCGTAAAACGGTTTTAGAGCAGTCAAATCAAAAGGCTTAAGCGGTTCGAAAAATTCGCTGCAAAGCATTCCGTAACGCCTGAGACCAACCATCGTGTACGGGAACACCTGATGGTTGGTAAAAGCTTCCATCTCCCATTGAGCAGCAAGCTGTTCATCTTTGGGTCCAAACAGACCTTCAGCCACTCCTTCATCGATATCGATGCTGTTTGAAGCCTTGATAACGCGAGTTTGTGTGTCCTGTGCTATACGTTTTAATACCTCTGGCGTCTTATAAGACTTATTAAGCAAAAAATTCAGATCCATATCCTTAGTCATAAGCGTAAGTTCTTCATTAAAGGGCTTCGCTTCGTCGGCAACATCCATCTCGAAAGCGTGTGCAGCTATGCGATTTAATTGGCATCCTTTACGTGCCGATTTTTTGTTATTCTCATACATCCGTCCGCTTGTGGAGACAAAGCTA
>Ga0123356_10004435_pt1 | contig 14511 bp, 16 predicted proteins | sample TergutEmb28metaG_2_FD_92546 | JGI IMG/M metagenome (GOLD analysis project Ga0123356, IMG submission 92546) | Embiratermes neotenicus P3 segment gut microbial communities from Petit-Saut dam, French Guiana - Emb289 P3 | ecosystem: Host-associated > Arthropoda: Insects > Digestive system > Gut ...
ACGCGCTGGGGGTGGCAGTCCTCCAGGCCCAGGCCGTAGCGCATGCGCAGCACGCGGGCCTCCTGCGGAGTCAGGGTTTCCCGCATGGCGTTGTTCAGCTTTTCCGCCTCCACGCGGCGTTCCACGTCGTCGGAAACCACCGTGGGCGAGGTGCCCAGAATGTCCGACAGCGTTATTTCGTTGCCTTCGGAATCATTGCCGATTGCGTCGAAAAGATATGCGTCGCGCTGTTTGTTGCGGGCCGTGCGCAGGCACATCAGGATCTCGTTTTCGATACATCGTGCTGAATACGTAGCAAGCTGAACGCCGCGGTCGGGCTTAAAGCTGTTTACCGCTTTGATAAGGCCGATGGTGCCCACGCTTACAAGGTCATCCATGTCCATGCCGGTGTTGGTAAAACGACGGGCAATGTGGGCCACAAAGCGCAGGTTGCCCTCCACCAGCTCGTTGCGGGCGCACGGGTCGCCCTTGGCCAAGCGGGCCAGGGCGTCGCGCTCGGCCTCGGCGGACATCTTTTTGGGGAAACTGGTGCCGGAAACGTGGGACACCATGAAAACAAGCTGCCGCAGCCAATTAAGCAATTCTCCAAGCACAAAAACCACCTCATGCAAAGCTATGCCGCAAGCCCGCGAATTATGTAAATAATTGACATATTGCACAAATAGCTATATAATAATGCTGGGAAGTGTGCGTTTCCTGTTTACAGAGTGGGGGGTTTTTCTGTGAATATTGCTGACTTACACTATGAACATCCCGATATCAAGGGGTATCTGGATGTTCAGGATGGCCTGGCGCGGTTGGCAGGCAACAAAAAAATATATATACGTCTTTTGGAAAGCTTTGCTGGTGATACCCATTATCCCCAGCTGTTGCAACATGCACGGATGGGTGATTATGATGCGGTCGCCAAGGCGGCGCACATGATCAAAGGTGTTGCTGCCAACCTTTCTTTACCCATGATATTCCAGCTGGCCGCCATAATAGACGCCCGCTTAAAAACCGGAGACAACGATATATTGGCCGATGTGGAGGCCCTAGGAGAAGCCACGCAGAAAACATTGGAGCATATCGAAAGCATTAAAGAGGGGTTCTTGTAATGCCTTTTTTCCAGCGCGCGATATCATTCTTTTATCAACGACCATCGGTTTCCGATGAGATGGGTGCGCTTTGCGATACGGAAATCAAGGCTATAAACCGCGGGCGGGTGCGGGCGCTGGTTCCGCTGGCCATGCTTGGTATGCTTGCCTATTTGTCATATACATTCTTCATGGGGCTGGAGGGAATGACCCCGCTATCATTAGCATACATCATTGCTGACGCTTTGTTTTTGATATTCTTGGTTGTGTTCTTTTTTCTTCGTAACAACAAAAGGCTTTTTGAGCGGCTGTTAAATGTCACAGTGCTGGTATCATTGCTGTGGGCCGCTGTGCTGAGTGTTTTGGATCAGCAGCTGTACAACAGTATGACCAGCTATATCCTGGCGTCGCTGTTACTGTCTGTGGTATTTGTTATCCGGCCCCGCGCTTTTTTGCTGATTCATGCCTGTGTACTGGTGCCGCTGACGGTGGCGCTGCCCTTTTTTCAGGCCGATAACGCAACGCTGGTATGGGCTTGCGTTAATGCGCTTTTCTGCGCATTGCTTTCCGTGGTCATTTCAAATTTTCTTTATACCACAACATATGAGCGGATCCTGAGCCGGGCCGTAATAGAGCAGGAAACCACGCGCACCTACGACGCGCTTGCGCGTTTTGAAACCATATGGAACAACGTGGAATCCGGCATAGCCATTGTGGACGCAGAAACCCGGCAAATCACGGACGTGAACCCCGTGGCCGTGCGTATGTTCGGCAGGGAAAAGGCCGATATCATAGGGCGGCGATACACCGACATTATATGTTCTGCGCAGGGCAGCTGCCCTATTATGGATTGCGGACTGCCTGTTGACCGCTCTGAGGGTCTTTTCATGACGGCGGAAGGCAGGAAAATACCAATTGTGAAATCCGTCACCACAATAAAAATTAACGGCAAACCTCATTTGCTGGAGAGCTTTTCTGATATCTCTGAGCTAAAAAAGGCGGAAGAGCAACTGCGGCTGTTCAGCATAACGGAAAAAGCCAACCAAGCTAAGAGTGCATTTTTATCGCGCATGAGCCATGAAATGCGCACGCCCATGAACGCCATCATCGGCATGACCAAGATCGCGGAGGGCACGGATGACGTTTCGCGGCTGAAGTACTGTCTGTCCACAATCGGCACGTCCTCCGAGCATTTGCTTAGCATTATAAACGACGTGCTGGACATGTCCAAGATAGAGTCAGGGAAATTCGAGCTGGCGCTGGCCCCCATGAATATTGAGAAAACCCTGATGAAGGTTTGCAATATCATCATCGACAGCATTGAAAAAAAACAGCACAAATTCTCTGTTGTATTAAGCCGCAATCTAAAGATGCATTACATAGCCGACGACCTGCGGCTGGCGCAGGTGCTTACCAACTTGCTTTCCAATGCGGTGCGGTTCACACCGGACGGCGGCAAAATCACGCTTACTGTTGAAACTATGGTGCGCGAAGAATCGCATGCCACGCTGCGGTTTAGTGTGGCTGATACAGGCATCGGCATAAAAAAGGAGCAGATAGGGCGTCTGTTTAACATCTTTGAGCAAGCTGACGGCAGTGTGGCGCGTAAGTTTGGTGGCACGGGCCTGGGGCTGGCCATATCAAAAAGCATTGTGGAGAAAATGGGCGGGCGCATCTGGGTGGACTCCGAGCACGGCGTGGGATCTAAGTTCAGCTTTGAGGTAGCGCTGGAATGTGCGCCCCATCAGGAAACCGTGGTGTTCGATGGAATACGCCCGGAGAACATCAGGGTGTTGATAATAGAAAAAGACGACGAAGTACGTGCGCGTTTTACGAGTATTGTGGAGAACTTCGGCATGCGGGCGGACACTGCATCAGATGTTGGAGCGGCGTTGAAGCTGATAGACAAGGTATACAACACCAGCCAGGAGTACGACATAGTTTTCCTTGATTTGGACACGCCCAATGCGGACGAGCTTAACGTGCTTAACGACAGATTGGACAAAAACACGGTGATTATCGTGACCACATACACGCAGTGGCATTTGATCGAGAAGGACGTGAGGGAAAGCAACATCACGCGGTTTATCACCAAGCCGGTGTTCCCCTCCTCGGTGCTGGACGCCATAAGCGGCGTTGTGGGCGCCAAGTTAAAATGGCTGGATATAAAAGCCAGCGCGGAGGATACCGTGCCTGATTTGTCCAATATGTGTTTGCTGTTGGCGGAAGACGTTGAGATAAACCGTGAAATTGTGTCTTTGCTTTTGGAAAACACGGGTGTTTCTATTGATGTTGCGGAAAACGGGCTGGAGGCCGTTGCCATGTTTAAGCAGCAGCCCGAAAGATATTCGCTGATATTTATGGATGTGCAAATGCCGGAAATGGACGGGTACGAGGCCACCAAAGCGATACGCAATTCAAAAATTCCGCAAGCCTCTGTTGTGCCCATTGTGGCCATGACGGCAAACGCCTTTAAAGAAGATATTGACCGCTGCCTTGCCTGTGGCATGAATGGGCACCTAGCCAAGCCCATCGACGAAAAAACATTGCTTGAAACAATCATCCGATATTCAAAAAAGGACGGTGCCGAAAAATGAGGAAACTGCGAATCGCGCTGTGTGAGGACGAAGCAACCCAACGGGAGTTCTACCGCGCCCTATGCGTAGAAGCCGGGGAAAGGCATAGCATTAAAGCCGAAGTAATGCTATACAAAAACGGCAACGATCTGCTGTTTGACCTTGAAGACCCCATGTACTACAACACACTGGACTTGTTGTTTTTGGACATTGCCATGCCGGGGCTGGACGGCGTGGACACCGCCAAAGCCGCACGCAGAATCGGGTACACCGGGGTAATTGTGTTTATAACGGCATCCAAAGCGCACTATGAAAGTGCCTTTGACGTGGGGGCTTTCCATTATCTAACAAAGGGCGAGCACAACTGGGAGCGCTTTGAAGAAATATTTTTAAAGGCTGTGGCACAGGCGGAAAGCCGGCGGCAGGAGAATGTGGTGCTGCCACTGCCAGGGGGCGACATACAGCAGGTGCAGGTACAGGATATCCTGTATTTTGAAATGCTGAAGGGCGTCTTGACCGCCCATTGCGAAACCCAAAGCTACGAGTGCGTCTCCACGCTGGAAAAACTGGAGAGCGAGCTGAAAAAGTACGGGTTCCAGCGCGTGCACCGTAGTTATGTTTTGTGCTTGCTGTATGTGAAAAGCATCAGCTACCAGGAGGTTATTATGCAGAACGGTACCGCGCTGCCTGTGGGCAGGAAGTTTTACCCGGAGCTTAAGGAGGCTATTCGGAAGATGAAGGTGTGATGTGGTATAATGCAGTGTTACAAAAATTTTCTTGCGGAGGAAACCCATATGAAGCATATTAAAACCGTTGCCGCGCCCTGCCTGCGGCGTGGGGAAAACACCGGCTGCGGCGAGTGCCAAGCCAGTTGCCAGTCCGCCTGCAAAACCAGCTGTACGGTGGCCAACCAAAAATGCGCCGCGCTGGACCGCGCCCCGCTGCGCGGCGGGAAGGCAGCGCCTAAAGCGCAATAACTTCCTGAAATGGTTCATGTTTTTACTGAGCTGGGGCTGACGCTGGCGCTGGATGTAGAGTCCGGCGCCCTTCATTGCGTGGACGAGCTTACTGCACGGCTGATACCGGTGTATGAAAGCGGCTTTACAGGTGTTTTAAGCAATGAAGAGCATGAGGCCTGGGAGGAGCTGGCTGCTTTGGAAAAAGCCGGCCAGCTTTTCACGCCGGAAATGTCGAGCGAAGCGCAAGCTTCGCGTCATACGACAGTTATAAAGGCCCTGTGTTTGCACGCCGCCCACGACTGCGACCTGCGTTGCGGCTACTGTTTTGCGCATTTCGGTGACTTTGGCGGCGGGCGCGGGCTGATGCCTGCCGAAGTGGGCATGCACGCGCTGGATTTTTTGATAAAGCACAGCGGCAACCGCAGGCATTTGGAAGTAGATTTTTTTGGCGGCGAGCCCATGCTGAACTGGGAGGCCGTCAAGCAGATTGTGGCCTACGGGCGGGGGCTGGAGCGGGCGCAGGGCAAGGAGATCGCGTTCACCATGACCACGAATGCGTATACCCTGCCCCCCGATGCCGTGGAATTTGCCAACCGGGAGTTTGCCAATTTAGTGGTGTCCGTGGACGGGCGCAAGCAAACGCACGATCGTATGCGGCCCGCCGTGGATGGCAGGGGATCTTATGAGCGCGTTATTACGAATATAAAAGCGCTAACAAAAAACCGTCAAAAAGACTGGTACGCCCGGGGCACCTTCACGCGCAACAATCTGGATTTTGTTGAAGACGTAAAAGCATTATTAAACGAAGGCCTTGTTAATTTGTCACTGGAGCCTGTAAGCGGCGCCGGAAAAGCGTTTCATTTGCGGGAAGAAGATATGCCGATCATCGAAAATGAATATGAAAATCTAGCCCAGCACTACCTTAATAATTCTTACACCTTTTTTCACTTTTTAGCCGACATGACCGGCGGGCCCTGCGTACATAAGCGTCTGCTGGGTTGCGGGGCGGGTGTAGAATACGCCGCCGTTACACCGGACGGCTCGCTGTACCCCTGCCACCAGTTTGCCGGGCAGGCGCAGTGGCGCATGGGCAGCGTGCTGGACGGTACGTTTGACGAGAATATCCGCACCAAGATGGCCGCCAACAACATTAACAGCAAGGAGGCCTGCCGGGGGTGCTGGGCCAAGTACCACTGCGCGGGCGGGTGCGCAGCGGCGGCGTTTTTTCAAAACGGGGCCATTGACCGGCCCGACGAGCTGGCCTGCCGCATGCAAAAAAAGCGGCTGCAGCTGGCGTTGGCGATATATGCAAAACAATATTGAAATCTTGGCCCGGCTCAAGGCCGCCTACCCCGACGCCCGGCCAGAGCTGTATTTTGTGAACGCCTACGAATGCATGGCGGCCACGATACTCTCGGCGCAGTGCACTGATAAACAGGTGAACAAGGTTACGCCCGCGCTGTTTGCAGCCTACCCCACCCCCGCCGATATGGCCCGCGCTCAGCCTGAGGATTTGATACCGTACATAAAAACCTGCGGGTTTTTCAACAACAAGGCAAAGGGCCTGGTGGGCGCCTGCCGCCGTATTATGGAGCAGCACGGCGGCGAAGTACCGGGTACCCTGGAAGACCTGCGCGCCCTGCCCGGCGTGGGGCAAAAAACCGCAAACGTGATATATGCCAACGCTTTTCACGGCGACGCCATTGCCGTGGACACCCATGTGTTCCGCGTGGCCAACCGCCTAGGCCTAGCCCATGCCAGCACGCCGGAAAAAACCGAAGAGGATTTAAAAAAGGTTATCCCGCAACAGGATTGGTCCGCCGGGCACCACTGGCTGTTGTTTCACGGGCGGCGGGTGTGCCGGGCCCGCAAGCCGCTTTGCGGGGAGTGTTTTTTGCGGGATTTGTGCCCTTCGGCTGGGCTGTAATGTTTCGGGCCTGATGCCGGTGATGGGTGGGATTGAGGCCGCCCCGTCATTCCGCCGTGAGGCGGAATCCAAGCCTTCACGTTATTCCTACGCGAAAGAAGGCAGAGTCAAGAATATTACACTCTGCTTTTTCATATAGATTAAAAAAACGGGAGAAGCGACATGGGTCTTGGCATTACATGGGAGGGCGCGGCGATATACCTGGCCGTGCTGTGCGCGCTGTTTTTGATAGGGCGGTTTTTCAGCGTGCCCTTCCGTTGGCTGATGCGGCTGTGCGGCAACACGCTGCTGGGCGGGCTGGCGCTGGTGCTGTTCAACGCCGTGGCCGGGTTTTGGGGTATGCACATAGGGGTGAACCCGGCCACGGCGGTTTGCGTGGGGGTGCTGGGGGTGCCGGGGTTTTTGGCGTTGGTTGCGATTTATTTTTTGATTTGAAAACGTCTTTTACTTGCTTGCCGCGATCAAATCAGCAATAATATCCCTTGAAACTAAAACCAATTCTTTTAATTTTTCAAGACCATCTTCGTCGGGGTTCTTGGCTCTAAACGGCCAACAGCCGCATATTTCGTTATGTTGCCTAAAAAGTCTACATTTCTCAATTTTCCACAGCTCATCCTGTTATCCATGTTACATCCCGGAAGCTGTACAATACCCAAAACAAACTTTTTCAGTTTTTCGTCTGCAATATATTTTCCATACTCCCCAACGAATAAGCGGTTAGGTTTAACTTCCCAGTTCCCATACGATGGGGCCATGATAGGTTGATATAGCAGATGTATTTGCTCGTTTAAGCATTGTTCTTAGTTTCTCCAGCCAAGAATTCCGAAAATGCATCTTCCGGCATTGGCTTGGCCAGTTTTTGCTGCTGCAGAACGGTAAGTTTCTTTCCCTCCGGCATTGTCGTTGCCCTCCTAAATTAGAAAAAGGCCCCGCCTATTTGGACGGAACCTTCCAGGGATCAATACTTGCGCTTGCGGGCTGCTTCCTGCTTCTTCTTGCGTTTTACGCTGGGTTTTTCGTAGTGCTTGCGTTTGCGAACCTCCGCTACCACACTGCTGCTCTTACGCTTGAACCGCTTTAATGCGCTCTCTAAGGATTCCCCTTCACCGACACGTGTCGTGGACATAACATGCTCCCCCCCTTCAGTTTTCGGGGCCAAATTCCGTTTATTATTATACATGGTTTTGGGTCGCTTGTCAATCGTTATTATATTGTTTATAATATTGCCATGAGCAACGATTTACTTTTGCCCTTGCAGGATTTCGGCATTTTGCAAAAATTTCACGCCGGAGACCGTGCTAAGCTGCACGGCCGCTGCTACACCGCACGGGACGCCGCGCACGCCCGTCTTGCCGCCATGCTGGAAAAGGGCCAGCCGCTGCCCGTGGATTTACAGGGCGCGGGCATCTATTACTGCGGCCCCTGCCCAGCGCCGCCGGGCCGCGTGATCGGCGCCTGCGGGCCCACGACCTCCGGGCGTATGGATATCTATACGCCGCTGTTGCTGCGCCAGGGCGTAAAGGTCTTAATCGGCAAAGGCCCGCGCTCCCCCGCCGTGCATGATGCCTTGGCGGAAAACGGCGCAGTTTATCTGGCCGCTTGGGGCGGGGCCGGCGCACTGCTGGCCCGGCATGTTACCGCCTGCCGGGTTGCGGCTTTTGAGGATTTGGGGCCTGAGGCGATATATGAGTTGGCATTAGATGGTTTTCCGGCTATTGTGGCGGGGGATTGTTTTGGCGGGGATGTTTATTTGGCGCACTAGTCAAACCTAATTCACCAAACTCAATCCCTCAAACACCGAAACCCCAGGCCGCCCGTCTTGCAAAATCTCCGCGTCCCGCATCAAGAACCACCCGGTTTTATGCTCGCCCTGCATCACGGCCTCCAGCATCACCCAGCCGTTATCGGTGCACCACAGCAGGTTGGGTTCCGCGCCGGCGGGCAGGGTCCATTCGGTTGCGGGATCGCCTGGGGTTGCTTGCACCGTCAGGGGTTGGCGCAGGGCCACCGGCGCCCACATGCAGCCTTGCTGGGCCGCCTCTTTTATTAGCTTGCCTTTTTTTATGGTGTAGGCCGCGCTGCGTTTCCAATCATGTAGCCAGCCACCGTATTCGCGCACCAGCAAAGTGCCGTTTTCCATCACGGAGATGTCCTCGGGGTGGGCAGGTAGCAGGCCGGCTTTTGTCAGCTTTTTGCTGCCGTATTGCAGTATCAGCGTGCTGTGGCGATCCAGCGAAGGCAGCGCCACAAACGTTGTTTTTTCTATAGTAAATATAAATATTGTGCCTGCCGGGCGTAGTTCGCGGGTGGAGAACGTGAACGCCGCGCCGCCGAATTCCGCTGTGTTGTTACCGCCGCCGGTGCGCAGGCCTGCCAGCAGCTTTGCGCCGCCCACATAGGCCACACCTGCACCGTTGACCATTTCTATGGGCTGCATACGCAGGGCCAGCTCCTCCTGCCGGGCGGTGATAAGCGCGTGGTTTTGCAATTCCACCTCGGTAAGTTCCTCCGCTGCGCCCTCTTTTTCATTGTACCACGGCTGGCACACGAAATAACCGCGCAAGTCGGGCTCGTCGAAGACGTAGCCGTGCCGGGCCAGTATCTCCATGCGGGCCAGTTCCAGTTCGCCGCAGTTCAGGGTTGCGATATCGGCCGGGGTCAGGCGGATTGTGGAGGACTCCGGCAGGATATACTCCGGCGGCCTGGCGGCCCAGAGGGCTTGTGGCGGCAGGGTTTTGTCTTTGCGGCAGGAGGGGAAGAACAGGATGCTGCAAGCTATAAGCATTAAAACAAAGGCTCGTTTATACATGAGTACTCCTAAGAAAACGTGACCGGCAGACGCATGCGCGGCGTAAGCGGGGCGATAATAGAGGCGTATGTCACCATAAATTCCGCCGGCAGTTGTGCTATTACCGACGGCATCGCTCGGATTGCGATGGTTGGTATATTAAGCTCTTCAGCCACCTTTTGGCCGAACATAACGTGCTCTGGCTTTGTGTTATAGGAAAGATTTGTATTATTGATTATTCCGCAAGGGGTTATGCGTGCGCGGGCAGTTATGCTTTGAAAAAGCAAAAGCAAATCCGCAGCCGACTGCTGCCTGGGCCGCAGGGCGTTTACAACAAAATACGCTGTATACCCCTGTTCCACAAGCGTTTTATGATACTGGCCCAGCGCGGCCGCGCCCTGTGGGTCGCCGCCTACATCAATGAATACGCGGCCCGGCCGCTCCATGGCGCCTCGTAATTCTGCGGGCAAAACAGGCAAATCCAGCGTGGAGCCGGCGTAAGTGGGGGCGTACACCGCAACGCCGGCCGCTTCCAGCTCCTTGCGGTGTTCCGAGGAGCGCAGGCAGGGGTTCAGTATATCCAAATCAACCAAGCGGCAGGGCGCGTTTTGCAAGGCCGCGTCGATGCACAGCTCGCTTTTGCCGCTGCCGAAGCCTCCAATGAAAACCGTTATATCAGCCATATTTGCTACCCCTGAATACCCCGCTGATGTCTTCCCACACTGCCTTCCAGGTCTCTGCGGAGGTCAGCATAATAATATATCGGCGCAACCGCCGTCGCACCCCCCTGTAGGCCTTGCGTGTGAAAGCGGCAAAATCAAAGAACCTCCGCGCCAGCCACGCCATAAACTTACGCGGAGCCTCCGGTTCCGCCGTGGCTTGCGGTACGGCGCGGGTTTCACTTTTACTGGTGGGCACGTTCTGCGTCAGCCGCGCCGTCAGGCCAACGGGAACCGGGGCCAGCTCTGTTATCATGCGCAGGGGGTTAAACCCTACACGGTTGTAGGGCGCGGTTGTGCTCATGGCCGGGTTGCGCCGGTAAACCACGGTGCCGTCAGGCTCAGGTTCGGGCTCGGATTGGGGATCCACTCCGCGCTGAAGACGCTGCGTCATAAATTCAGGCAAGCGTTCGGGCTGGGCCTGTATATCGCGCAGGGTTTTTTGTTGCTCCGCCGCAGCGGTGGAGGCCCGGCGCTGCCGGGAAAAGAACCTGTGTACGCGGCGCATCAGATAGATCAATCGCCGCCAGCGCATTTGCACAATGTAATCTATTATAACTAAAAAGCCTATTATTATTAGTAAAATAGTGATATTGCGACGCAGTGAGGATTCCGACTCAAAATCAACTATGCCCGCGCCCAGGTTACTCAAAATACGCTCTAACAACGATTGCAGAGCGTATACAAGACGCGAAAGCCATTGGAGCATCAGGGTACATTAACCTCCAAGCTAGCGGGGGATATACTCATCGTTAATACTTCGGAGGACGGTGCCTCCCATAAAACGGGCAGTGTTTTTCTGCCCGGCGCCAGGCCGCGCACGTCTACATACAGCGTTATGTTGTCGCTGGTCAACTGATCCACTATAAGCTGCGGCCCCGCCGCCACTGCGCCTACCGCAACCCCGGTTATTGGGCGGTCTCCGGTCTCCGTACGCAACATAACCCGCAAGCCGTCAAATGACTTTGCCTGTGGCACCGGTATTATGCCGACCACTACGGTGATTTGTCGCATTTCTGCGTACACCACGCCCTCCGGCAACAACAGATCCAGCGACGCTTGCATGCCGGCCTGTGTGTTTTCCACATTTACAGCTTCAACGGGAGAAATGGTGTCCAACCCGTCCAGAACGGACTCCGGCGCGGCCACCCGCACCGTGGGCCCGGCTAGATACCAAGCCCGGTCAATCTGATAGCCCGGCGCAGGCTTGCCCACCAACAAGGCCTCGGCCTCCAGCAGCGGTATCGCCCGCACGGGGTAGGCAGTGCGTTGAAGCGTAACGCTGCCGCAGGAAAGCGATAGCGTGCTGTCCTCCATGGCGTTGCCCGCGGCGTCCAGCAAGGTTATTGGATATGTGCCGGAGGCCTCACCGGGCTGTGTCAGATAATCGGCTTCTATTGTGGCCTGGGCTATTTTGGCCACTTGGCGCAGAGGGCCGGTGACCCGCACAGTATCGGGCTGCGGGTTGTCCACCACGGTGTAAAGATTTTCCTGCTCGGTGCCATTGTAGGCCACGTTTATAACGAAATCCCGCGAAAGGCTTTTTTCCACCTCGATCTCCACGGAATCGGGCAGTATCTGCACGCTGCCGGGCTCGGCATAGCGCGGTTCGGCCTTTAATATAACCTTATGTTTGCCCTCTGATGTTATGCCGGTTACATCGGCGGTGATGACTATTGAATCGGGCTTCAGCAAGTGCATTTGGCTGCGCCGGATGCCCACCCGCACGCGGGCTTTTGTTTCCAGATCGCGGCTTAGACGCAAGCCGCCCTGGTTTAGAGTGTCATTCCCTGTCACGGTTATGGCCAAGTCCTTAAACCACACTGAACGCACAGGGTTGGCCTGGGCCAGCACATAGCTCCATATCAAAAAGCCAAAAAGCAGCGCCAGAAGTTTGTAGCCAATATTGTGGGTAAGCATTTTTAATATGTTTTTCACCGTCATCCCACCGCACCCCTTTTCTTGCGGAACCATTCAGTGAAGGTTTGCGGCACAGTGGCGGCTCCAAACAGAGCGTCCAAGGCCTCCCGCAGGGCACGGAAATCCAAATTACGCCGCAATTCACCGCCCGCCGCCATGGAAATCGCGCCGGTCTCCTCGGAAACCACAAACACCGTGGCAGGGCTGCTCTCGCTCATGCCCAACGCCGCACGGTGGCGGGTGCCCAATGTTTTGTCGATTTCCTGCGCGGAAAGCGGCAAAAAGCACCCCGCGCCCGCAATACGGTCGCCTTGCAGCACTATTGCGCCATCATGCAATGGGGAACCGGGGCGGAAGATGTTTTCTATCAGCGGCTGGCTGACCATGGCATCCAATTGCGTGCCGGTTTGAATAATGTCCTCCATGGGCGGCCCGGCCTCGATAACCACCAGCGCACCGGTGCGGCTCTTGGACATGGACAGCAGTGCGCGCAACAATTCGCCACCCGCCCATGAGTTATCAGCCTGCCGGATAAGGGGCAGCCCGGCCTTGGAAAAATAACGGCCCCGGCCCAAGGATTCCAGCGCACGGCGAATTTCCGGCTGGAACACCACCACCAAAATAATAGCGCCGGCCCCGATTATATAGTTTATCAAAAACGTGATACCCGTCAAGCCAATGGAATCCGTAACGCGGGAGAGCAAAAACAGCAGCCCAATGCCCTTTACTACCTGCATGGCCCGTGTTTTTGAGGCAAGGCGCAGCAACCAGTATACCGCCAGCGTTATGATAGCGATATCCAGTACGTCCCAGAAATTGATCTGACGCAAACTCTGAACCAGGTTGTTCCACAGGTTGAGCAGTTCGGGTAGCATATTTGGCCTCACCCCTCGGATGATATTATACCATAAGTATGGTAAAATGTTTTTCGGAGGTGCAATACTATGAACACACATGATTTGAATATCATCCGCGATCTGGCTCGCCAGATAGCGGAGCTGGCCGCACACCCGCAGGAGGCTGCCAAGGCGGAAAAGTGGCAACGGCACAACGATTTATTGACGGATGAACCCATGGTTTTCGCCGACCCCGAGGGCGGCTGGGCGGAGATTATCACCCCCGGCGACCTACTGTGCCAAGAGGAAGAAGCCCGCGCATGGGAGCGCAAATTCCGCTGCAAAATTTTCCAAAATAAGTATATCCGCGACGACCACGTAGTGGATGATCTGATATACGTGGATTACGTGTTGGATTCCACAGGCTGGGGGCTGGCCATGGATCAACACACGCCGGAAAGTGTGAACCGGGGCGCTTACAAGGTGCTGCCCTCGCTGGCCGACTACGATCGGGACTTGCCCCGGCTGCATTTCCCGCAATTCACGTTGGATAAGGAGGCCAGTGCCAGTAAACTGGCCCAAACACAAGAAATATTCCGCGATATCCTGACTGTGAAGCAGGTGCGGCAGACTTGGTGGTCTTTCGGTATGACCAACCTGTTTATCACCTTCCGCGGGCTGGACAACCTGCTGTGCGACTTCTACGACGAGCCGGAAAACGTACACAAAACCATGGAACTGTTCTGCAACGGGTACAGCGACACCTTGGACTGGTATGAGCAAAACGGCCTGCTGTATCAAAACACGGGCAACCATTACGTGGGCTCCGGGGGTTTTGGTTTTACTAAGCAGCTGCCGCCGCCCGCAAGCGGCAAAATTACCACCCGTGACATGTGGGCCAGCTCGGAGAGCCAGGAGACCGTGGGCGTAAGCCCGGAGATGTTCGGGGAGTTTATTTTTCCCTACCAGCTGCGGCTGGTTTCGCGGTTTGGGCTGAACTGCTACGGCTGCTGCGAGCCCGTGGATCAACGCTGGGAGTACATACGGCAAATACCCAATCTGCGGCGGGTATCTGTTTCGCCATGGTCAAGCAAGCCTTTCATGGCCGAGGCGCTGGGCCGGAAATACATAATGTCGGTAAAGCCCAACCCCGCCCGCCTGGCCACCTACAACATGGATGAGGCCGGTGTGCGCGCCGACCTGCGCGAGGCCCTGGACGCGGGCCGCGCCAACGGCTGCATCGTGGAGCTTATGATGAAAGACAACCATAGCTTGGGCGGGAACCCCAATAATATAGTCAGGTGGGTGGAGATTGCGCGGGAGGAGATCGGGCGATAATCACATCCCCCACCGCCCCATCGCCTCCTTGACCTTTGCATAATATTTCCGGCTTACTGGCACGGTGGCGCCGTTTTTTAGCGTTGCTGTTTCATAGGCCAGATTTGAAATGGCCTGCAATGAGATTATATAGGCGCGATGGGCACGTAAAAAACCCCTGCCCTCCAAGCGCTGCTCCAGCGCCGACAGGCTGGAGCGGAAGCGGAAATTTCCGCCTTTGTACTCCACGTTTATAGTATGGTCGGGCATGGTTTCAAAGTATAAGATGTCACACAGATCAATTTGTCGATACTCGCCGCCGGCGGAAAGCGCGATATAATCCTTGGTTTGTTGGGCCGCGGTATCCAGCGCTTGCTTGAAAACCGCGGTAAA
>Ga0123356_10004436_pt1 | contig 14510 bp, 11 predicted proteins | sample TergutEmb28metaG_2_FD_92546 | JGI IMG/M metagenome (GOLD analysis project Ga0123356, IMG submission 92546) | Embiratermes neotenicus P3 segment gut microbial communities from Petit-Saut dam, French Guiana - Emb289 P3 | ecosystem: Host-associated > Arthropoda: Insects > Digestive system > Gut ...
ACGGATCTGTACCGCGCCGTGGGCGCCACGCGTACGCTCGGGCAGCTCAGCGAGCTGATGATCACCGTCAGCAGCAACCTCGCCACGAACCTGCTGATCGACAAGCTCGGCGTCGATAACATCCGTGCCGGCGTGCACGTGCTGGGAGCGGACGGCATGAACGTGCTGCGCGGCGTCGAGGATACCAAGGCGTTCCAGCAGGGGCTCAACAACACCACCACCGCACGCGCGCTGCTGCAGCTGCTGGCAGCGATCGCCCGCGGCCGCGCCGTCGATTCTGAGTCCTCGCGGCAGATGCTCGCGATCCTCGAGCGGCAGACTTTCAACGACCGGATCCCCGCCGGACTTCCTCCGGGCACACGCGTCGCACACAAGACCGGCGAGATCACCCACATCCAGCACGACGCGGCAATCGTCTTTGCGCCCCGGCCGTTCGTGCTGGTCATCCTGACGCGCGGCCTCGACAACCCGAAGGACGGCGCGGCACTCATCGCCGAGATCACGCGTCGGCTGTACCAGGCGACGCAATAGCGCCCGCAAACTGCGCGGCAGGGGACCCCCCACGCAGGCTGGACCGTATGATACAGTGTAGCTACTGATCTACACGCAGAGATATCAGTGGCACTCAACATTCGGAACAGGCAGGCCGAAAAGCTCGCTACCGAACTCGCCCGAGCGACGGGAGAGAACAAGACCGAGGCAGTCATCAACGCGCTGCGGGAGCGGCTGCTGCGCGTCCGCCGCGCGCGCGCGCCGCGCCGTCTTGCTGATCAGCTCGAGGAGATCGCGCTCCACTGCGCCGGCTTATCCGTTCGCGATGGGCGATCTGCCGATGAGATCCTCGGCTATGACGACCGGGGCGTACCGCGCTGATGGTGGTCGACACGTCGGCAGTGCTCGCGATTCTTCAAGACGAGCCCGGGCGCGCGCCATTCATCGAGGCAATCGAGGCAGCTGCCGAGGGCTGTGCGATGTCAGTCGCGTCGTTTGTGGAGATCTCTATCGTGATCGACGCGCGTTACGGCAAGGAAGGCATCCGCGACCTGGATCACTTCCTTGCCGTCGCCCGGTTCGAGCTCCACGGAGTCGAGGAAAACCAGGCCTACCTCGCTCGGCAGGCCTATCGGGATTTTGGCAAGGGCCGACATCCCGCGGGGCTCAACTTCGGCGATTGCTTCGCCTATGCGCTCGCCCGGCACCTCGGTGATGAGCTGTTGTTCAAAGGGACTGATTTCGCAGGCACTGACGTCCGCTGCCATCCGGCGAGTCATTGACCTGCTGGTAACGGCATTTGCCCGGCAATGCCAATTCACCTGCCCGAAGCAGCGGCATAGGGTGGTGGTGCTGGCAATGCTTGCGACGGCCAAGCCGCTGGTGATAGCATTGATAGCAGCGTGGCGATCCGGGGTAACATACCGTGGCACAACTGGTGGTTCGCAACCTGCCGGATGAGCTCGTTCGCGTGCTCAAGCAACGCGCCGCCAAGCGCAATCGAAGTGCGGAGCAGGAGCACCGAGAGATCCTGAAGGCAGCTCTGCAGGGTCCCCGGCGAAGACCGCTTGCCGAGGTACTGGCGGGCATGCCGAACGTGGGAACGGACGCTGATTTCGTGCGCGAGCAGGGCGACCGCAGGTGCTGACATGTACCTGGTCGACACTGACGTCATCAGCGAGGCCCGCAAGGGTGACCGGGGCAACGCAGGTGTGCGTGGATTCTTTGCCCAAGCGAGCCGGGAAGGAGCCGAACTCTACCTTTCCGTCGTAACGATCGGCGAGCTGCGGCAGGGTGTCGAGAAAATTCGTCATCGGGGCGATCAGTCACAGGCGCAGAGACTCGAGCGGTGGCTCCTGCGCCTGACGTCGACATACGCCGATCGAATCCTCGCACTCGATGAAGAGACCGCGCATGTGTGGGGCCGGCTCAGGGTGCCGAATCCTGAGAATCCACTCGACAAGCAGATTGCCGCGACCGCCCTGATTCACGACCTTACAGTCGTCTCGCGCAACCTCGCCCACTACGCGCCAACTGGCGTGCGCGTGAGCAATCCCTTCCGGTGAGAAAGGCGGAGCTGTGTTGCATTCAGGCAGCCCGCTTGTGGCTGCTACCAGGCGTGTCAGAGCTTCTCGAGCCGGGCGAGCCAGTGTCCGGACCCGTCGCCGGTGTGTGGCTCTCCAGGCGGGTTCGCGGGCGCGTCGAAGTCGTCGGGAGGAGGATCCTCGAGGGCAAGGGCGGTCAGCTCGGCGTCGGTCGGCGGCGGCTCCGCCAGAATGCGCTCGGCGGCCGCGACGGATTCCGGCGGCCTAATTCGTATAATGTATATTATGTTAAATTATACCCGCACCGCGCGCGGCCCTCTGTTGTCCGCACCGTCCATGATTGGGCCCACACCCGCCAGGCGCGGCCTCACCCGCTAAGCGCTGGTCTCCGCCTCCAGGGGTTTCCAGATGCTGATGTGACGAGTCTCCGGCATCAGGAACAGGCCGAGCACGAAACACACGGCCGGCACCGCGATCGGATAAATCAGCGCGCTGCCCAGACTGTGCGTGGACTGGTAGGCCGCCGTGGTGATGAGTGGCACCAGGCCGCCGCCCCAGCCGTTGCCAATGTGATAGGGAACCGATACCGAGGTGTAGCGAATCCGTGACGGGAAGTATTCCGCCAGAAACGCCCCGATCGGCCCGTAAACCATGCCGACGAAACAGACGAGGATGGCAATGATGAACACCGCCGCCGGATAGTTGATGTTACCCGGGTGGGTGGCCTGCCCGAGCCAGCTGTACAGCGGGTAGTACGTGAGCGCGGCGAGCAGCAGCCCTCCGAGAATGACCGGCTTGCGGCCAATGCTGTCGGACAGCCGTCCGAAGAGAATCAGACTCGGCGTGCCGATGAGCAGCGCGATGCCCACGATGTAGCTCGAGTGCAGCAGGTCAACCTTCGATACCTGCTGCAGGAAGTACAACGCCCAGAACTGGCCGCTGTACCACACCACGCCCTGGCCGATCACGATGATGGTGGCGATCAGCACGAACTTGATGTTGGCGCTGAGGAAGGCTTCCTTCCACGGGTTTTTGGTCGCCAGCCCTTTCGCCTTGATCTGCTGGAAAATGGGGGTCTCCTGTAACTGCAGGCGGATGTAGATCGCGATCGCCACCAGCAGGAAGGAAACGAGGAACGGGATGCGCCAGGCCCAGGCCTTGAAGGCGTCCTCCCCGAAGTACACACGAGTGAAGGCGACCACCGCCAGCGAGACCACGATGCCGAGAGTTGGCGAGGTCTGCAGCCAGCCGGTGTAGTAACCGCGGCGCTCGTCCGGCACGTGCTCGGCAACGTAGGTAATGGCACCGCCATATTCGCCGCCCAGGCACAGTCCCTGAATCATCCGCAGACCGAACAGCAGGAGCGCCGCCGCCAGGCCGATCGACTGGTACGTGGGAATCAGCCCGATCGCCCCTGTACCCAGCCCCATGCCGGTGAGGGTAATGAGAAACGTGTATTTGCGGCCCACCCTGTCGCCCAGCCATCCGAACAGGAAGGCGCCGAGCGGGCGGACCAGAAACCCGGCCGTGAACAGCGCGATTGTGCTGAGCAGTGCCGCAACCGGATTCGCTTTCTCGAAGAACTTGACGGCCAGGACCGCAGCCAGGCTGCCGAAAATATAGAAGTCGTACCACTCGATGATGTTTCCCACCGATGCCGCGATGATCACCGTGCGGAAATTCTTCTGGATCTCAGCCGACGGCTGTCGTGCGGCCGTCATACCCCCCGCTGATGCACTCATGCGCCTCTCCTGGGATCGATCTGTTTATGGATTGTAGTGTCGTGTCGCCCACTGCACCCCGCAAGCGGATGCTGCGCGAACATAGGCTACCTCAAAAACGGCTGGCACGCCCACCCCGACCCGGATGCGATCCTCACACGTACGCGAGCACACGTAGGCAGTGCGAAGTGTGGCACGCAAGCGCGCGTGCCCGCGCGGAGATGAGAAGCTGGCTGGCGATGCTACGGCTGCTAGTGCCGGGACGAACAACAAGCGGATCTGAAACGCATGAGGCCAACCCCGCCAGGTGCAGACGCTTGCGCGCGCTGGCCCCGTGCGCCCCTGCAGTTACCCGTCTACTGCTTCGTCAGCCAGCCGTCGTCTGCCTTCCTGACCCACTCGTCGACCTGCTTCTGCGCGGCTTCCTTGGCGAGTCCGTAGCGCTCCTGGATCTTCCCCGCGAGCTGTTCGCGGCGCCCGGCGGCGGCCACCAGATCATCGTCGGTCAACTTGCCCCACTGTTGTTTGGCCTTGCCCTTCAGCTGCTTCCAGTTTCCCTCCACCCTATTCCATTCCATGGTCAACCCTCCGTTGCAGTGCGCCCGCTCGATTCGGCGCGAGGGGCCGAATTTAGCTTCGTCTCACGATGGATTGAAGCAGCGCGGGCACGCGGTCGGGCGTCGGACACCACTTACAGGCCGCCTGTCCCAGACTGCGGCCTAGGCCTCAGCGCGCTTGGTGTCCTCACGCGGCCGTGGCGCCGGACGTTGACCCCGCGAGCGCGCCGCTGGCGCTCGCATCCGGGGGCTTCAGGTCTGCGCCTCGGGCGCTGCGGTCTCGACCGGCTTGAGCCGCTCGTTCTGCTGCGGAGACAACGCGGGCTTTGTCTCCGGCGTTACCTATGGAATACTTTTGCCGTTCGGGTCGGCAAAAAAAGCGAATCACGATCAACGCGCAGGAGCATCCCGCCGTGAACGAAATACGCAACAGGCGCCCCGCGTGGAGCTGGTGGTACCTGCTTTTCATCGTGCAGTTCGTGGCCGTTCTCTGGCCGCCCTTCTACAACAGCATCGAGCCACAGTGGCACGGCGTGCCGTTCTTCTACTGGTACCAGATGCTGTGGGTCATCATCAGCGCGATCTTCACCGCGATCGTCTATTTCGCCACCAGAGAATAGCGCGCCATACGGCCACTGGGGGAAGTGATGCAGAACGTGAACTGGGTTGCGCTCAGCATCTTCGTGGTGCTGTTTGCATTCATCACCTGGCTGGGTTTCGCCGCCGCCCACTGGCGCAAGGGCGATCTCGACCTCCTGCATGAATGGGGCCTCGGCGGCCGGCGCTTCGGCACGTGGGTCACCTGGTTTCTGATCGGCGGCGACCTCTATACGGCCTACACCTTCATCGCAGTCCCCGCCCTCGCCTTCGGCGCGGGGGCGGTGGCGTTCTTCGCGGTGCCGTACACCATTGTCGTCTACCCCCTGCTCTTTCTGGTCTTCCCGCGCCTCTGGCACGTGTGCCACAAGCACGGCTACATCACCGCAGGCGACTTCGTGCGCGGTCGCTTCGGCAACCGCTGGCTGGCGCTGGCGATCACCGTGACGGGCATCGTCGCCACCATGCCGTACATCGCGCTGCAGCTGGTCGGCATCCAGGTGGTGATCGGTGCCATGGGCATCTCCGGCACCGGACTCGCGGCGGACCTGCCGTTGCTCATCGCCTTTGCGGTGCTCGCCGCTTTCACCTACTCCAGCGGACTGCGCGCGCCGGCCTCCATTGCCATCGTCAAGGACCTGCTCATCTACCTCACCGCCTTTGCGGCGGTGATCGTGATTCCCATCGAGCTCGGCGGCTTCGGCAAGATCTTCTCGGCCGTGCCAGCGTCCAAACTGCTCCTCGAGACACCGGGTCCCCGCTCCACCGGCGCCTACGGCGCCTACGCGACGCTGGCGCTCGGTTCGGCGCTGGCGCTGCTGCTCTATCCACATTCGCTGACCGCGATCCTGAGCGCCAACAGCGGCCGGGCCGTGCGACGCAACGCCGCCCTGCTGCCGGCGTATTCCTTCATGCTGGGACTGCTCGCCCTGCTCGGCTTCTTCGCGATCGCCGCCGGCGTCAAGGGGATGCCGCAGTTCGCCGCGGGCTTCAAGGCGTTCGGCAACAACTTTGCGGTGCCGGCGCTGCTGCTGAACAGCTTCCCTTCATGGTTCGTCGGCGTCGCCTTTGGCGCCATCGCGATCGGCGCCCTGGTGCCCGCGGCGATCATGTCGATCGCCGCGGCAAACCTCTATACGCGCAACATTCATCGCGAGTTCATCAACCGCAATCCGACCGACAGGCAGGAAGCCCAGTTGGCGAAATGGGTGTCGCTGATCGTCAAGGTCGGTGCCCTCGCCTTCATCCTGTTCGTTCCGACCCAGTACGCCATTCAGCTGCAGCTGCTCGGCGGCATCTGGATCATCCAGACGCTGCCGACCGTGATGCTCGGCGTCTACACGCGCTGGTTCAATCCCTGGGCGCTGTTCGTCGGCTGGGCTGTCGGCACCTTCACGGGCACCTGGATGGCAGCGCACGTGGGACTGAAGCCCACCTTCCCGCTGGAGCTCGCCGGCTACAGCTCGCCCGGGTACACCGCCTTCTACACGCTCGTACTCAACCTCGTGCTGGCAATGGCGCTTACCCCGGTGTTCAATGCCATGCGCGCGCGGGATGCAGCGGTGGACGAGACGCTGGCGGCCGACTACCACGCCTGAGCGGCCGCGGATGCGTTCGCCGGCGGGCCGGGGGCCGCTCGCGCAGGACTCGCGGGCGGGCCTGCGGCTGACTGCCACGCCGGACCCGGTGCCGCCTTACAGCCTGTACGTGCTCGCGGTACTGCTGGTCGTCTACACCTTCAACTTCATCGACCGCGTGGTCCTCGGCATTCTGGCCACGCCCATCAAGAGCGACCTGCATCTCACGGACACCGAGCTGGGACTGATCGGCGGCACGGCGTTTGCCCTCTTCTACACTTCGCTCGGCGTGCCGATCGGCTGGCTCGCCGACCGCGTGAACCGCGTCTGGATCATGAGTGCGGCGCTCGCGCTGTGGAGCGCGTTCACCGCCGTGTGCGGCCTCGCTCAGGGCTTCCCCGCCCTGTTCATCGCCCGCGTGGGAGTAGGCGTGGGCGAAGCCGGGGGCGTCGCACCGGCCTACGCGCTGCTCGCGGATTACTTTCCGCCCCGCACGCGCGCCCGGGCGCTCGGCGTTTACTCGATGGGCATTCCGCTGGGCAGCGCACTGGCATTGCTGTTCGGCGGCTATCTCGCCAGCCGCTTCAACTGGCGCACCGCCTTCCTCGCCCTCGGCCTGGCGGGGCTCGCGCTCGCGCCGTTGCTGTTGGCAACGGTCCGCGAAGCGCAGCGCGGTGTGTACGATCGCTCGCCGCCCACAGCCACCCGTCCCGCCTTGTCGGTGGTGGTCCGCCAGCTCGCCGGCAAGGGGGCATTCTGGCTCCTGTCTCTCGGCGCGGCCTGCGGGTCCATCATCGGCTACGGCCTGCTGTTCTGGCTGCCGTCGTTCTTCCAGCGCACCTACGCGATGACACTGCTCGAGGTCTCGCGGCTGCTGGCTGCGCTGCTGCTTCTCGGCGGGATCGCAGGCCTCGCTGTCGGCGGATACCTGGCCGACCACTATGGCGCGCGCAGCCCCGCCTACGCCCTGATCCCGGCCATCGCCTTTACGGCGATCCTCCCCTGCTACGCGCTCGGCACATCGCTGCCGCTGGGACCGGTGGCGATCGCCTGCTTCCTCCTCGCCAGCGCGCTGCAACTTGCCTGGCTCGGCCCGATCGTCACCGCCATCCAGCACCTCGTGCCCCCCGCCATGCGCGCGCTCGCCTCCGCACTGTTCCTCTTCATCAACAACCTCCTCGGCCTGGGCCTCGGCTCGTTGCTGCTCGGCCTCGCCTCGGATCGCCTGGCGCTGCACTTCGGCAGCGCCTCGCTCCGTTACGCCATTCTCGGCGGAACCGGGCTCTACCTGCTCGCCGCCGCGCTGCTGTTCCTGGCCGCACCGCGGCTGCCGCGGGAATTCGCGACCCAGAGCGCCTAGAGTGCCGCACGGCTCGTGTGCGCACATCTATATAGGGTGGGGGGTATGGTATCGATTGACTTTTCGCTCGACTCCGGCCAAGAATCCCGCCGGTCACGGCCACCGGTAGCATACCCCGTATGGTATAGCGAGCCTGACCGGCGCCGCGGCGGCCACCAGGCTGCCGCTACGCTCGCCGTACAGGACCTCACTCGCCGAACAGACCTCACGGGAGCATCGGCACGGGCAGGTAAACCGCTGCGCCGGGACGCTCGACGTTCTGTCACGGAAGTGCAAGTAGACTGGTAAGCTTTTTGTGAGCGATCGTCATGGAAGCCAACGAACACGAACAGGTACCTGCTCCGCACGACCACGTTGACACTCCGCGCGGGCGCGCCTTCCTCTGGGGCGGCATCGGACTGGGTGTGCTGCTGGTTCTCCTGCTGCTCACCCACGGGTTCGGGCTGTTCACGGGGCGCCCTGGCGCCGCGGAGCCTCCGGCTCTGATCCGCAAGGGAGACCGGATCTACGTCCCCGAGACCTCGCTCCTGCGTCAGCGTCTGACCGTGATGGCCGCGCCGGTGGAGCCGCAAAGCGCGACCATCACGGCGCCCGGGATCATCGAGTCCGACCCCGTGCGCACCGTGGCCGTGCTGCCTCCTGGAGCCGGACGCGTGCGGGACGTGAAAGTCTCGCTCGGTGACCGGGTACAACGCGGCCAGACCCTGGCGGTCATCGATTCGCCGGACCTGGCGCAGGCCTACGCCGACTACGACAAGGCCGCAAGTGCCGCCAGGCTCGGGGCCGCCAACCTCAAGCGGATGCAGGACCAGTTCAAGATCGGCGCCGCCGCACAGCGCGAGCTCGATCAGTCGCGCAGCGACAGCGAGCAGGCGAGCGCCGAGTACCAGCGCACGCGCGCGCATTTGCGGGCCATGGGTGGGGCGGAGGATGCCCGCGGCGCCGCACGGCTGCTCACGGTGCGTGCGCCGGTCGCCGGCAGTGTCACGACGCTCACCGTCGCACGCGGTGCCACCATCAACGACGACACGCAGCCGCTCATGACGGTCGCGGACCTCTCGGTGGTGTGGGTGACCGCGTTCGTCGCCGAGCGCGACGTCCCGCACGTTGCCCGGGGCGATGACGCCGAGGTGACGGTCGATGCCTATCCCGCCAGGACGCTGCACGGCAAGGTGCGTTTCGTGCCCGACGTGATCGAGCCGGATTCGCGGCGCAACAAGACGCGCATCGAGTTCGCGAATCGCGACTACGCCCTGAAGCCCAACATGTTCGCGACCGTCACGCTGCGCGGCCCCGCCCGGCAGAGCGTGGTCCTGCCGAGCTCGGCGCTGGTCATGAACAACGATCGCACGAGCGTCTTCGTCGCTACGGCGCCGTGGACCTTCGAACGCCGCACCGTCGAGCTGCTGCTCGAAGAGAGCGCCAAGGTCGCGATCACCTCCGGAGTCACCCCCGGAGAGCAGGTCGTCGTCAGGGGCGCAGTGCTGCTCAATGATTGACGCATTCGTCGACTTCTGTCTGCGCCGGCGCATCGCGGTCATCGTGATCGCGGGGCTGCTGGCTCTTTATGGCATCTATGCCTGGGAGACCCTGAGCGTCGAAGCGTATCCGGAGCTGGGGGATGTGGCCGCGCAGGTCACGACGCAGATGCCGGGCCTCGCCGCGGAGGAGGTCGAGCAGCTTGTCACCGTGCCGCTCGAGCGTGAGATCAACGGCACCCCGGGGCTGCTGCTGATGCGCTCCTCGAGCACGTTCGGTCTGTCGCTGATCACCGTGCTGTTCCGCGACGGCTACGAGGACTACTGGGCGCGGCAGCGGCTGCTGGAGCGCATCAGCCAGGTGACCCTGCCGAGCGGCGCCACGCCCACGCTCGATCCCGTGGCGGGTCCCGGCGGTGAAATCTATCGCTACACGCTCGAGTCCGACACCAGGAACCTGAAGGAGCTGTCCGAGATTCAGCGGTGGACCGTGATTCCTGCGATCAAGTCAGTCCAGGGCGTCGTCGATGTCATCAATTTCGGCGGCTTCACCATCGAGTACCAGCTGAATCTCGACCCGCAGCAGCTCTACCGCTACGGCATCGGCATTACCGATGTCATCAATGCCATCAACAACAACAACGCCAACGCGGCCGGCGGACGCGTGTCGCGTGGCGACCAGAGCTACGTCATCCGCGGCGTGGGACTGATCCGCAGTCTCGCCGACATCGGTGCGACCGTGGTGACTCAGGTGAACGGCGTACCGGTGCTGGTGCGGGACCTGGGTACGCTGACGCTCAGCCACCAGGAGCGCGAAGGCATCCTCGGCAAGGACTACAACCCGGACACGATCGAGGGGATCGTGCTCATGCTGAAGTACCAGAACCCCTCACAGACGCTCAAGGGGGTGCACGCCAAGGTCGTGGAGCTCAACCGCAAGCTCGCCAGGGAGGATGTGCGGATCGTGCCGTACATCGACCGCGACGATCTGGTCCGGGCCACCGTGCGCAAGGTCGGCCGCACGATCCTCGAGGGCATCGGCCTGGTGTTCCTGGTCCTCGTGCTGTTCCTCGGCAGCGCGCGGGCCGCGCTGGTCGCAGGCGTGACCATCCCGATGGCGCTGGTGTCGGTGTTCTCGCTGCTCAATCTCACGCACGTCTCCGCCAATCTGCTGTCGCTCGGGGCGATCGACTTCGGCATTCTGGTCGACGGCGCGATCGTCGTGACCGAGGCGATCCTGCGCCGGCGCGAAGCCATGCCGACAGAAGAGCTCAGCGAAAGCGAAGTAAAGGCGGCGGCCGTGCAGGTGACGCGTCCGATCTTCTTCGCGAGCCTGATCATCATCACCGCGTACCTGCCGCTGTTCTCCTTCGAGCGCGCCGAGGCGAAGCTGTTCACGCCCATGGCGTACACCATGGCCTACGCGCTGTTCGGCGCCCTGCTGACCACTCTGGCGCTCGTGCCGGGCCTCGCTTACTACGCCTTCCGCAAGCCCGCCCCGGTCTACCACAACCGCTGGCTCGAATGGCTGACCATCAGGTATGAGCGCGCGCTCGCCGCCTGCATCGAGCAGCCGCGCATCATCTACGGGATCGTGGCGTTCGCGCTGCTGGCCGTGATCGGGCTCGGGGCCACCGTGGGGCGGGATTTCCTCCCCGACCTGGACGAAGGCGCGCTGTGGCTGCAGGTGCAGATGCCGACCGGCCTCGCGCTCAACAAGGCAAGCGACATGGCGAGCGAGCTGCGGCGGGCGATCCTGAAGTTCCCGGAAGTGTCCTACGTGGTGACTCAGACCGGCCGCAACGACGACGGCACCGATCCCTGGACCATGTCGCACATCGAGGCGCCGGTGGGCCTGAAGGCCTACGACACCTGGCCGCGGGGCGAGAACAAGAAGCAGTTCGTCGACAGGATGGCGGCAACTCTCGCGCACGACCTGCCGGAGTACGCGATCGGCATCAGTCAGCCGATCATTGACGGTGTCAACGACATGATCGGCGGTGCGCACAGCCCGCTGGTGATCAAGGTCTACGGCGACGATCTCGACGTGCTGCGCAAGCTGAGCCAGCAGATGGTCGACGTGCTGTACACGATTCGCGGCACCTCGAGCGCCTCGATCTTCCAGGAGCCACCGATCCCGCAGATCAACATCAAGGTGGACCGCGAAAAGGCGGCGCGTTACGGCATCAACATCGCCGACGTGCAGAACGTCATCCAGACCGGAGTCGGTCAGGCGCCGGTCTCGACCGTGTTCGTTGGCGAGCGCGTCTACAACCTCACGGTGCGCTTCATAGCCACCAGCCGCGACCGGCCTGACAGGCTCGCCAGCCTGAGCGTGCGCAGCGCCAGCGGCGTGCAGGTGCCGCTGTCCCAGATCGCGGACATCCGCGTGCAATCCGGCGAAAGCACCATCACGCGCGAGAACGGCCAGCGCAACCTCACCATCCGCATCGACAATCGCGAGCGCGACCTGTCGAGCTACCTGGCCGAGGCGCAGGCCAAGATCGCGGCGCAGGTGCATTTCGATCCGAACCAGGTGCGCCTCGAATGGGGCGGGCAGTTCGAGAACCAGCGCCGCGCCGAAGCGCGTTTGCTGCTCATCCTTGGTCTCGTCATGGGAATGATGCTGATATTCCTGACGATCGGGTTGCGGTCGCTGCGTCAGGCACTGCTGATCCTCGGAGTGGTACCGCTGGCCGCGCTCGGCGGCCTGACCACGCTGCATCTGACGGGCCAGACGCTCAACGTCGCAAGCGGCGTCGGCTTCATCGCGCTCTTTGGAGTGGCGGTGCAAAACGGCATCATCATGGTGTCGAATCTCAATCGCATGAGGCACGCTGGATTCGAGCTGCACGAGGCGATCATGAAAGGCGCGACCGAGCGGCTGCGGCCGGTGTTGATGACCGCCACGGTGGCCACCCTGGGGATGCTGCCGGCGGCGCTGCACACCGGTGTCGGCAGCGACGTGCAGCGCGGCATCGCCACGGTGGTCGTCGGCGGACTGGCGATCGCGACCGTGCTCACCTTGTTCGTGCTGCCCTCGATGTATCATGTCGTCGAGCATTGGGCCGAGCGGCGCCACGGTGAAGCTCGATGGGCCTGACCATGCTGCGCTTCACTACGCTCGCACCCCTCAGCCTGCTGGCGGCGTGCGCCGTCGGTCCGAATTTCAACAGGCCCGCGCCGCCTGCGGCGGCCGATTACGGCAACTCTCCCTCGCAAGGAACCACGGCCTCGGCACCTGGCACCGGGGGGGAGGCGCAGCAGTTCGTCCGCGACCTGGATATCCCCGGCGAATGGTGGACGCTGTTCCGCTCCCCGGCGCTCACCACGATGGTCGAGCAGGCGCTCAAAGCCAACCCGAACATGGATGCGGCGAAGGCCGCACTGCGCCAGGCGCAGGAGCTGTACAAGGCGCAACGCGCCACCCTCTTCCCGGCCGTGCAGGGGGGGTTCGATGCTCAGCGCGCCAAGAACGCCACGGGTACCCTCGCCAATCCGACTGACCTGCCACAGACGAACCCCTACTTCAATCTGTTCACGGCGCAGCTCAATCTCAGCTACATGCCGGATGTCTTCGGCGGCCAGCGCAGGTCGCTCGAGGCAGCCCGGGCAGGTGTCGAGGCTACGCGCTTCGAGCTGATCGCGACTTACGTGAGCCTGAGCAGCAACGTGGTCGTCACCGCGGTGCAGGAGGCGTCGCTCCGCGGTCAGATCGCCGCCACCGAGCGTCTGCTGTCGCTGCAAACCCAGCTCACGGACACCGTGCAGCGCCAGCAGGGGATCGGTACGGCAAGCAACGCGGACCTCCTGCAGCAGCAGGCGGCGCAAGCGCAGACTGCCGCGACGCTGCCCCCGTTGCAGAAGCAGCTCGGCCAGAGTCGCAATGCGCTGACCGCGTTGCTCGGCCGCCTGCCCTCGGCAGAGCCCGCAGAGACCTTCAGGCTCGAGGACCTGACACTCCCCACCGCCCTGCCCGTCAGCATTCCCTCGAAACTGGTCGAGCAGCGGCCCGACGTGCGCCAGGCCGAGGAGAACCTCCGCGCCGCATCGGCGCAGGTGGGGGTGGCACTCGCGGACATGCTGCCGCAGTTCACCATCACGGCCAACACGGGGTCGGCGGCGCTGGCGATCGGCAAGCTTTTCAGCCCTTACACCGGTTTCTGGGACATCGGCGCTTCGCTCACCCAGACACTGTTCGATGCCGGCGCGCTCCTGCACCGCAAGCGGGCCGCCGATGCCGCGCTCGATCAGGCGGGCGCCCAATATCGCGCCACCGTCATTCTCGCCTGTCAGAACGTTGCCGACACATTGCGGGCGCTGCAGGCCGATGCCGACGCGCTCAAGGCGACCGCTGAGGCGAATCGCGCTGCGAAGGCCTCGTACGATCTGGCGCGACGACAGCACCTGAACGGCAGCCTGAGCCTGATTGCGCTCCTGAACGCCGAGCAAACCTATCGGCAGGCGGAGATCGCACTGGTCCAGGCTCAGGCCAATCGCTACGCGGACACCGCCGGGTTGTTCCAGGCGCTCGGCGGCGGGTGGTGGAATGTCCCGGGAGCAACTTTCAAGTAACCGACCCGTGACCCGAAGTCGCGGGTTGCCGCGCGGAGACCCTATGAACAACCTGGTGTTGCGTGAGAACAAGGATGGGGCGGCAGTCCTGACGCTGAATCGCCCCGAGAAGCTCAACGCACTCTCCAAGGACCTGGTCGACACACTCGAAGAGCATGTCGAGGCCATCGCGCGCGAGACCCGGACCATCGGCCTCGTGATCCTGCGTGGAGCGGGCGGCAATTTCTCCTCGGGTCACGACATGCAGGAGGTTCAGGCCCAGGTCAGGGCGCATGCCAAGCCGCACCACTATGTCGAGGTGATCGACAAGGTGGCGAATCTGCCGCAGCCGGTGATCTCTGCGGTCCAGGGCCACTGCTCGACGGGCGCGCTGGAGCTGGCGCTCGCCGCCGACCTGATCGTGGCCGCCGAGTCCGCGATCTTCTGCGACGCTTACGCGAGGTGGGGGCTGACCCCGATCTGGGGCCTCTCCCTGCGGCTGCCACACCGCATCGGCACGTCGAAGGCCGCCGAGATGATGTTCACCTGCCGCAGCTATTCGGGTGTCGAGGCGCACGACATGCACCTCGCGAATTTCTGCTTTGCTGATGCGCAGTTCGAGACCGGGCT
>Ga0123356_10004438_pt1 | contig 14509 bp, 18 predicted proteins | sample TergutEmb28metaG_2_FD_92546 | JGI IMG/M metagenome (GOLD analysis project Ga0123356, IMG submission 92546) | Embiratermes neotenicus P3 segment gut microbial communities from Petit-Saut dam, French Guiana - Emb289 P3 | ecosystem: Host-associated > Arthropoda: Insects > Digestive system > Gut ...
GCCGCCGACATTTGATTCTCTGGCTTTTTTGTCGGTCAGGATTCCTTTTGATGTTGAAATGATAGCTATACCGAGCCCTCTGAGAACATAGGGCAGTTCATCGGCACCCGCGTAAACACGCAAGCCCGGTTTTGAAACGCGTCTTAAGCCCGCAATGGCTTTTTCGGATCCGTTATACTTCAGTGTTACTTTGATAACACCTTGAACACCGTCGTTGATCAGTTGGTAATTTTTGATATATCCTTCTTGCATTAAAATCTCTGCAATCGCTTTTTTCATGTTGGAAGCGGGAATATCAACTGTTGCGTGTTTAGCCGAACCGGCGTTTCTGATACGCGTAAGCATATCGGCAATAGGATCTGTGATTTGCATTTTGCTTTCCTCCTGATTAGAGTTACAAGCTTTGAGCCTGTTTTCGCACTGCCGGTATCATTTTACTGACCAAACAGTGGCGAGAATAACGCGGTTTTTACCACGATGCTTTGCGAACGCCGGGGATCTGCCCTTTGTACGCAAGATTTCTGAAACAAATACGGCATATACCGAAATCGCGAAGGTATGCATGGGGACGTCCGCATATTTTGCAGCGATTATAGTTTCGCGATGAGAACTTCGATCCTCTTTGCTGCTTTAAAATCATAGCTTTCTTTGCCATTTTTTCTCCTCCCCGCCTATGCCTGAATGAACGGAGCACCGAGATATGTCAATAACTCACGAGCTTCTTCATCTGTTTTGGCGGTCGTACATATTACGATATCCATGCCGCGTATTTTTTCAATTTTATCGTAGTCGATTTCAGGGAAAACCAGTTGTTCTTTAAGTCCCAGCGCATAATTTCCGCGCCCGTCAAATGAATTGGGACTGATTCCGCGAAAGTCGCGTACACGCGGAAGTGCAACATTGAGGAGTCTGTCGAGAAATTCCCACATTCTGTCTTGCCTGAGTGTGACTTTTACACCTACCGGCATTCCGTCACGGAGTTTAAAGTTAGCGACTGATTTGCGAGCTCTTGTAATAACGGCTTTTTGACCTGTAATTTGTGTAACATCTTTAACAACAGCTTCAAGAGCTTTTGCATTATCTCGAGCATCACCGCAACCTACATTGACGACAACCTTATCCACTCTCGGGATTTCCATCGGACTTTTATACCCGAACTTTTTCATCAAAGCGGGAGCAGCCTCTTCTCTGTATTTTTTCTTCATTCTTGTCATTTCGTTAAGACATCTCCCTTCCTAGATCTCTGCGTCGCATTTTTTGCAAACACGAACCTTTTCGCCGTCTTTGTTAAAACGATGTGCAGGTCTTGTCGGTTTGCTGCATTTGGGGCATACACGCATGACCTTGCTTGCATAAACGGGTGTTTCCTTGGAGATGATACCGCCGGGTTCACCCTGTTTGCGCGGTTTTTTATGTCTTTTCGCGACATTTACACCTTCTACAAGGACTTTTCCGGCTTTCGGATCAACGCTCATGACTTTTCCCTGTTTGCCTTTATCGTCACGTTTGCCGGTCAAAACTATAACTGTATCGTTTGTTTTAATATGCATTTTCACTTACCCCCATCAAATTACTTCGGGAGCCAGCGACAGGATTTTCATGTATTCCTTATCGCGGAGCTCGCGAGCTACGGGGCCGAATATACGTGTTCCTCTGGGATTCTTATCTTCTCTGATAAGAACCGCGGCATTTTCGTCAAAACGAACATGTGTACCGTCTGCACGGTGAACATCTTTTGCCGTGCGAACAATAACAGCCCTGACGACTTCGCCTTTTTTTACCGTACTGGCGGGAGCAGCTTTGCGAACAGATGCCACAATAACATCTCCCACACCCGCATATCTCCTGCCGGAACCGCCCAACACTCGGATACATTTGATTTCCTTGGCTCCGGTATTATCGGCAACCTTTAAAAACGATTCTTGTTGTATCATATCTATCTGTCATTCCCTTCTGTGAAAGGTTAAATTTCATATAACTTCGAAAATTATTTCGCTTTTTCGATGACCTCGACCAATCTCCATCTTTTATCTTTGGATAACGGACGGGTTTCCATTACTCTGACCGTATCGCCCGATCCGCATTCGTTGTTTTCGTCATGGGCTTTGAGTTTATAAGTTCTTTTTATTATTTTTTTGTAAAGCGGGTGAGGAACGCGTGTTTCCACCGCTACCGTGATCGTTTTATCCATTTTGTCGGAAACGACTTTACCGATTCTCGTTTTTCTTCCGGAACTTCTGCTTTCACTCATTTACCTTAACCTCCTGCCTGTTCGAGTTGTTGCTTACGCATAACCGTCTTGACTCTGGCAATGTCTTTTCTTACCTGTGATATCCTTATCGGATTGTCAAGTTGATTTGTTGCGTGTTGCATTCTTAAAAAGAAGAGGTCTTTTTTGAGTCCCGTTAATTTTTCCTGTAACTCGTCGGGGCTGAGTGTTATTACCTCATTAGCCTTCATCTTATTCACCGCCTGACTCGACTGCACCGTCGCTTACCGGTTCCGTGACGACGGGTGCTTCTTTTTTGGGTTCATAATACTTGATTTCGTTGGGGTCGATGCCTTCACGTTTTATGAATTTTACTTTACAGGGAAGTTTGTGTCCGGCAAGACGCATAGCTTCACGAGCCACGTCTTCTGTTACTCCCGCGATTTCAAACATAACTCTTCCGGGTTTTACGACTGCCACCCAATAATCCGGCGATCCTTTACCCGAACCCATTCTTGTTTCTGCAGGTTTTGATGTGACCGGTTTATTCGGGAAGATTTTTATCCATACTTTACCGCCGCGTTTTGAATAACGTGTCATGGCTATACGGGCTGCTTCAATTTGATTTGCCGTGATCCATGAAGGTTCAAGCGCCTGAAGTCCGTAATCGCCATATGTTATTGTGTTGCCGCGTAAGGCTTTGCCTTTCATGCGACCTCTTTGTTGCTTGCGGTACTTAACTCTTTTTGGTGATATCATCAGTTTCCGCCTCCTTCCGGTGAAGGTTGTTGCGGACGCGGTTGGTAAGAAGGTCTTCCGCCGAAGCTGCCTTGTCCGCCGCGATCTCCGCCGCCTTGTCCCTGCGGTCTGCGATTATAGCCGCCTTGCCCGCCGCGATCTCCGCCGCCTTGCGGTCCTCCGCGGTTGTAACCGCCCTGTCCGCCGCCTCTGCCTCCGCGATCGCCGCGGTCACCGCGTTCTCCGCGATCGCGACGCTCTCTCGGCGGTCTTGAAACGTCCATTGTTCTCGGTGTTGTACGTAATGTTTGGCTGAGTATCTCGCCGTTGTAAACCCAAACTTTTACACCGATACGTCCGTAGGTTGTTGCGGCTTCCGCAAAACCGTACTCGATATCTGCTCTTAAAGTTTGAAGCGGGATCGTGCCTTCGTGATAAGTTTCACTTCTGGCAATCTCCGCACCGCCGAGACGCCCCGAAACCATTACTTTGATCCCTCTCACACCGAGACGCATCGCTCTGCTCATCGCATTTTTCATTGCACGACGAAAACCTATACGTTTTTCGAGCTTAGCCGCAATTCCTTCAGCAATAAGCTGCGCGTTTGTATCGGGATTTTTAACTTCCACTATTGAAAGAGCGACCGGTTTTCCGATTTTCTTTTCAACATCCGCGCGAAGTCTTTCAATTTCCGCACCGCCTTTGCCGATGACGACACCGGGACGTGAGCAGTGAATAAAAATTCTTACTTTGGCATTGTCGCGTTCGATTTCGATTCTCGGAACACCTGCTGAAAACAATATTTTCTTCAGGTATTTACGAATATTATAATCTTCGACTATGAGATCGCCGACTTTGTCTGCACGTGCATACCAACGGGAATCCCAATCTTTGATTACGCCGACTCTGAAGCCGTGAGGATTTACTTTTTGTCCCATATTTTCGTACCTCTATTCTTTTTCCGCGACAACGATCGTTATATGCGATGTTCTCTTGTTTATCCGATGTGCTCTTCCGCGTGATACCGGTCTTATTCTTTTCAGGATCGGACCGGGATTTGCATATGTTTCGGATACGTACAGGTTATCGGGATCCATTTCATGGTTGTTCTCCGCATTTGCCACGGCACTGTTGAGGAGTTTGATCATAACTTCCGATGCCGCTTTCGGGGTTTGCATGAGGATCGCTTTTGCTGTTTGGGTATCTTTACCTCTGATAAGGTCGCATACGATTTTTACTTTACGCGGTGAAATACGTATGTATTTTGAGTGTGCTTTCGCAACTTTTTCTTCCATATCCGCTCTCCCTATCTTGATGTTTTGCTGCCGGCATGACCGCGAAATGTACGTGTCGGAGCAAATTCACCGAGTTTGTGGCCTACCATGTCTTCCGTAATATAGACGGGTACATGGCGTCTTCCGTCGTGGACTGCTATTGTGTGTCCTACAAATGACGGGAATATCGTACTTGCACGGGACCAGGTTCTGAGAACTTTTTTATCTCCCGATGTGTTTAATTCTTCTACTCGCTTAACCAATTCCGGTGCCGCAAAGGGACCTTTTTTAACACTTCTGCTCATTTATTTATATCTCCCTTTCCACTACTTCTTACCGCGGCGTTTTACGATGTATTTGTCGTTTTGGTTTCTTGCTTTACGTGTTTTGTATCCGAGTGTCGGTTTACCCCATGGTGTGACAGGTCCCGGACGACCGATCGGCGCTTTGCCTTCACCGCCGCCGTGCGGATGGTCGACAGGGTTCATGACCGAACCGCGAACCGTCGGGCGAATACCCATGTTGCGTTTACGTCCGGCTTTTCCTATATGTATATTGGCATGGTCTGCGTTTCCGACCTGCCCTATCGTTGCCATGCAGTTGCTGCGAACCATTCTGTGTTCGCCTGAAGGCATTCTGATTTGTGCCATCGCTCCTTCTCTTGCCATAAGCTGAGCAGCCGTACCCGCACTGCGGACAAACTGCGCACCTTTACCCGGGTGAAGTTCTATATTGTGTATGACCGTACCTACCGGGATCGATGTTATCGGTAACGCGTTACCCGGCTTGATGTCTGCATCTTTTGATGAAATGACCGTATCACCTTGTGAAAGGCCGATCGGAGCAAGAATATAACGACGCTCACCGTCCGGATACTCTATAAGAGCAATATTCGCGGAACGGTTCGGGTCATATTCAAGGCGCAACACCGTACCCGGAACATCGATTTTATTACGTTTAAAATCAATTATCCTGTACTTTCTGCGCTGCCCGCCACCCCTGTGACGAACGGTGATACGACCGTAGCTGTTACGTCCCGAATGCTTTTTCAACACTTCGGTCAGGCTGCGTTCGGGTCTTGCTTTTTTGTCCAACCCGTCGAATCCGGAAACAGACATGTGTCTTCTTGACGGGGTAGTTGGTTTATATGATTTTACAGGCATTTTGCTTCCTCCAAATTACAAATGAAACGAGATTGAAAGTCTTTGTACAAACTGTTGATGATACGGTTACATGAGACCTTCGAAGAATTCTATTGTCTTTGAGTTGTCGGAAAGTTTGACTACTGCTTTTTTCCAATCTTTTCTGCTGCCGGCAGGATAACGACCCATGCGTTTTGTTTTACCCTTCATATTCAATGTGGTAACTTTGGTCACTTCAACATCGAATAAATCTTCGATCGCTTTTTTTATTTCAATTTTATTTGCCGAGGGCGCAACTTCAAACACATATTTTTTAAGATCGACATGTTCTGTGGATTGCTCCGATATAATCGGACGCAGGATAATATCACATGATGATTTCATTATGCGTATACCTCCTCAATCATCGGGAGTGCCGCTTTATCAACAATAAATGTTTTAGCATTCATGATATCGTACGTATTTAAAAGTGTTGCAAACGTAGTTTTAACACCGGGGATGTTTCTTGCGCTCATGATTATCGTTTCATTGAGCTCCGGCGTAACAATGATTGCTTTGCCTTCAACGCCGATCGCGTTTAAAAAATCGGCAAAATCTTTGGTTTTGATTGCTTTCATTTTAATGTTGTCAATAACAATAACAGAATCGTTTTTTGCTTTAAGAGATAATGCTGATTTTAAAGCCAGTCTCCTGAGTTTTTTGTTAAGTGAATAACGATAATCGCGCGGTTTCGGTGCAAATGCTACACCGCCGTGTGTGTAATGAGGAACACTTTTTGAGCCCTGACGAGCTCTGCCTGTTCCTTTTTGGCGATAAGGTTTTGCTCCGCCTCCGCTTACTTCCGCACGGGTAAGAGCCGATTGTGTGCCTTGTCTTTTATTGGCAAGATGATTTTTTACAACAGCATGTACTGCTTCGATGTTCGGATTCACGCCGAACACAGCTTCGGAGAGTGTTACTTCGCCGATTGCTTTGCCCTTCATGTCGTATACTTTTACTTCCGGCATTTTTCTCTCTCCTTTCTTATGCGTTCTTTACAGTGTTTTTAAGATATATGATGCCGCCTTTAGGTCCGGGGATCGCGCCTCTGACGACGATCATATTGAGATCCGGGTCTACTTTGACAACATCGAGGTTTTGGACCGTTACCTGTTCGTTACCCATTTGACCGGCACCCATTTTACCTTTGAATATACGCGCCGGGTCGGTTCCGGCTCCCATCGAACCTGCATGACGGTGAACGGGGCCTCCGCCGTGTGATGTTGCCGTTCTGCTGGCACCGTGACGTTTAATAACGCCCGAATAACCTTTACCTCTTGATATTCCGGTTATGTCAACTTTGTCACCTTCCGCAAAGACATCCGCTTTTACTTCATCACCGACATTAAGATTCGATGTGTCGTTTAAGCGAAACTCTTTTAAATATCTCTTTGCCGAAACACCGGCTTTTTTTATGTGACCCAATTGCGGTTTTGTCAGCTTGCGTTCTTTGATGTCCTGATAACCGAGTTGCACGGATTCATAGCCGTCGTTTTCTTCGGTTTTCTTTTGAACAACAACACAAGGTCCCGCTTCTATAACAGTCACCGGTAAGACTTTGCCGTTTTCATCAAAAATTTGTGTCATACCGACTTTTTTTCCTATAATCGCCTTGACCACTGCTTGTTCCTCCTAAATTCTGAAGCCTCACTCTGTGAGACAATGTAATTGGTTGAGCTTAATCACCCAACGTTACCAATACCGTAGCTGCCGTTTATAATTTGATCTCGATTTCAACACCGGCCGGTAATTCCAGTGACATCAGGGCTTCTACCGTTTTCTGTGTCGGGCCGATTATGTCGATCAGCCTTTTATGAGTCAGTCTTTCAAACTGTTCTCTGGCATCTTTATACTTATGTACCGCACGTAAAATCGTTATGATTTCTTTCTTTGTGGGAAGCGGGATCGGTCCTGAAACCTTTGCATCCGTTCTTTTTGCTGTTTCGATGATCGTTGACGCCGCCTGGTCAATAAGTTGATGGTCATATGCTTTAAGTCTGATGCGAATCATTTTCTTCGCTGCCGCCATTTTTTATCCTCCTAAAATTCTATCCACCGCGCCGTGTGTGTCTTGTTGATTTTGAAATTTAGCCGAAAGTTACCAGGTGGTGCCTGCAATCTCCCGGTTCATCTGTATTTTTCCGTATTTCTTCGCTCACAAAAGGCTTGCTCCGAAAATGGGCGCTTGGACAGAATATCAAAGGGCAGGTTCAATGTCAACATAAATTTGTTGTTTTTCCGGAATTTTTATCCTTTTTGGCATTTTGCCGTCATTATTTCATTTTTTTTGGTATATTTAGCAAATTTTACTAAAGAATTTTGAAAATCATACGATTAAGTATAGTATAAGGAATCTTTAAACCGCAACCTAAACAGACAGGGGCAACAGTTCCGACTCTTGAAGCTTACGGTATGATTCCCGGAAAAAGAAGGATGAAGTTAATATATGACAGTAATCGAATCAGTATTACCGACACCGAGTAACATTTTGACCAACAGTTTATCAACTGTGCAAACGCGACCTGCCGTTCAATCGAACTTTGTCGGCAATGTCGCGTCTTTTGCTGAAAGCCTTAAAACTCGGTCACTTACAAGCGGCAATACAGATCTCGATACTTACTTTGATGCCGCAGGGCGTAAATACAATATATCACCTGATTTGCTCAAAGCAGTTGCAAGAGTCGAATCAAACTTCAGACCCGATGTCACATCACGGGTCGGAGCAATGGGAATAATGCAACTCATGCCCGGAACGGCAAAATATCTCGGTGTCACCGATCCGTACGATCCCGAACAAAGTATAATGGGCGGAGCTAAATATCTGAAAGAACAACTCGACAGATTCGACGGCGACGTCGAACTCGCACTTGCAGCATATAACGCCGGATGGCCGGCAGTCATCAAGCACGGAGGAATACCTCCTTTTAAAGAAACACAGGCATATGTCCCGAAAGTCCTCGGATATATGGGAGCCGGAGAAATAACTCCGAATATGTTGACATACAACGGCTTTGATATGGGTAATGTCCTTAGTGCAACTCATGAAAAAGAGCAATCATCATTTAATGTTAACGATATGCTTGCACAAATGCTTTATATAAAAATGATTGAGATGCAAATGGGATCATCGCGCAAGAACTGAATAAGCTTCATATATCAAACGGGTAATTACTTTCGGTGATTATCCGTTTTATTTATCGTCTGAGCATAATTATTCGAAAATAATTATGTTTTTTGTTTATTTATTTTAATGTATAATAACATACAATATAATACCGATTAAATATCAGGAGTGTGACTATGAATTCAAGAGAAAGAGTACAAACCGCACTTGAACACAAAACTCCCGACAGAACACCGCGTGATTTCGGTTCAACTGCCGTAACCGGGTTGTCGGCGAGTTTTATTTTCAGGCTTCGTCGTGTTTTGGGATTACCCGAAAAACCAATCCCGATTTTTTGTCCGTATCAAATGCTCGGTGAAGTCGACGATGATCTTCGTAAACAATTAAAAATCGACACAACATCTCCATGGCCTTCGGGGAACTTGTTCGGCTTCGACAATACGCCCGCAAAACCTTTCACAATGAATGACGGCACACCGATCCTTGTACCGGACGCGTTCAACACGGTTTATCAACCCGACGGACGTCTGTTTCAATACGCTTGCGGCGATCGCAACTACCCGCCCTCCGGAGTCATGCCCAAAAACGGATTTTATTTTGATGCAACCGTTCGGGCAGAAGCGATCGAAGATGACGACCTTCTCGATCCTGCAGATAATTTGGAAGAATTTGCATTGTTAAGCGATGAAGCTCTGCTTAAAATCGAACACGAAACAAAAGAGCTTTATGAAAACACAGAATATGCTGTTATCGGCGGAGGTCCCGGCGGCACCGGTCTCGGTGATATCGCTCTGGTCCCGGGTACAATGCTTCGCGACCCTAAAGGAGTTCGTGATATTGAAGATTGGTATATGTCTCCTATATTAAGACCTGATTATGTCCGAGAAATTTTTGATAAACAAACGGATATCGCCGTTGAAAATCTCAAACGTTATAAAGATGCGGTCGGAAATCGTATTTCCGTCATTTATATTTGCGGCACGGATCTCGGCAACCAACAAAGTTTGATGCTTTCTTCTGAAATTTTCCGCGACCTGTACTTACCATACTATAAAAAAATGAATGATTGGATCCATAAAAATACAAATTGGAAAACATTCAAACACTGTTGCGGAGCCGTCGAACCTATTATACCTTTACTGATCGAAGCCGGATTCGATATACTTAACCCGGTTCAAATTTCGGCAGCCGGTATGGATCCTCAAACTCTCAAACAAAAATACGGTGATAAAATAATCTTCTGGGGCGGCGGCGTCAACACACAATCCACCCTCCCCGACGGAACTCCGGACGATGTTCGCAACGAAGTCAGGCGCCTCGTTGACATTTTCAATAAAAACGGAGGCTTCATCTTCAACACCATCCACAATGTCCAACCTAATGTACCGGTTGAAAACTTTTTGGCAATGATTGAAGCGTTAAATTAACAAACGCATTAATACCGCATTCCGCAGTGCGATATAACAGAAAGGAATATATATATGAAAGCGTTCGGATCGGGATATTTCGGTGAATGGATAACTGATGAAAACGGGTTACCTGCATATCGTTATGATTGCAACCAATTAAAAGACCCGGCTGCCGTTTCACCGACAAACACTGTTTGGCGAAAAGAAAATGATCATACATTCCAATTCGGTAATACTCGGATCACATGTGTCGCATCCAATTTCGGGACTGTACAAGTACGACAGGATGAAGGATCACCGAAATTTCTGGGTGATATCGATCCGGAAAACCATGTTTACGGCGGCGGTATCGGTTGGTTGAAGATTGATAACGATGATAAACCCGCAGATATCATATCAACATATTATAACGGAAACGTCGAAGATTTTGAACGTGTTTACGGAACCGGCTATATGTGTAAAACTGTCATCAAAAACGATTTTTCTGTCAAACAAACGATCTTCACCCCTCACGGAGATGATCCGATACTGATTTCCCGAGTAACGATTAAAAACAGATCCAATCAGCCAAAAAAAATTAAATGGTATGAATATTGGGGTGCTCGACCCTATTTGATGTCGATGCGTACTCTTGTATTATCCCTTGCAATAAAAAACGGACAACTCGATACATATATAAATAACTCCGCACAAAGTATGAGACGTAAGCTTGCCGATAAATATAAAAATTACTTTTCTGTTGAAAATTCCAAAAAATTTCTTAATCAAAATCCAACACAAAATTCCGAACAAGCCTCCGGGCAAAATTCTGTCCTTCGCAATAAAATGAAATTTACCGGATGGGGATTCATTGATAAAAAGATTTGGGGTATCGCACAAAAGAAATACAGACCATTAGTTGAATCTCGAAATAACTATTCATTATATATAGGCGAACTTGACGATCAGGAAGATGTAAATCCTCCGGAAACTTTTCTGGCCGTGCTTAGTTCCGATTCGTCTGATGCCGGTGAAACCGAATACATAACCGACGCTGAAAAATTTTTCGGAAAAGGCGAAGTTGAAAATCCCGACGGATTAAACAAACAAGTAAAAACAAAAATAAAACCCGGCCACACAGCCATGATCGCCGCAACACCCGCAACTGTTCCCGCAAACGGGTCGGTGACACTTACGTATATCTACGGTTATATTCCGAAAGGCTTTGATACAGGTTCATTGATCGAAAAATATTCCGGCGATTATGATTTGCTGTTTAATAAATCATGTGAAAATTGGAAAAATGATCGAATTTCTTTATCTGTCCCGAATGAAGATTGGATCGATCGTGAATTATTATGGCACAATCAATCATTGATCGGAGCGACAACATATGACAGCGCTTTTGGTGAACATATTTTATCCCAAGGACATGTGTATCAATATATCATGGGATTTCAGGGTGCCTCCCGCGACCCGCTCCAACATGTGATGCCGTTTATATTTACAAATCCCGGACTTGTCCGCGAAGTATTACGTTATACGGCAAAATCTGTTTTGCCCGACGGAACAGTACCTTACGGGATCTGCGGCAACGGAGCGATCATGGTCACGCCGTTCCTCTCGGACGATCTTGAACTGTGGTTTTTGTGGACGCTCAGCGAATACATATTGGCAACTAAGGATTTATCGATTTTAAAAGAAAAAGTTGTGCCGTATCCGTATAAAGGAGAGCAGCAACCGGAAGATACTGTTTTGAATCTTGCGGAACGTGCTTTAAAACACTTTTTAACTTTTACCGGTACCGGTGTTAACGGGTTACCGCGCCTTTTGGGCGGTGATTGGAACGATAACGTTGTTGTCGGCAACACCGATCCCGCCGAACAGGATCGCATATATAAAGAAGGCGAAAGCGTACTTGTCGGTGCTTTTGCTTCAGCCGTATTATTCAAGTATGCCGATATTTTGGCGATGGCGGGGAAAGATAACAAAGTCGCTCACAATTTTGCCGTTAAGCAACGAGAAGCGGTGGCAAAGCAATGGACAGGCAAACGATTCCGCCGTGCATATCTCGGAAGCAAACTCGGTTGGGTGGAGGATGAAAAATTATGGCTCGAACCGCAACCGTGGGCAATGATGTGCGGTGCCGCCGATCCGGAACAGATCAAAATTTTGGCGGATGAAATTCGCGAAAAATGTCAAGACCCGTCACCGATAGGTGCCATGTTGTCAGATATCGCCATTGAAACAGGATACAAAGCACCGAAAGGTATGGCAACAAACGCCGGAATTTGGCCGTCCATCAACGGTACATTGATTATGGCATTAAATAAAATCGATCCTGCTGCCGCATATAAAGAATGGCGTAAAAACACATTGGCAGTGCATTCCGAAGAATACCCGAAAAGTTGGGAAGGTACATGGAGCGGACCGGACACATTCAATTCAGTTTTATCATCCGATCCCGGACGTACTTTTTCCATTGCCGACCCTGAACAACGCAAACTCAAACTCGCATGGACAGATTACCCCGTATATAATCTGCATCCTCATGCATGGACATTGTATAATGCCGCGAGCATGTTCGCCGACACATTCACAACCGACGGAGCGGTCTTTAATATGGGCTTCCCGGAGTCTGAATACGAATTTTCAAGTCCGCTTGCTGCTTTAAAACGCACATCTTTCGGTTTTGAAGGTATTTATTGCCCGGCTGTATCAGGTAATTGGAAAATTGAATTAGTATTCTTTGATCCTTTTGCATCATTCCGACTTGAAGTAAACGGTGTTAATACAGGTTATGATAAGACAGAAAAAGGCATTATTTTTATGGGTTTAGGCGGCGACAATGAACCGTTGAAGTGGAAAATTACATTTGTATAAATTGAACATCTTAAAGAAAGAGGATCAAAAATATGGAAGGTAAACTAAGTTTTAAAGAGCGATTTTCTTACAGCATCACTAATTTGGGAGTCGTCCTTGTTTGGACATCTATCAGCAGTTTTATTATGATTTTCTATACTGATATTGCCCTGTTACCAACTGCCGCAATCGGGATATTCATTCTGCTTTCACGTTTTTTAGATGGGATTACAGAGTTTTTCCAAGGCATTTGGATCGAGCGAGGTAAGAGCCCTAAAGGAAAATATCGGGTTTGGTTGTTTCGTATGGCGATTCCGTTCGGTGCTGCAGCGGTTTTATGTTTCAGTGCTTTTCCCGAATGGCCGGTTGCAATCAGGATCGCTTATGCCGTCGTTACATATAATATATTAAACACATTCATATACAGCATGATCGACATGTCATACAATTCGCTCAGTGCCGCAATGACACAAGATCAACACGAACGTTCGATGCTCAACCTGTTCCGATTATTCATGGCAACTGTCGGCGGACTTATTGTCAACATAGCCGTTCCGGCAATCACATCTGCACTCGGCGGCGGCCCGGCTGCTTGGCAAATCACATTCATAATCTTTGGTGTGATCGCTGCCGCATTGATTTATTTCACATATTTCAACACAAAAGAACGTGTGACTGCAGTAGAAGAACAAGAAAAATTGCCGGTCAAAACAGCGTTCAAAGTTTTGTTCGGTAATAAATATTGGTTGATGATAATTTGTTATTCAATCTTATCATATACATCATCCGGAACAGGAGGTATGGGTGTTTACTTCTTCCGTGAAATATTAGGTGATTTTGCTTTGATCGGGTTGATCACTATCATCGGTGTGGTTCCGATGCTCTTGGGAGCTTTTGTTCTTGCTCCGATCGTTAAGCGTCAAGGAAAACGAAACACCGCGTTGATCGGTATTTTTACTTCAATAGTCGGCAGTTTGATCATGGCATTTTTGGGAGCAACTTTACCGATCGTTTTAATCGCAACCGTGTTCAGAGCTTTCGGTGGTGCATGCATCATCGGAACGCTTTTTGCCATGATCAATGATACGGTCGAGTACGGTGAATGGAAATCCGGTGTGCGAACAACTGCACTTGTATCAACAGCTTCGGCTTTCGGTGCGAATGTAGGTAACGGTATAGGCATGGCGATCGTAGCTTTTTCACTGTCAATCGGCGGATATGTCGCCAGAGAAGTATTCCATTCCGGACCGACCGATCAATCGCAAGCTGCACTCAGTGCAATCAATTTTGTTTTTATCTGGGTGCCGATCATTCTTTTGACAGGAATGGCTGCCATCTTGTTCTTTTATAAACTCGATAAAGAATACCCGTCGATTTTGGAAGAGTTGAAAGCTCGAAAAGCCGGTACAGATCATGACCGGTAAAGAACGCATTCTTGCTGCTTTACGAATGCAGCCGGTAGATCGGATTCCGTGGGTTCCGTTGATTGTGCCGTATACTATTGCCGGTTTTCCGAAGGATGCTCCGCACAGGGCAGCAGAAGCCCAAAGAGCAGTCGGTTGTGATATTTGGACACAAGCTGTTGCCGATCGGATCGGACTTTGGTTTCCCAATGTAACGAGTAAAATCAAAAAGATTCGTTATTTTGAGAACGGAGATGTCATAACAGGTTACGAAACACCGAAAGGTACGATCCTTGAACGCCATCGCAGCGGCATCGGCGGTTCGATGAA
>Ga0123356_10004439_pt1 | contig 14509 bp, 10 predicted proteins | sample TergutEmb28metaG_2_FD_92546 | JGI IMG/M metagenome (GOLD analysis project Ga0123356, IMG submission 92546) | Embiratermes neotenicus P3 segment gut microbial communities from Petit-Saut dam, French Guiana - Emb289 P3 | ecosystem: Host-associated > Arthropoda: Insects > Digestive system > Gut ...
ATCCATAATCAAGGTTGATAAAAGAATCTGCATGAATCGGCGCATCGGCTACTTCGCCTTTCTTGCTGCCAGAGCAGTTAAAAGAGAGAAACAGGATGAGCAAAGGTAATAAGAAGTATATTTTTTTCATTGTAACTCCATTGAGGAATTATAGCATAGATTTGGAATTGACAGTAGTATAACTTTCCTAGTACATTCAATACATGAGCGAATACATAATAAACGGAGGAGTTCCCCTTAACGGAACAATTAAAGTCAGCGGGAACAAGAACGCCGCCCTTCCCTGTATTGCAGCGGCGCTTTTGACCGATGAGCCGGTTATTTTAAGAAATATACCTGATATAGAAGATGTGAGGGTTATGCTTGATGTATTTACCGCTCTTGGAGGGGAAGTAGAAACACTGCAGCCAAATGTTTACAAGTTGCAGTTAAAAGATATAAAATCTCCGGAAATACCAGGGGAGCAGGCAAGAAAAATAAGAGCTTCCATTCTTTTTGCAGGCCCGATTCTTGCCCGAAACGGAAAGGTCATTCTTCCTCCGCCGGGCGGCGATGTTATAGGCAGACGAAGGCTGGATACCCACTTTCTTGCCCTGACTGAACTGGGTTCAAAGGTAAAAATAGGAGATAACTTTACATTTACCGCAAAATCCCTTAAAGGATCTGATATTTTTCTTGATGAGGCTTCGGTTACAGCGACCGAAAATGCAATCATGGCAGCTTCCCTTGCCAAGGGTAAAACAATTCTGACTAATGCAGCAAGCGAGCCGCATGTTCAGGATCTTTGCAGAATGTTAGTTGAAATGGGAGCAAAAATAGATGGAATCGGTTCCAACATTCTTACGATTACGGGAGTAAAAAAACTTTCCGGCTGTGATTATGAAATCGGCCCTGATTTTATGGAGGTAGGGTCGTTTATCGGTCTTGCAGCAGTAACTGGAGGCGATCTTCATATTCACGGCGCACGCCAACAGGATATGCGTCCGGCAAAGGTTGCCTTTGGCAAATTGGGTATTTTTTGGGCACACGAAGATAATGTCATTCATGTACCAAAAGGACAAAGTATGGAAGTAAATCACGACCTGGGCGGAATGATCCCCAAAATTGACGATGCCCCCTGGCCTGGATTCCCGCCCGATCTTTTAAGCATAGTAATCGTTGTCGCAACTCAGATAAAAGGAACTGTTTTAATTCACGAAAAGATGTACGAATCCAGGATGTTCTTTGTCGATAAGTTAATCGGTATGGGGGCAAGAATCGTTTTATGCGATCCTCACCGCGCAGTTATTTCCGGCCCGGCAAAATTACAGGGCTCCGAACTGACAAGCCCCGATGTGCGCGCCGGTATGGCTATGCTCATTGCGACCATGTGCGCGGAAGGCAGAAGCGTAATACGCAATGTATACCAAATTGAACGCGGATACGAACATTTACCGGAAAGATTATCGTCTTTAGGCGCGAGTATTCAGCGGGTAGAATAAAAATAAACTCTAGTTTCATAATTATTTCAATTTCAGGAAAAAAAACAGTAGTTTTTCGCACTTAAAAATCAGGAGAAAAACTATGAAAATTTGTAAATTTTTGTTTATTTTAGCAGGTATTTTTATATTCTTTGGATGCTCAAACGACCTGGTTATCTACGATGGTCAAAATGACATAAAAAGTGTTAATGGTTTTGGAAGTCTGACCTATGAAATAACTCTTCCCCAGGGACTTGCAAAAGCGGAATTATCATTGACATCAATTAACCAAAACACTTTTATTAAATTTATCGACTTGCTTGATAAAGAAGACAATACTATGTCTTTTTCCAATGTCCCGGTTGGATATTATAAACTTTCAATCAGACTTTATCAGGAAGATCATTCTATATCAGCAAAAAATGAAACTGTTTATATCGAAAAAAACAAAACTACAATCCTTTCCTTCGATTTATCTCAAGCAAGTTTTTATCAGGCGCCGGATCCTGTCCAATTATTTACGGTTAATAATAACGGCTCATATTATCTGAATGGATTATCAAACAATCATATTTATGCAGTTGCTGTTAATAACACTTCACGTTACATTCCGTATACAGATGCAGGTAAAATAATTTCTTATACTCTTAACGGAACCAAATATCAGGTTGCTCCTTCCGGTAGATCTATTGATTCATGGTCAAGCAGCAATATGGATCGCTTTGATTCCCAAATCGAACAAGGCGACAGCATTCCTCTTAAATTTGATAATTCCAGAGCGATTGAGTTTAATGCAAATCCGCCTCCTGTACAGCAGGACAGATCCGCTTCACGCTCAGTTTTCTATAAACAGCCGGTTACCGGAGAGAAACGGCTTTTTTGGATTGATGACTTTGAGCGTTATTATTCATGGCAGCAAAAACAAGCAACCTTGGCTGCAACATCAAACCACGCAAATATCTGGATCCTTGATGAATATTTTGATAATAAATCCGGATGTAATACTGACAGTAAAATTACCACTGCACAAGCAAAAATAATGGCCGAAAAATTTGACGCAATTTACAGATACACAACGCCAATCTTTGGTTATGAATTCGGCGGCAGCCCTGACAGCTCTCAGCCAGGCGGCGTAGACGGTGATATGAAAATTCAAATCCTGGTTTATGATATCGAAGGCAGGGGGTCAGCAGGCGGCACAATCGGATATTTTTGGAGCAAGGATTTTTATACCAATGAATATCTGCAAACAAACAATTTTAATATGAAATCAAACAATGCAGAAATGTTTTATATCAACAGTTATTGGCTGGATGCCGAACCGGATATGGTCTATTCGGCGCTAATTCATGAATTTGTACACTTGATAAATTTTAACGAGAAATTTGTCAATAATAAAGTAAATTACGCGACATGGTACACAGAAATGCTTGCAATGTTAGGTGAAGATTTAATCGGCCCGATGATTGGTATTACTCCCAATAACTCCGGCCACCCTGTATCCATGCGAATACCATATACATTGGGACTTTATGCCTGCAATCCATTTAACTGGTCAGGATTTAAATCATACGGTATCACATTTGGATTCGGAGCATACATGGCACGGAATTTCGGCGGAGCAGCGCTTGTCAGGGAAATCGCAACAAACAACAAAACCAATTTTGACTCAATCTCTGATGCTTTAACAAAATTTAATCCTGCAATTGGTTTTACAAATGTTGCGGAACGTTATTATGAAGCTTTTATCAGCAATGATACTTTTGACCGCGGGATGGCTTCGTTTAATAAATCAACAACAAGCACAATCGCAGGAAACAGATATACATTTATCGGATTTGATATTTTTGCAATGAACCGCGTAAATGTTGCACTTAGTCCCAATTTTATTTCCTTTTGGAGTTCAAACGAAAAAGGACCTCTTACTTATGGATTAACCCAGAATTTTTATCTGGATAATTATTCATTTGTCCTGTTATCCTGCGCAGACTGGCAGAATGCAAACGGTGATATGACCGTTGAGATAAAGAAACCGGATTCCGAATTTGTTACCATGCATTTGGTTGTAAAATAGAATATTTTATGATATTATAAGAAAGGAGAAAATTATGAGAAGAGTATGCTTTATTATTATTATTGTGATTCTGCTTGTCAGTTGCACAAATAAAGCCAGAGGTTTTTTTGATAAGGGAAGCGAATATCTTGAAAACAAGGATTATGAAAATGCCATAATCCAATACACGGCAGCGCTGGAAATAAAACCTAAAATGCACGAAGCGCTTTACAATCGCGGGCTTGCATATACCAATTTGGATGATTATGACAACGCAATCGCAGATTATACCGCTGCTCTGGTGATTAAACCTGATATGTATGATGCATTATTAAACCGCGGTGTTATGTATTCAAGAAAAGGAGAAAGCGACTTGGCGATTACTGATTATACTGCTGCAATCGGAAAAAATGCAAATTTACATGAAGCTTTCCTCAATCGCGGCAATAAATATGCCGAAAGGAATGAAATTGACAAAGCATTTTCAGATTATAATTCAGCGCTAAGAATAAATTCAAACTTACATGAAGCCTATTATAACCGAGGTATTTTATATATGAATTTGAATGATCATGATAATGCAATGACAGATTTTACTGCTGCACTCAGAATAAAATCTGATTTATATGAAGCTCTTTATAACCGCGGTGTAATTTATTCAGAAAATAATAACCTGGATTTCGCAATTGCAGACTATACTGCTGCACTCAAAGTAAAACCAGATTTTCATGAAGCGTTTTATAACCGCGGTCTTGCTTATCTCTTAAAAGGCAATCCGGATCAGGCAATTTCAGATTTTTCTTCAGTAATTGAATTTGAACCTGATATGTATGATGCTTATTTGAATCGCGGAGTTGCTCTTTTTAGGAAAAATAACATTGACGGCGCTATTGCAGATTACACTACTGCAATTGAAATAGAACCTGAATCTTATGATGCTTATTACAACCGCGGTAATGCGAATTATTCAAAGAATAATTATGACAGAGCAATTACAGATTATACTACCGCGCTTAGAATAAAACCGGATCTTTATGAAGCCTTGTACAGCCGCGGCAATGTATATTCCATAAGAAATAATCATGACAGGGCCATTGCAGATTATACCGCAGCGCTAAGAATAAAGCCGGATCTTTATGAAGCTCTTTTTGAACGCGGCAATTCATATTTTAACAGACAAAACTGGGATAATGCAATTGCAGATTATACTGCAGTATTAAGAGCAAACCCTCGCCATTATGAAGCTCTTTGCAATCGTGGATTAGCGTATATCCGAGGGAGTAACTACACAAGAGCCATAGCTGACTGGGAAGCAGCTCTGCGCATTAATCCAAATAACTCACAAATCAGGCAGAATCTAGAACTTGCAAGAGTATTGCAGGCATTTTAGGTGTGCCGCCTAGGAATAAAATAAATGAAAACAAAATACTTAACAATTTCGGTACTCTTTTTAATAATTTCGATTGTATGCACTATAGCGTGCGAAAATTACACAGGTTCCAATAGCAATGGATTTTTTTCAGCCAACAGAATCTATTTTATTAAACTGGCAGAGAGAACAGAAAATTACGGCACACTCTGTTATATCATGGAAAACTCAGAAACAGTACATACAGTAACTGATAAATACATGACAAGTTTCTCGATAAACAGGGATAAAACAAAAGTAGTATTCGCAGAATTTATACCGGGCTACAGCGGCTCATACATTGCATTTATGAATATCAACGGCTCTTCTTATCAGCAAAATTATATCGATGGTTCAAATCCATCATTTAATGCCGAGGGAAATCTAATTTATTTTGATCATGACGGTATATTATTTTCTATGAATATAGACGGAACTGATAAAAAGCAGATTGATATTCCAGGTGTAACGGGAGCAAAAAGATTTCCCCGAATATCACCTGATGGTAACACGCTTGCATTCTGTCAATTTTCTCCAGGAAGCAATTGGTACAGTGACAATATAGTTTTTCTGTACACTTACGATTTAACTACCGGTCATGTTACAAAATTAAATGACAATTCCATACCGGCTTCTTTTTTAAATTGGAGTCCTGATGGAGAAACAATCGCATTTAGTACAACTACCGGTGTAACTCCGCCAATTTACGAACTCTGGTCAGTTAAAGCAAATGGAAGCGAACAGCCGATAAAACTGACAAATTCCGATCATCCATCTTCCGGCGCATGCGGATTTCCAGGTTATATGGATAATGATTATATATTCTGCGGTTCCTCCAGAAACAAAAAATTATATTATTATTCAGACTGGGACGGCAATCATTACATGTATGAACTTGCAAAAGTTAAATCCGACGGTACATCAGTTGATATTATTTTACCGGGACATTCAATCAGGAATCCTGTTTGGATCTTTAAGTGGTAAAAAAATAGGAGTATTTATGGACAATTCATGGATTGGTGTAGTAATTATTTTTGGACTTATCGGTATTATAAGTTTTATTATTGATAAAATAAAAAAGCGTAATTCCAAATCACAGAATGAGCCGATGGGGGATTATCAAAATAATATTCCAGGGTTTCCTGATAATGCGGTTTTTATTCATGAAAATGGAATAATGTCCAGTCAGGAAATGAAAAAGTTTATATTAAATTTTCAGGATTCTATAAGTTCATTAATTGTAAAGCATTTTGAAGGCATGAAAAGGGCATTAAATGACAGCGGTTCAAATTATCCGCTTGATCGTATAATAAATATGAAAGATGACATAAAATATGTCATTTTGGAAAAAATGAATCTGGTTTTCCAGGACGGCCAAAGCCATAGCAGAGCGATTACTGATTTAAATAAAACCATAATGGTAAATATTAGCTGTATTGGATGCAGATTGCATGAATTAAAAGAAAAATATGAAAAAGAAGTAGGTCCATATATTTATCTGCTTGACAATTATGCCCGAATGACACAGCAAAACGGAATGAACAGCTTTGTTCACATTATCTATTGCTATTATAACGGTGAACAGGCAATCACTGCCGCATATCTGAATTTATCAAACGGAGTATTTATTAAGCCAAATGAGCTTATTTCGGATGATTATTTGAATTCTTTTATACCAAGGTGAAAATATTGAAATTTGCCTTTGACAAATTATAAAAACGTTGACATAATTATAATTTCTGTAAATAATGAACAAGGAGTATTATATGAAAAAATCGATTTATATAGTTACATTTATTTTCTTTACTGTATACACAACAAATTTTATAAATGCCGAAACACTAAAAAACATGGATGCAAACACACAACCAGATTTAAGCAATTTTCTATTTCTAAACCAATTAAGTGTGCTTCCTGCATTTAACGAACATGAAATCAGAGCCGCAATTGTTTATCCCCCTGTAGCTTTAAGAAGCGGCATAGAAGGCAGGGTTATGCTTGAGCTTTTCATTGATAAATACGGTGTTCTGCGATACTTTCGCATTTTGCATGAAGAACCTGAAGAAAGAGGTTTTGGCGAAGCTGCTGCCCGCGCTTTTATCGGAATACAGGGTACTCCCGCATTTATTAATGATGAGCCTGTTGCAAGCAGGGTTCGTTATCCAATCATATTCAGAATCAGGTAAATATAATTATTCCTATAGTTTTTTATGTGTAATTACAATATAATTTAATTATCAATGAAAACAATCAAATTGTTTACAATTCCAATTATTTTACTCTGTTGTTTTGGATGCGCAACTATCAGCGGTAATCCAGGAGAATCCCCCAAACGGAAAGCAAGGAACAATGAATTAATAACAGATAATAAAAAACGAAGCAATTTATTGGATGAATTTGAAATATTTCCGCAAGTGGAATATTTAAACCTTGTTACTTCTATTGCCTTTAGTCATGACGGCAATCAAATACTCACCGGATTAATTGACGGAACAGTAAGATTATGGGACGCTGCAACTGGCATTGAACTTAGAACATTTTTTGGACATTCTGGAGCAATTTCATCTGTAGCATTCAGACCAGATGGTCAACAGATTCTTTCCGGATCATGGGACAGAACAATTAAAATTTGGGATGCAAATTCCGGCATAGAACAGAAAACTTTCCGCGGACATACAAACAGGGTAACAGCTGTAATGTTTCACAATGATCAAGTTCTTTCAGGAGCAGATGATGGAACAATTAAATTGTGGGATATAGCTACCGGGATTGAACAAGGAACATTTTTCGGACATATTGGAGCAATCAGAACATTGGCATTCAACCCAAACGGACAACAGGTTCTTTCCGGATCATGGGACGGAGAAATAACTCTTTGGGATATAAACACAGACAGAAAAACAATCATATTTTTTGATATATATGGAGTTAATTCCGCAGTGTTCAGCCCGGACGGCAGTCAGATCCTTACAGGATCTGATGATGGAATAATAAAATTATGGGATACTGCCACAGGCAAAGAAGTAAAAACTTTATATGAACATCCAGGTACCATTTTATCTGTAACCTTCAATCCTAAAACACAGCAGATTCTTACAGTATCCAGAGACGGTATTGCCCGCTTACGAAATATTGAAGGCGAAGAAACTGCTTCTTTCATTTCATTTAACGACGGCGAATGGATTGTAGTCACTCCTGACGGTTTTTACAACGCTTCCTCCAAAGGAGATCAGCATTTCAATGTCCGAATCGGCAGCGATGTCTACAGGATGAATCAATTTACAGATATTTTCCGCAGATCTGAAGTCGTAGAAGCGTATTTGCAGGGACACCCCATTACAGACTTGCCGGTAATAAGCATGGAGACTATTTATCCTTCGCTAGTAATAAAAATTATACCTGGTAAAATTAATAACATAAACCGGCAGGTTGAGCTAACCATAACAATCGAAGATATTCCAAATCAAATAGAAAAAATCGAAATCTACAATAATGGACGTCTTGTAGGCGGCAGCGAATTCGAATCAATTCTTGCAAGTAATTTAACAATTACACCAACAAGACTTATCACTGCTTCAGATGTAAATCATTATTCTTTTACCATAAACCTTAACCTTGACCCGGGTGATAACAAAATTGATATTATTGCAACAAGTAATAATAACACAGATATTGAAAGAGAAATCAAATTCCACTTCCCTGCTGATACAACTGAAACACCACCAAAAGGTGATTTATATATAACCGCTGTCGGTGTTACTCATTATGTCCAAAATCTTGAAAGGTTCGGTTTCAATAAACTAAATTATCCTGCTGATGATGCAGACAAAATAATCAGCACTTTCAAAGCACAGGAAGGAGTTGAACCGGAGCACAGGTTTGATAATATTTTTGAATTACGTATTTCAGATAACCCTGATGACAGATTGCCTACAAGAGATAATATTGTTACCTTTGGGTTTGAACATTTAAGACATGCTAAACCTCAAGACACAATTGTATTATTTTTGGCAGGTCACGGCATAATCAGGGACGGAATATATTATTTTTTACCAAGAGATACTGAGTATTCGGAGCAAGACGGGCTTGATACATCAAGCGCTATCAGTATGCATGATTTATCGGAAGCACTGGATATACCCGGCAGAAAAATTCTGATACTTGATACCTGCCATTCAGGCGGAGTATTTACAAACAATAAAAATACATTCCGATTTACACATTCATTAAACAATCGGAGTACGTTTATATTTGCCTCAAGCCAGGATAATGAAAAAGCTGTAGAAACCAGGAATTATGCAGGCGGTGTATTTACATATGCATTCATTGAAGGAATAAATGGAAGAGCAGCATCAGAAGGAAGGGTTAGGCTTGATCTTTTAATGAAGCATGTAATCGATCGGGTACCAAAATACAGTGAACGCGGCGGGAAACATACTCCAAGAGTTATTTTTCATCACAAAACCAGACTTCATGAATTTATCATAAGCTTAGCAAGAAGCGAAACTAGGGATAATAATTTAAAGAGCAATCTGCCGATTATAGACCCTGAAAATCATTAAATGTAAATTCTATTCTTCCGCCGGCCGTCACAAGTACATTCATTTTTATATAAAAATCATCATCTGTGTCTATCAGTCTTATATCATACCGGTTTATTTCTTCTATGGGAAACGGTAAACTAAGGGTTAAAGATTGCCCTGAACGAAGAATTTGATTTGAAGATAATCTATTTTCATCCCATGTATCAGATGTTACAGGACTAATGTTAATTGATTTAACGGGGTACCCTGTGTTATTAATAATGGTAATTTGCGGACTGGTTAGCGGTATTACAACTGTTGTGACAGCTGTATCCGATATTTTAATGATATCATCTTCAAATCCTGCCAATAAAATATATTCACCCGGATTTCCTACCGCTCTTGCTCTGACATAATATGTTCCGCGCTGTACATTGGCTGACACCAATGCATTAAGACCTCTTCCCGGAAAATCATCGTTTTCGTCAAGTTTATTATTACGTGCATCATAAAGTTCCAAATAAGGATCGGTTATATTTCCTTCTGTCCGCACAATTAGCCTTCCCGCTCTGGGTACCTCAAGTATATACCAATCATGATCCAGAAGAGAACTAAAAGAGTAGATAACCTTTTTATTTAATGGATGCGGAGTTGCAAATTGATAATTATCATTATATTCACCGTCATCCAAAATAAATTCATCAAGTTTCCAGGTACCATATTCTCTGATCCATTCGGTTCTGTACGGATAACCGTTTATCAATATTTTTACAGTATAACCTCCCCCATAGTTATCATTTTTAAATATTATTTCGGGGGGAGCAGATCTTTGAGCAAGCGGTTTTTGTGCACTTTTGTATACCGGATTTTCGATCATTGAATAAGCGACAGCCCAGGAAATACCGTTTATTGGATTTAAATGAACCTCATTTGCTATGGAATCAAAATTCATTGTACTTGTTGCTGCACTTATCGGATCAGCATTAATCATTGTACTTGATAAAAATGATGAAAGCTCCCTGTAAGCAAAAGCAGTTGTTGTAGATCTGACCAATAATTGCATAAAAGCTTCCAGGCGGCTTTCAAAACTGACTGTCTGTTCCAGGCTTCTTTGAATAAATATTTCTAATCTTTCAGCAGGAATTGCAAAATTGGCTCCCTGTAAATTACTGAGAAATGTGTTTATCCCTATAACACTGTATCTTAGCGGCGATCTTCTGTCTTCTATCAAAAGCGGACCGCCGGAATTACCAGGATTCATAGGTGCATTATGCTGAATAAACCAATCAACCTCACGAGGCGGCATTGTCCGGGGATTTATAATACTGCCTTGATAAAAGATCCATACTGGCACACCTGACATCCACGGATATCCTGCAGCATAAACAGTGATTCCGGAGCTTTGCTGAGCAGTTGATAAAGTTAATCCTCTTCTAAATGGTTTTTGACCATCGGGAAATGCAAGGATTGCCAAATCCCATGCTTCATTAATTCCCAAAACAGATAAATTTTGGTAAACAGTTTTTTCCCCTTTTTCATTTTCAAAGGTAACAGCAAGACGGTATGCTCCGACTATTGCATGGTAATTGGTTATAATGTAATTATTACCTCTCTGGTCAAGATATAAAAAACCGGAACCGCGGTTACCGCGTTTAATATTTTCCAGTTCACTAGCATAATTATCCAGATTCACATCTCCGCTTTCGATACATTCCCTAATTAAAAAGTTAAGATATCTTTCCATGTTGGGATGCAGAGATGTATTTACAATACAAATATAATCTTTTATATCATTACTGTTGACTTGAGGAACACGATCTTGAGCATGAAGTTGATAATTTCCTGTATGTAAAAACAACAGAATTATCAAAAAGAAGTAAGCAGCAGCAAAAAAATAACATTTATACCCGATATTTTTCATGAAATTTCCTTAAATCAATCATATTTAATAATACAACTTATGATAATGAATAAAATATACCAAAAAAAGAGCCATTTTTCAAGGTAAAAGGCAGCCTAAAACAACAGGTTAAAACATGCTGTTTTACAGTATTTTTTGGCAAAAAAGTATTTTCCGGAGGAAAAAACTAGGGGGATTTTCACATTATATATATAACGGCATGAATTATGCCAAATATTATTATTTTATGGAGGACGCCATGAAAAATCAGATTGTTTTTACTTCAAAAACAAACCAAACACGGATTCAGAATAACTGGATTAACCCTATAAGGACAATAATTATTGCAATTTTATTCCTCCTTATTTCATTAAACACTGTTTTTGCACAGGAACCGGTCTCTTACGGAACAGGCTTTTTCGTATCCGATGACGGACTAATTGTTACATGCGCACATGTACTGGAACCAGGCTCAAAGTACACGGTAAAAGTCAATGGTATTGAACATGCTGCAAAAGTGATAGCCAAAGATGATCAAACAGATTTAGCCGTATTAAAAATTGATTATAAAAGTCAATACTATTTTAATGTATCGGATTTTTCTTCAACAGTACTTGGCGATAAAGTTTTTGTATTAGGTTTTCCTTTAACAAATATTTTCGGTTCAAGAATAACACTGACAGACGGTATTGTATCATCATTATTCGGACTGGATGCTGATATTGATTACTTCCAAATCAGCGCTCCTGTTCAACGCGGTAACAGCGGCGGACCGGTATTTGACAGTTACTTTAATGTAATAGGAGTTGCATCTCATGCATTGGGAAGCGAGCCCTGGGAAACATTGGTTCCGCAGAATGTCGCTTTTGGATCTAAAAGCAGCAACATTTATTCGATATTAAAAAATAATAATACCGAAAGCGGCTTTGTAAAAACCATGAATGATGCTGTAAAAGCAACAGTGGAAGTTAAGAATTATCCATTACCTGTTGAACCAGGCACCAGTGTCAGAATTGAAAACAAAACCGGATTTACTGCACTTGAAGTTTATTTACGTCCATCAGATTCAGAAGACTGGGGTTATAGCAGATTGAGATTCGGCACTCTTAGAGACGGACAATCATTTTCGATTCAACTGCCTGCAGGACCTTCAAATCGCTTCGACGTTTGCATTATAGACAGAGATGAAAATGTGTATGTAAAGCATAGTGTAGCAATAATGCCGAACAGCGTAATAGAGTTTAATATGGAAGACAGATTACCTGCCTGGATGAGATTTTTTGCAAACTAATTGCAAACAGTTTATTGGAAATGGTCAGCCGGTATTGATGCGTTGCGTCAAATCCGGCTGGCTTTTTTGTGTGTATTAAGATATTATAAAAAAAGTGAGGAAAATCAAATGAAAAAGATAATCATTATTGCATGTATTATAATTACCGGTTTAGCAAATAATTCATTAAAAGCAGAGACATTTTTAAGCAGAGATGAGGTAGACACTGCTCCTTATTTTGAGGGATTTACCGATCGCCTTGTCTACTTTTATCCTCCCATCGCTCGTCGTGCCGGAATTGAAGGCAGAGTTATTGTAGATTTGCTTGTTGATTTTACAGGAACAGTAACAAGAGTTACCATTTTGCGTGAAGAACCTGAAGGCTGGCATTTTGGCGAAGCTGCATTACATGTATTCACAGGATTGCAAGGTATTCCTGCTACTGTTAATGGTGAACCTGTCAGTTGCATTCTTCGTGTCCCTGTTGACTTTAGAATTCGCCGTTGACTTTAGATGGTTTTGATAAGAAAAAAACACTGGCTTTTTCGGATCATAATGTAATGGCAGATAAATAGAATTAGTTTTTATTTTTACTTAATTTATCTTCATGCAATTTTTAATATTGTTAAAATAGGACAAAAAAGGGAAACTTTATATGAAAAAATCTAATATATTAACGTATTTACTTATTCTAATTTTATGTTTTAGCTGCGCAAGTATCGGTGGTCAAAGAGCAGGGAATAGTGTACGAGCAGATGGGCTGGAGGTGGAGGTGTTTCCGCAATTGGGGCATAGTGGAGGTGTAAGATCTGTAAATTTTAGTTATGACGGCAAACATATTATATCTGGCTCAATGGATAATACTATAAAATTATGGGATGTCGCTACAGGTCAAGAAATCAAGACTTTTTCAGGACATTTAGGCAGCGTTGAATCTGTAACTTTTAGTTATGATAATCAGAAAATACTTTCCGGATCAGAAGATAATAATGTGAAACTTTGGGATATAGCAACTGGCTTGGAAATACAAACATTTTCTGGACATTCAAAAGGAGTTACTTCTGTGTCTATCAGTTCTAACGGGCAGCAAATTCTATCAGGATCACACGATGGAACTGTAAAACTGTGGGACAGTTCTTCTGATCGTGAAATAAATACTTTTATTGGACATACAGCATCGGTTTTTTCTGTAAGTCTTAGCCCCAACGGCAATCTGGCACTTTCTGGATCACATGATAAAAATATTATACTGTGGGACACTAGTTCTGGTCGCGAAATAATTACTCTTTCTGGACATACAGATTCAGTACACTCTGTAAGTTTCAGCCCAAGCGGGAAATTTGCAATTTCTGGATCGTATGATGGTACTGTTAAACTTTGGGACATTCCTTCAGGTAAAGAATTAAATACTTTTCTTGGACATAAAGGCAGAGTTACATCGGTAGCATTCGGTCTTGACGAGCGGCAGATAATTTCTGGAGCATGGGATAATACTATTAAATTGTGGGATATTGTTACAGGCAAAGAAATAAAATCATTTTATGGGTCTATAATTAATTCAGTATGTATTAGTCCTGATAGCAAATATGTGTCAAATTCTGGATCCTGGAGTAATTCTTTCAAATTATTGGATGTTAGTACAGGTTTAGAAATTATAAACTTTACTGGTAAAACAGATTGGAATAATTCAGTAAGTTTCAATTCAAATAATAATCAAATACTTTCCAATTCAGGAGATAGAACAATTAAATTATGGGATGCAGCTATTGGCCGTGAAATAAGAACTTTTTATGGGCATACAAGCGTTATTCGTTCAGTATGTTTTAGCCCCGATGGTAAGCAAGCTCTCTCTGGATCATATGATAGAACTGTTAGATTATGGGATATTGCTACTG
>Ga0123356_10004440_pt1 | contig 14507 bp, 17 predicted proteins | sample TergutEmb28metaG_2_FD_92546 | JGI IMG/M metagenome (GOLD analysis project Ga0123356, IMG submission 92546) | Embiratermes neotenicus P3 segment gut microbial communities from Petit-Saut dam, French Guiana - Emb289 P3 | ecosystem: Host-associated > Arthropoda: Insects > Digestive system > Gut ...
AACGCCGCCTGCTGCACCAGGTTTCGATCGGTTTCCGCCGCGAGCTCCACGAGATACTTCTCGTTCGCCTCCGCATTCCCAATCTGCGTCTGCGTCTGCGCGATCTGGTAATAAAGGTCCCGAACCGAGTGCGCCGTGTCCTGGCGCTGCTGCCGCAGGGTTTCCCGCGCCAGATCCTCTTCGATCTTCGACGAAATCAGCGACAGGTGAGTATTCCAGAGCTGCGAGAGCGGCTGCGAAGCCTGAGCAAACACAAGTCCAGTGAATTGCCGGGGTGTCGTCACCTGCGAATTTTTGCCGGGAATCGGTCCCGTAGCGGGGTAGACGCCGAGGGCGCCTTCAGGAATGGTAAAGCTGATCGGGCGCAGCGCCTCCCCCCCAAGTACATACGTCTGGAACTGCGGCCATCGCGACGTCCTCAGCGCGGCCGTCTCCTGTTGAGCCGCGTCGACGCCGAGAGCGCTCGACCGCACCTGCCGGTTCCCCTTGACAGCAAGAGCGACTGCCTCATCGATTGTCAAGACCGGGATGGTCAAACCCGGAACCGTCGAAACCTGGCCTTGCTGCGCCGGGGCGGTCGAAGCTGATGTGATCGAAGCTTTCAGCTCCGGCCGGTTTGGAAGCGCCGTAGTTTCCAGTGCTTCGGGCGTCTCGGGTTCGGCGTCCGCCCCGCTAATGGATGTAACGCGAAATTGGGTGTGTATGTCCCGGCCCATCAGATCATTCGATTTCTCGCTCGCAGACGCGACCTGGTCTTTCGCATCACTGACGGTCTTCTGGGTTTTCAGAAGCTGTGCATCCACACCCACTAATTCGGACGCGAGAATCGTTTCTCGGTTCGGGTTCTCCGCCGCCAGGCGCCTCGATTCTTCGTAATTGGGAAGCGACGCCTCAAGCCTGCCGCGCGCACTCTGCGCCTGCACCACCGCGAAGTAAGCGCGGAGAACCTGATCGACGACTTCCAAGCGCGTTTTCCGCTGATCTTGCCGCGTCGCGTCGACGCCCAACGCAAGAGCCTTCAATTGCAGATGCAAGCTGTACTGTGTTGAAAGTGGCTGGGTGATAGAGGCAAATGCTGCTCCGGCTGGCTTTCGCGCGACATTGATCGGTTGATTGGTTGCTGATATTGCATCCGTCGCGCGGTAGACCCCGAGCGAGCCTTCCTGAAACGTGACCGATGGCTTCGTTAAAAGCTGGCCCGCGAGCGCGACGATCCGCGTGTCCGCAAAACGTCTGGTCCTGTTCGCCGCCAGATCATCCGCCGCGCTGCGTATCTCCAGGTCGGTCATTCCTAAACTGCTGTTATTCGCGACCGCTTGTGCAATCGCTTCATCGACCATCGATACAGGAACGCCCCAGTGCGGTGCAAACGTTTGATCGGCGGCCAGCTTTTGCGGCGAAGACGCCGAATCCTGCGCTTGCGCTAACAAATTGAGCGCTCCAAATATGACGGCCCAGAGAATCGATAGAGTTATCCTTTGCATCCCGGTCTCAATGGCGCGATCTCACAGTTTTCTGCGAAGTTTGAGAAGTCGTGGATATAGGCGGTGTGAGTTACCGCGTCTGCCGAGGTCGCTCCGCTGCGGAGGCTTGTCCGGTCTTCCAGATCAACTCGATGCACCTGGGCGGCAGCGGCGATAAGAGACTTGGCGCCCGCTGGCGAGCGAGCGAGGCCGAGCAATGGATCCCCTGCGTCGAACAACTCTTGGACCATATGGGAACCAAAAAAGCCTGTGGCTCCTGCGACGAATACAAGCATGTTCTTCCTCCTTGAGTCCGGCCGAGCGCGTCATGTTTTAGCCGCGGGTATGAGCGGAATTCACCCCAAGTACTCTTCCAATTGCAAACCTGTCGCCACGATGGAGGCCCAGGCGAGTGCTTCAGTTAACAGGATTTGTGAAATGGAAAACATTGGGATATTGGCTAGATGTCGAATTCCTGACGTCAAGTCGGACGGAGGATTTGACACGACGTTGTGTCTGGCTGGGCGCTCCGCTGGGGATCATCCACTGGAGGCGCAGCCTACGGCGTTGCGGGCGTGCTTGTTGCTGTTCGTCGATGCCGTCGGAACAAAACAGATAATCGCATGGTGGCTGACATCGAGATAAAGGGCCGCATGGATGAACGTTTCCTCGAAATCGTGACGGTGGGGCGGCGGTCCGCCACCCGGCGGAATATGCCAATCCAAGAGAGCTGGCTTCGCGATCAACCTTTGCTTCGGGTTCTGTGCAAGTGGACCAGACGCCGATCAGGAGTAGGCCGAGCGGGATGCCATATAGTAGGGTGATGGCGCCGAAATAGTATCCAACAACGTAGTTGTACGAAAGGATAGCATGATGGAGGGAGGGCGCCGTCTTCGGGTTATGGTGAGCCCCGTAATTCCAAATGTGCAGAATACCAATACGCTGATAATGCCGAACAGCCAGTTCGGAAGATTATAGATCCAGAGCCTGGCAGCCAGCTAGGCCAAGTCATTGGGCGATGGCGGCACGAGTTTGGTGCGCCGCGCGTGGGGGTTGTTGCGAAAAGCCATACGCAACAGAATTCAGGAGAGGACAACGTGCGAAGGTCGTATTCGGCGCGCGGGAGCCGTTCATAAGCCCGTTACCACTCCGACCCACGACTGATGGCACTCCTATTCGACCAAGTCTCGGGGCTCCACGGAGGCCCGGTTTTCCAGGGATCAAGTTCAACCGGTGATGCCTCATGACCTACTGAAGAGAATCTTTTGCGTTCGTGCAGCAAGGTCCAGACCTTGCGAACCTTTCGCGCTCAGCTCGACAAGAGTGTTCACCCTCGAAAAAGCATAACGCCCATGGATGGTCCCCTTGACGTAACTATGTTGATAGCTTTGCCTAGGAACAACTCAGAGCAACTTGTTGTCTGTATGATCAATTTCAGTGTCTTTTACGCCGCGGCTCGCCAGCGAGCGGAAGTCAGTTACGTTTCGGAGCGAGAACCTTCGGCCAGCGGCGCCGGACGGTGTCTTGATGCGAAAGAAATCCGCGCCGTTGACATCAGCAATCATGAACGTTGGCCGTTCATCAGGAGATTCATAGGCAACCTCCACGTTGGTGAACTCCAGGTTTCTGCCATGCCGAATGAAAAACCCGCTGGCGGGCAGAATAGGGCCGAACATGTGCGGATCAGGATACTTGTCTTCGAACTCCGGCGGCTTGACCCCCGCCCATTCCGCGGTTCCGCCCCCCCGATGGTGAAGGTAGATGTCATGGAGTTTGAGGTCTTCGATATCATGACCGGGAATACCACTGATAATCGCTGGAAGTTTGCCAACGGCGTTATAGCTGACAATGTTGCTCAGAATTACGCGGCGCACTTTGCCGACTGCGAGATCCTTCGATCCACGCATGCGCGAGCCCAGTCGCAGAAACAACGGCGACCCGCTGATGTCTCGCATGGTGATGTTATTGAAGGCGACATCCTCGAGCAGTGCGCCGTCGACGCTTTCCAGCGCGATGCCGTTGCAACCGTCGAAGACGCAATTGCTGACGGTGATGTTTTTGAAGCCGCCATTTGATTCGGTGCCGAACTTAATACGCCCGGTCCGAGGTACTCGAAAATCTTCTGCATACTTCTTGAAGCTCCCGTCGAGAACTGTACCCAATTCGTAGGAACCGGCTACCAGGCAGTTGGTGATGGTAACGTTCTCGGTAGCCCGAGCATACCCCAGTGCATACGAACTTTTTGGACAGATGCCGTCATCCCACGGCGAATTCACGAAGCAGTTCGTTACATGTACGTTGCGGCAGCAGTCGATGTCCATGCCATCGCGATTCGTGTCGATCGTTAGGCCATCGATGGTGAGGTTATCGACGCCGGTTGCGAGAATCCCGAAATGTCCTCCCTGCAAGATCGAAAAGTTCTTCAGCAGGACATTGCGGCAGTTCTTCAGAGCGATAGCCTTGTTGCCAACACCCGGAGATTCGGCACGCGGGAGTTCGTGCGTGCCGCGGCTGAGTCCTTTGCCGTAGATAAGGCCCGGCCCGACTATTCCAAAATTGTGTTGATCTTCGGCCCAGATCAGGCTGTTATGCCAGTGACTGTGACCGTAATCCTGGTAGTGGTTGTCGCCGGAGTTTTCCTCAGCCGGATCATAACCTCCGCTGGTTGTGCCCCGCGGTGGTACCTCGGCCGCCAGGATCCTGGCACCAGCATCGAGATTCAGTATGACCTCGCTTCTGAGGTGAATGGAGTAGCAGGCATACGTTCCCGCGGGAAACCGTACGGTGCCTCCGCCTGCCGCGGCAGCGGCCTCAATTGCGCGATTCACCCCGGGGCTGTCAATCGTCTTGCCGTCTCCCTTGGCGCCAAAGCCGCGAACGTCGAAAGTTGACGACGCCGTGCCGGACTGCGCATTTGCCGATGCGAGTCCGGTTGCTCCAACAGCACCGAAGCCAAAACCCGCGTACTTGAGGAACTCTCGTCGAAAGGTATTCATCTTTGTAGATCGTTGTCTGTCTAGATAAATGGAATCCACTGCACGTTGTCGAAATGAGAATGGACCTCGGGCGACAGAATGATATTCAGTTGGTTTTGCTTGTCCGAATCCGAATGTCGAGAGTAACACGACCGTTACAATCGCGTTAGCAAAGAACATTCTGTTCAGACTCGGCGTGAGTGGTTGAGCGGAGCGGTCACCGCTGCCGGATTGGCGGCATTGCCTCTGAAGGCGCGAAGCGCGTTTTGGCATGTTCGTCCACTGGGGCCTATAGCGTCCTCGGCCGCCACGAATGGGTGATGGAGAACGAGGGAATTCCGGTCCGCGATTACGAGCCGCTAGCAAAGCAACGCTGCAGCCTGACGCATCGACAGCTTCGTCGGTTTGTGCGCGAGCTCACCAGCACATGATTCACCTTGAGCGTAGGACGTGGAAGGTCTACTTTGCGAAAATTTCCGTCGGGCACTTCGACAATATAGGCTTCCATACCTCGCTCCTCACCTGCTTCACCAAGACCCGAACCTGACTCTCGAATAATAAATGACAGTTCACGTTGGGGGGCCCAGCCCTTTTGCCGTGACTGCACTATTTACCGCGAAGATCCCCATGAGTATTGTGAGAATGAGTCGCTTAGTCACAGACATTTTCACAAACTCTACTGCACTCCCAATTGCGATTTGCATTGTCCCAGTCGATGCGCATTTCCTACGCTCGACGCGATCGTGATTGCAAGGCCTTCAACTCGTAGATCGGAACATTGAGCTCTGTGGGGGCAGCGCGGAGGTACACTCTTGCGGTTTTTGCGGTTGTGCAATTAGGGCATCCTTCACCAGACGCTTATGCCCTCTGACAGCTCCGCTTGTGGCGTCACGGTCGCCCAGCGTTCAACAAATTTTCCTTCCACAATTCTCCATTGAACAAAGCCGTGAAACTCTGCCTTTCGCTGGCTCACCGCATCGCAGCCAAGCCATACGGCGCGAACCACAACCTTGTCTCCATCTGCAATCACGTCACGAACATCAACTGTGAGGTCTGGAACTTGCGTCATCAAAACCTGAAGCCTCCACGCACCTTCCTGCAGATCATTCTCGTGGTCGCCCGGCAGTTCATGATCGTAAAGGTCCGGTCGCATATTCCCGAGAAGGGTTGGAACATCCCGACGGTTTACCGCTTCGAAGTGACGCTTTATCTTCGCTCTCATGATAGCCGGAAGCTATGTGACCGACCGAGCCTCATGAAAACTGCTGTGAAGCTTCGGTTAAACGGTTAAACGGCGAACTATGAATTTAGTCATTTTCGGTTCCCTTGAGGTGGCGGGACACGGGTACTGTGAATAAAGAGGATCTTCCAGCTGCCTGCCTGTTTGGCCAAGAAGGCCGATTCCAACCACTGTTGGTTGACCCGGCCTGAAGTGTCGGCGATGCTGCCCTGGTTGACGTACGCAATCCAGGCGGTGTCACCGCTGATGTGGACGTCGGGCTCGGTCACGCTCCACTCAAAGCGCTTGCCCGCAGCTTGTTGGGCCTTAATCAGGGCCATGATGGTTTCTCCATTGAACCGAGCTCCTCCATCAAACATGTAAAAGTCTGGCGCAATAATTGAGTTCAACTTTGCAGCGTCGTCCGTCCGCACCGCAGTGAGCATTGTGTTCACTATATCCACGATTTGAGTCTGTTCGTTCGTGAGGACTTTCTGTTGCGCCATTGCGGCAGAGACGTGCACAAACGACATTAGGACCAGTCCGATAATAATCAGTGTGATGCGGATTTGTAACGACATTAGAAAGCCTCCTCCTTTGAAGTATGAAAACAATAATACAGCGCCCTGGTTTATTCGAACCTTCTGAGGCCGACACTCAATACGAGATGCCACCTGTAAAGAACGCAAGCAAACTCATCCGCCGCGATGAGCTTTGGCCGCCGTAGTCCAACCACTGGACAATCTTTCCCTTCTCGACGCGCTCGATCGTTATGCCAACCAGCAAAATTGGCAAGCGATAGCTGATGGAGCCGTAAGGAACAATTACATGGCCGAGAGCTTCCATTGCGCGATGGCGTGATCCTCCTCCTCAAAATAGGAACGATCTCTAGCCCAGCGTCGAGAAAGAACTCGCGAGGTTTCTCAAAGAATCTCCTTAAGCGGGGGTCTGTAAATTTCGAGGGCCGTTGTGGCGTGTTCACCACCGTTGATTCGTCGCACGCACTACACCGTTTTGCTGCTGGTTACCCGCCTGTTGCTCTAGTTCGGTAATCGTCCTGATTCTGATTTCTCACTCATAGGACAAGACACCTCGGGTCTACGTTTATTCCCGAGATCGCCGGATAAATGTTTCGCCGACTCGAAATGATCAAAAACAAGGGCGAGTCCTTTTGCAATGTCAACGCCATGCACGGATCGCAACCCGGGCACGATGAAGCGCGATTCTCTGAAGAACCGCGCGTCATTCGTTATCACCACTTGCCGGCGTGGGCTCCCCCGTCAAGATGAATTACTTCGCCGTTTACGAAGGGAGCGGATTCCAAATACTGTACCAAGTCCACCACCTCCGCAACTTCAGCCAATCGATTGAGAGGACTCAACTGCTTCAGGAACTCGTGTGTCTGCACCTGGTGCATGGGTGTGTTGACAACACCAGGAGAAATGGCATTGAAACGGACACCATCCCGCGCAAACTCGATCGCTAAGGCGCGTGTGACGGACTCCAAACCACCCTTCGTCAAATTGATGAGACTGCCTGTGAGTCCCGCGACGGGCTGATCCACGATCGATGACGTGATGGTGACGATGTGCCCAGACTTCTGAAGACGCATCTGCGATGCCGCAAGTTGCGATACATAAAAGAAGCCCCAGAGGTTAGTATCATTGGCTCTCCGGAAGTCCTCGGTCGTGTATTCGGTAAAGGGCTTGGGTATGAACACTCCAGCGTTGTTTACCAACAGATCGATTCTTCCGAAATTGAGGGTGGCAGAATCCACTACCTGCTTAGCTACGTTGTGACTTCCGATATCGCCGTCGACCAGCTGCAAGCGATTTCCTGGCTGCAACGTCTTTGCCACCGTGATATTTCTCGAGTTTGCAACCACGCAATAGCCCGTTTCGAGAAGCCGTTCTGCGATTCCACGGCCGATGCCTCGTGATGCGCCAGTAACGATTGCGACTTTTGCTTTAACGGGTGAATCGAGGCCCGACGGTGTTGGGCGACCTTCCACTGTTTGCACTGAATCCATACTCCTTTGCACTGCGCAGACGCCCGTTCCTGAAACGCTTGCGTGCGCGTGTGGTCCGACGGCCGTTTGACCATCACCGAGAGCATAGCGAGTCGTTTGAGAAGTTGCTCACGAAAAGACACCACACTTACAGAATCAGACCACAATCGCGACGGTATTCGCGCGGGGTTACTCCGACGATTCTGCGAAAGGTGTTCGAGAAATGCCCATGGCTTGAAAAACCACAGTCCAGCGCGATGTCGATCAGAGCATAGGACTTTTTCTGCAGGCGGGTCTTCGCTTCTTCTATCCGCAGGCGCGTTAACCAATCATGCGGCGAATATCCCGTGGATGCCCGAAAGGTGCGCAAGAAGTGTGTTCGGCTGTATCCGCTTTCTGCAGCAATTGAATGCAGATCAAGGTTGGCGGCGAAGTCGGTCCTCATCCTGTCTAGAACACGCTGCAGAATGCGAGTCGGCATCTTCCCGAATTGTGACGTCTTGTGATTTTGCAATCCTCCAGAAAGCTGCCGAAATCGAACGGCAAGAGCACGGGCCAAGTGTTCGACGAAAAGTTTCCCGGATACGCCTCCAGAATTTGCTTCTGCGGCCAATAATGTGACGATGCCTTCCAGAGAACGATCACGCAGATTCGACATCGGTGGAAACTCTACAGTTGAACGCGCGCCTAGCTCCTCTCCGACCTCCGCCACCAGCTTGGGATCGAGGGCGCACAAGATCGTTGTGGTATCGGTAACCGGTCTGCATGCGCCTATTGGACCCGCAGAATAAAGTTTGATTGTTCCAGGAGAAAAGGAATAGGGAACGAAACGCGCATACGCCACCGAAGTTTCCCCCCTTGACACATGACTGGTAAAGAGCACAACTAAATGGTGAGGAGATTCAGAATCGTTTCGTTCAACTGGAAGGGCCCTGTGCTGTTCCAGGTAAACTCCTTCCCACCCCAGCTTCCTGCTGGAGCACAACTGCACAGAAGATCCACGCACAAAAGCGTTGATTGCTGCGAGCGCGGGAGACGTTTGTGCTTCCAATTTCTCTACCATCAGTCCTTTCCTCGTCTCTTCCGAATTCATCTTTTCGTAAGTCCAGCCATTTCTTCGATCTAGCTATGGCTAATCCCTTCAAGCACACTGTTTTGGATGATTGAGCACTAGGGGAGGTGCATAAATGTGCCGTGAATATTCCCTTTGCTCCGGGGCTGGGGCGCCGTCAGATTGCACAGTGGAAGCGGAACAGACGCTAGCGGGCTATGTCCGGTCTGATGTTCGACATCCTGCCCCTCGCAGCGCAGCACACAGGTCGCGCGTGACGCGGAGTGCTCCAAGCCAGTCGAATTAGAATCGCCTCCATAACGTCGATTGTTTGAGTAGAATCGCTACTCCGAATTGAGAATCCCTTGAGATGAGAATCGAATGAACGCGATTGATCTGTCCGCCGACGTGGGGCTTGTGGATGTTGGACTGGTGACCTTGAATCTCGGGATCGGGCTTCTGATTGCGATTCGCTACAGCCCGTGGCGCTATTGGCCTCATCGTCGGTTCGACATATTCCGACTCCACAGGTGGACGGGATACGCAGTGCTGGTGGCCTCAATTGTGCATCCGGCTATATTACTGTGGTCATCGTCGGTTCGGTTCCGGATCGCGGACATCATCTTTCCCGTGCACTCCCCGAGCCAGCCACTTGAGAACACGATCGGCGCAATTGCACTTTATTGCATCACGGTTGTCGTGATCACATCGTATTTCCGCTTGCAGTTAGGACGGAGGCTGTGGAAGGCATTCCACTTCGTGATCTATGCGGCTGCCATCGCCCTCTTCTGGCACAGCATCCTGACTGATCCGAATCTAAAGAACACGGCGCTGGATCCTTTCGACGGAGAGAAGGTCTACATTGAGGGTTGCTGCCTGTTAATCGTATCGCTGGGGCTACTTCGATGGCGGTATGCTCTGCGGAAGTCGCAACTTCGAGCAAAGCCTGGGGTCGAATTACCGGATGCCGACACCCTTTGATCGCTATCCAGCTTGAACAGATCATCATCCGTCAATCGAAGAGGACGAGATTCGGCTCCGTGGCATGGGAGCGCGCTGGGAGTGACAACTACGATACCTTCCTGCCGGCCGAGGTCGAGACTGGTGTAGGAATCGCCACACCATCCGCTACACCAAAATCTTTGTATCCCGGTCCTCCTGGTACATTTGGTTTCGACTCCATTCCAAACTCGCAATTGATTGAGATCTTGCAATACGCTCTACTAGATGAGCACGAAGCGCCGCAGGTAGATGCGACCGAAGCAGGGGACTCAAACGCCGTCCCCTGCTCCGGGTCCAACGGATCGTGGCCAAATGGCTAATGCCAGGTCGGAACCTTCACCGATCAAAACCAAAGCTACCTCAACGCAGGAAGCTTAAAAGAGAAGACAACAATGGAAACGCGAAGCCTGAAGTTGAGCTTATTACTTGGATCTCTTACATTCATTTCTGGATCCCAAAACTATTTTGCGCGTTCTGCACGACTCTTCCACTAAGCGGAACGCCGAGGTTTCTTTCTATTCCACCACAGGAACTTGGCGTCATCACCAGGCGCGAGAGTTTCAAGCGCACTGAGCTCATCGCAAGCCCTGAAGTATGTCAGATTCAACCTCTGTGACCTGTTCCATCACCCGTGGTATGCTGCATAGTCCTCTGTAGAAAACCGCGTTCCGCCCAAGCCATTCAGGCATATGCTAGCCGTGTTGGCGACTGCTTCCCGCGCTTCTCCGGAACGCCTAAAATGACGGTTTCTTGCCCACAAGCCTATACTCGGGCGAGTATCCTTTCCCATAAAGCCGTTCCGGAGCGTTCCATGAGCCTCAGCGCTCTCCTCGCTGCTTCCATGCTGACGTTGGCAGTCGGGCCCTGTACCGCGCAAGTAACAACGTCGCAGTACAACAACTCTCGCACCGCCGCGACGTTGCACGAGAAGATTCTCACACCGCAGAACGTCAATGCGCAGCAGTTCGGCAGGGTCGGTGTGTTCAACGTCGATGGCGCAGTCTACGCGCAGCCACTCTATGTTCCAGCAGTCCCCGTCCCCGGAAAAGGCACGCGCGATGTCCTCTTCGTCGCGACCGAACACGACAGCGTCTACGCCTTCGATGCTAATCGCGCTGGAGATCCTCCGCTCTGGAAGGTGAGCTTCCTCGACAAATCACGCGGAGTCACCACTCTTTCCGAGGACGTCGTTGCATGCCCTTTCATTCGCCCGGAAGTCGGCATCACTTCCACGCCCATGATCGACCTCAAGACCGGCACGCTCTTTGTGCTCGCCCGCACCATGATCGGCCACCGCGTCGGGGACGATGAATACCTCCAGCATTTGCACGCGCTCGCGATCACAACCGGAGTAGAGAAGTTCGGGGGGCCGAAACTAATCACAGCTTCCGTTTCCGGCAAGGGCGCCGGGTCAAGCAAGGGCCAGGTCGCGTTCGATGCGCTACGAGAAAATCCGCGCGCCGCGCTGACTCTCGCCAACAACAAGGTCTATCTCGAATGCGCGTCCTCGTGCGACGTCGATCCCTACCACGGCTGGGTCATGTCCTACGACGCGCAGACGCTCGCGCAGAACTCCGTCCTCAATGTGAATCCCGACGGCACCCAAGCCGGAATCTGGCTGAGCGACACTGGCCCGGCCGTCGACCCCGAAGGGAATCTCTATGTCCCTTCCGGTAACGGCACATTCGACGCTGCAAACGGCGGCCGCGACTACGGCGATTCCGTTCTCAAACTCGACGGTTCTTCTCTTGCCATCCAAGACTACTTCACGCCGCACGATCAGGAGCGCATAAAGCTGCCGGGCGCCGGCCTGGGCGCGATCGCTTACTGGAACGGCCACGCCTTTTTCGCCACTAGCGACGATTCTCTCCGTGCCTACTCGATCAAAAACGGGCTCCTGACGCTGCAGATCACGTCAAGCTCGAAGTTCATAGATCCCGGCGCAACCCCCTCCATTTCCGCCGACGGCAACAAGAATGCTATCGTCTGGGCCATCGCGACTAAGACGTGGAACGGCCCCGACACCAAAGCCGCCGTTCTCTTCGCCTTCGATGAACGAGAAAATCTCCCGGGTGCCGCCATCGTTGGTCTTCCTGTTTCGTCTGGAGTGATAGAGGGACGCGCGCGCGTGTCATCTTGAACCTGGAAGATGCTGTTCTGGAAGATGGACTTGGTCACCCGCTTTACGGACCCTGCTAGGTGGACACCATTCTTTGTGTCTATAAAAAAGACCCGGTGGCCGAAGTTGGCGGACTGATGACCCATGGAGCAGTCATCGCACGTGAATATCGCTTGCCGGCAGTTGTCGGAGTAGAAAATGCTACCAAGCTGATTAAAGATGGGCAATGAATTCGGGTGCATGGAAATGGAACAGAAGGGAATGTAGAGACCCAATAACGCGCCACCGAATCGGCGCCATGTGCTAGGGCGTTCCTTGGCTTGATGATCGAGAAGATCAGAAACTGCGCAAGAGGAACTCTCTGGCGCTCCCCAGCACCTTCTGCCGCATCGTGGGATCGGGTAGTATGCGTGCAATTTCAGTTGCCCCGATCATGGCTGAAAAAATCGCGAAGAAAGCACGTTCTTTATCCACGGTTCGCCGGCCCCGCATGAATGGCAGCATTTGGCTCTTGTAGTTCACAAGCTCCGCGATGATCTGCGGCTTCATTCCCCTATCTGCTCGCGCCAATTCTGGCCCAAGTGTCGCCAACGGGCAGCCGTGCTCGGGATGTTCGGACATTTCCGGACTAAGGTAGGTATTCACAATCGCGTTCCACGCCTCGCCACGGGGCGCCTGTTCAGCGGCACGAACCAGGGTTTCAACGATTTCCCGGAAAGCTTCTCTTAGTGATTCCACGAGCAAGGCGTCCTTGCTCGCGAAATGCCTGTAAAAGCCTCCGTGGGTCATTCCCGTATCGCGCATGACAGCGACAACGGCGGCCCCATTCAAGCCTTCGGTGCGGACGCGCCGTGAGGCGTCTTTCACAATCTTTTTGTGGGTCTCAACTTTATGTTCGGGACGGTAGCGCATGGCTATATAGGATGCCGCGAGTCATGCTAAGGTGCAACCCCGAACTCAAATGAACAAATCCGAATCCATAGGATTATTTACATCATCTTATGCCTTAGAAAGACACAACGCCTAACGGAGGATTTTCTATGAGCACAGCGGACATTCTCACCCCCAGCGCAACTGATCAGATGCCTTCACCACAACCGCCTTCTGGTGTGGCGACGCCCAAGACTGCCGAAGTGATCGTCATCCTGACGGCCAAACAGGGAGTGACCCGTCAGCAGATCATGAACGTCATGCCAGCTGAGATCCGGGCCACAGTGAAGCTGTATCTCGACGGGAAGATCCGCCAGTGGTACTCCAGGAGCGACGGCCGAGGAGTGGTTCTTTTTCTTGATGTGAAGGCCGTTGACGAAGCCCACGCCGTCATCGACACCATGCCATTGTCGAAAGAGAACCTGACGGACCACGAGTACATTCCCGTTGGTCCGCTCCTCCCGCTGGCTGGCCTGATTGGTGGTGGGCCGACTCAGTCAGGAGATTCCCGATGAAATACCCACAGATTCTGACAGATGCGACCGGCCAGGCCGGACGCGCGGTGGCCGACCAACGCTTCGCGACAGCAACCGTGAAGACGCACGAGATCCCGTCTGCCGAAGCTTGGTTCGCCGCTGGTGAGCGCGTCGGCTACGACCCTAAAGCGCGTGCCATCGTTGGCGCGCAAGGCGCGCCGCTCAACGTGTTCCTGAGGCGGGAAAGAGATCTGACTCACGCCGTCTCATTTCTGCCTGGGTTTCCGGATGGGTCATTTGGATGGGCCAAGGTTCTCCCGTACCTACCCAACGCGGCCGAGATGCCGAAACTCTTCGTCGAATATCTAGGTATGGGCGACAGCGACAAGCCCAAAGATTATGCATATTCCACCGCCGAACGCACCGATTTGGTCGAAGCCATCTGGCGCGATTTCGGTGTCCAGTCCACGACGCTGGTCGCCTTCGACTTTTCCTCGCTTGTCGTTTTGGAGCACTTGCGACGCCGGCTTGAGCGCTCAAAGCAGGGTAAACCGGGGGGCGGGCCGGAGATACGCGGCGTTTTCGTCTTCAATGGCGGACTTTTCGCGGATGGGCACTCGCACCCGTGGTTCACCACTCCGATTTTGCGCCGCCTTCCCAATCGGGCCCGCCGAGGTCTGGGCCGCTCCTTCACTCTGTTCAAGATGATGGTCGGCGTGATGTGGTCCAAAGGCTATATGGTCACTGACGCCGAGGTTCGCGAGTTGCATAATGCCCTAAGCCGCCACGACGGCCAGTTCTACACCGCGGCAGGAGCGGGCTTCGCCGCCGATCACAAAGCGCAAGGCGATCGGCTCGACTTCGGCTGCCTCTTCCACGCTTATCGAGATCAATTCCCGTTCCTTGTAGGGGGCAGCGACGAAGATCCCTTTGAACATGGGCAGGTTGACCTCGCCCAAGAACGGCTGGGCAAGCTCGGCCTACAGATCGAGCGGTTACCCGGCGGTCACCTCACCACGAATGAGCAGCCGGAGGCATTGGCTCGATTGATCGCAAAGTTCGAGCGAGGACTTTCGGCAAAAAGATGTTGATCATGAAAACCTCTATCTATTTACTGGCTACACTGATCGGGACAGCGGCCTTGTCGGTCTGTACTGAGCCTAGCCTCCGGCTGGTGCCGGATTGAATAATCTGTGACTTTGGGCGATGCCAGCGGTATCGTGCCAGAGAGCGCGATCGCAGCTACGATCCTTTTCACATTCGT
>Ga0123356_10004441_pt1 | contig 14507 bp, 15 predicted proteins | sample TergutEmb28metaG_2_FD_92546 | JGI IMG/M metagenome (GOLD analysis project Ga0123356, IMG submission 92546) | Embiratermes neotenicus P3 segment gut microbial communities from Petit-Saut dam, French Guiana - Emb289 P3 | ecosystem: Host-associated > Arthropoda: Insects > Digestive system > Gut ...
ATGGTATTTTGACCACATTGCACCAGATCCAAATAATCATGTTTGCGAAGTCTATGAACAAGTGATTATTCCACCAACTTGCGAAACTAAAGGATTGATGGGCATTTACTGCTCAGATTGCCATGCGCCACTCATGACAACAGTTATTGATAAGTTGCAGAATGTTCCAAAAGACTATGAGTTCTTAGCAGAGCGAGTTGCAGAAATATTGAAGGATGGCTTGAGACAAAATAATTTACGCCTTGATGGTACGGTTTTAACATTGGTTATTGATGACAGAGACTTTGTTCTCAGCACTAATGCCAATAATCGCAATATTGACGGCGAAATTGCACTTGGTGACGGTTATTTCTTGAAATTTGATATCAAGGGCAATGGTTCAAACATAAAGATGTTTGACATTATCATCAAGTGATGGTAAAATTGAAAATTCTTAAGCGATAAATCAACTTGCCACTTGAGGTAAACTCTTGAAATGACTTTAAATCAAAGTCTTTTCAAGAGCTAATTAACTTTTTTAATTAATTGCCGCAGGAGTTGCGGTTTAATTGCTGTATCTTTTGCTTGATGTTGCTTAAGGTTAATGTTTTAGCATGTGTTAGATTGAGTATTGGAGTTGTAGATGTGAAGGTTACTGTTGCGGTTTTGAGTAAGGAAGGCAGAAGTGTTGTTGAACCGGTGCTAGATGTTCTTAGAAGTGTTGATGTGGGACAACCGTTGAATTTTGGACTTATGACAGCTAAGAGAGGAAATTGTGATAAGAATCTTGCGTTGCTCAGTAAGCAGAGCAGTGAATCCTCTGTGGTAGCCGGGTTTGCTACCACACAGTCCAAAACAGCAGCAGGATATGATTTTTTATCGCTAAAAGACACGACAGTGCTGTTTGAGGGCAGGATTTATTCGCCAATACCCAAGACAGCCTATCTTACGCAAATCGGGAAGGACCCCCAGCAGAGTGAGGCCTCCCTGCAGGCGCTTCTTGGGGAGGCGGAGGGGGATTATGCGATTTGGATGCTAAAAGAGAGCGGGATTGTTGCAGGCAGAGATCCTATGGGTATGCAACCGCTCTATTTTGGTGAGAATCGCGACATCGTTGCATATGCTACCAACCGAGCCGCACTTTGGAAGTTGGATATTGAAGAGCCCAAGTCTTTTGCGCCAGGAGCACTTGGTTTTGCAGATAGAAACGGATTTAGATTTGAACCAATCAAAACCCCAAGTTATGTTGCACCTATGCAGATAACACTTGAGGAGGCCGCCCAGACACTCCAAACTCTGCTTGTGGAATCAGTTTCGCGCAGAATCGAGGATTTGGAGGAGGTTGCGGTTGCATTTTCGGGGGGGTTAGATAGTAGTCTTATAGCCTATTTGGCGGCCAAACAAGGTAGACGGGTCAATCTGCTCCATGTTAGTTTGGAAAATCAGCCCGAAACAGAGAAAGCCATTGAGGCAGCTCAAGCGCTGGATTTGCCTATGCAGATACAGCTCTTCAAAGACTCTGATGTTGAGGCTGCTTTGCCCAGTGTGGTGGGGCTCATTGAGGAGGCTGATCCGATAAATGCCGCCATCGGGGTGTCTGTTTATTGGGTTGCTGAGCAGGCAATGCAGGCCAAGTTTAGAGCGGTGCTATCAGGACAGGGGGCTGATGAATTGTTTGGCGGCTATCAGCGCTATGTTAATCAAGCCTGCAAAGACGGCGCCGAGAGTACCCGTAAGACCATGTATCGAGATGTTATCAGTATGCATGAGAACAATCTGGAGCGGGACCGAAAGCTCATGGGGTTCTGTGATGTGGAGTTGCGGTGCCCCTTTGTTTCATATGCCATAGCCGAGTTTGCGTTGGGATTGCCGCTTGAGTGTAACCTTGAACCCATGGCGGACACTTTGCGCAAACTAGTTTTGCGCCGAGCGGCCCAAAATTTGGGGGTGCCAGCTATCATCGTTGATAAGCCCAAAAAAGCAGTGCAGTACTCCACAGGTATTAGCGATGCTGTGAAGCGGATTGCTAAAAAAAATGATAAACCCATTGGCCAATATATCACAGAGCTCTTTGAGCGGACAAAAAACCGACAAACATAAAAACTGGGGGTTCAAGTTGGCGCTACTTATTGGGGAAAGTAGACTAGGGTGTTAATCTTACGCGGTCGCGGGGGTAGAGGGTGACTTCGCGGATGTTTTTTATGCCGGTTAAAATCATGGTTAGTCGCTCTAATCCAATGGCCCAGCCTGCGTGGGGGGGCATGCCGTAGTCGAAGGCTTGTAGGTGCATCTTGAATGAGTCGGGGTTTAGACCTTTTTCTTTTAGGCGTTCAATGAGTTGGGTTTTGTCGCAGATGCGGGTGCCGCCAGATGTTAGTTCGATGTAGCCATACATTAAATCGAAGCCTTCGCTGATTTTGGGGTTGTCGTTTTGGGGTTTGATGTAGAATGCTTTGGTGTGGGTGGGCCACTCTGTTATGAAGTAGAAGCCGGGGTGGATTTTGCCCAAGACGCGGAGGGCATCTGTTGAGATGTCGTCTCCCCAGGGGATGTCTACGCCTTGTGTTTTTAGGTCTTCTAGTACCTGGGTGTAGCTTAGGCGTTTAAATGGTAATGGGGGTATCTCAAGGGTGTGGTTTAGAAGGGTTAGTTCAGTTTGGCATTTCTCTCTAACCACGCCAACGGTGTGGTGGATGGTTTGTTCAAGTAGGGTCATGACGCTGTCGGCGTTTGCAAATGCCATCTCAACGTCAACGGAGGTGAATTCGCTTAGGTGGCGTCGGGTGTGGGATTCCTCAGCGCGGAAAAAGGGTCCGACTTCGAAGACTTTTTCAAAGCTTAGGGTGAGTTCTTCTTTGTATAGTTGGGGACTTTGGGCTAGGTAGGCTTTTTGTCCGAAGTAGTCGATGCAGAATAGTTCGGCGCCGCCTTCGGTTGCTGAGGCGATGATGCGGGGGCTGTGGGCTTCCATGAAGTCTTGATTGAATAGGAAGTTACGGATTGCTTGCAGGGTTACATGTTGGATTTTAAAGGCGGCTAGGCTTGTTTCTAGTGTGAGGTCAAGGGGGCGTGCATCGAGGCGGACTTCTATGTTGGCGGGGGTTTTGCCGGTGATGTCGATGGGAAGTTGTTCTGTTGCGGTGCTATAAATTTTGATTTCTGATGGGATGATTTCGACGCCGCGTTTGGTCATGTTTGTTTTTTTAACGGTGCCTCTGATGCCGAGGCTGTAGCGTTTTTGGAGTGTGTCTGATTTTGTTAGAACTGTTTGGGGGACGCGTTTTTTGGGTATAGTTATTTGGACTGTGCCTTCGCGGTCTTGGAGAATTATGAAACGGAGTCCACCTAGATCGCGTACTTCTTGGACCCATCCAAAGAGGGTTACTTCGTGTCCGTCTAGGTCGGGGGTTATCTGGGAGGTATACTGTGTCCTAACCCAGTCACCCAGAGAGTCCAAATCCATGCTGTAGCCAACCTTAATCTGCGATTTCTACACGCAGAGACATTTTGCGTGTTTTATTGGCGATTTCCTTGAGGGCTCTGAGGTCCATTGGTAACTGTTGCCCGCGTTTGCGGCGTAGAATAACTCGGGTTTCGGTGGTTCCATCGGGGAGCCAAATTGTGTTTATGGTAAGGATGCTAAAGGGTACAAAGAGGTCTTCGAGGAATTTGCGGTCGTCAACTCCGTATTCTAGTACACGGATGTTTTTGCCGGTTTCGTCGCTTATGGCTTTGACTATTTTACCACCGTAGCCTAAAAGTTTGGGGACATCGCCGTGTCCTACGAGGATGGCTAACGTTTTTTCAACGTCGACTGCTTTGTAGAAGCAGACGTTTTGCAGGGATGGATACTTCTCTTCGAGATTAAGAAGTAAGCGGGTGATCTTGAGATCTAAATCACTTATTTCGCCAGCTTTAACTTTAGATGAGCATTTCTGGCATAGTATGCCGCTTTTTAGGCAGAAACTGCATAGTTCGGTTTTCATTTGCGAGTCGATTTCCTGCAAAGAAGGAATGGTACTTTAGCGTGACTTAGCGCATCAACGTTATCTCGATGGTGCTTACGTTTGTGGTGGTGCCCTGAAACCCTTCGTCTTGGTCTTGGGGCTGAAACTGGTCTGTACCGATGCCAATTCGTTTAATTCTAACATCGGGCAGAAATCTGTGCCTCACCACTTCAGCAACATCAATAGCTCTGCTTATACTTCTGCCGCGTGCTTTAATGCTAACTTCTTTTGCGCCGCCATGGAAAAAGGTGATGCATGCAAGAACATAATTCATTGTTGGCTTTTTTCCGATTAAGACTGCGTTGAGGTTTTCTGTCACGTTCCGCTTCACTCCTAGTTTACTTTTAAGTGGGTTCAGTAGCATTTTTTTGACATAAATAGGTTGTGGTAAATGTGCTGAGTTCTTGCGGAAGTCTCACGTAGATCACCCACAACTAAACAAACACACAAATATTAAAAAATATTTAAATGAAATCTAATTGAAAAAACACCAACACTCAAACAACACAACAATTACAAAATTACAACCCCCCAACTTATGCAAACAACTAATTTGAAGCCGTTAGCTAAACACTCAACCCGCAGGCATTTAGGCAAATGGTATGTGGAGCCATAGAAAACATAACCAACATCACAACAAAGCAACACACCATTCACATCCACAAAAAACTCGATAAATTGGTGACCCAATCATCACCTATAAAACGTGAAAAGCTTGAATTTCTCAAAAAACTCTCAACCGAGGCGATAGCAGACATCTGCACATATGTTATCAGTGAAGTAATCAAGCAGCCGCATAAAGACTGCCCAAAAGGTATATTTGAGGCGTGGCCATCAAAGAGTTACCCAAAACAGAAGGTTAACAATAAAATGCCGATATTAGACCCAGTGAAGAAAACCATTGCGCAGAAGCATCGGCTCTACATGAAAATCTGTCGAGACTGCGGCTCCCGCAACGCGGAAACAGCACTCAAATGCAGAAAATGCAAGGGCAAAAATCTGCGCTGGAAGAAACGAGAAATCGTAAAGTAACACAGCTCACTTTTCTTTGTTTATCTTATTCATTTTTTACCCTCAACTTTAGACAAAACTTGTATCCATTTAAGGCCATCAAACTAAACAAACGTAAATATTCAGCCTCAGAAAATTACCTCGACCAAATAGTTAAAATACAAAAATATGCCCAAATTTAAACAGAGAATAAACAATGACCATGCACTTGCCGCATAAGTATTCACTTATTATCAGGTGTTTCGAGCGTATTTTCCAAATTTTCATCACATAATTCAGAAGCATGGTCTAAATCTTGTGTATCTTCAGAGAATACATTTGTAGTTTCAGAATTTTCTGGGGAAAAGTCAGGATTTGTTGTAACTTGTGAGACAGATTCGCTGGTTACAGTCGACAACTGAGGTTTTCTGCGCAATAGCCTGACAAACACCACAAGCATAATCGTTAACACAACTGCGGCAATAATTAGTACGACAATAAAATAGTGGGGTAAAACAACCATATTATAGGAATCACTTGATGCTCCACTGTATTGACTGTTACCGGTCCAGCTTACTTGAAGTTTGATTGGACCCATAGCTGGGGGTGTCCAGGTATGGTTGAATTTGCCGTCTTGTTGAGTTGGTACAGTTGCGATTGTCACCCATCGTTGGGAAGCTTGGGCGCGGATAGTGACGTTCTCGTTGGGACTTATTGGCAGAATCTGTCCGCTTAGGGTTATCTGGGTGTTCTCTACCGCAAATGAATGAGAAACCTGCAGTGTGATTACGCTGGGATCAAGTTCTCTAAGAGATGCCGATATTTGCCCGGGGGAAGCCCGTTCCATGCCGGTAAGCGGTACTACTTGGACAGTGACGTTTTGATAATTCTCGGGGCATTCACCGACGCGCCAACCGCTTCGCCAGGCGCTACCGGTGCATTCTGCAATATAGTAGGGAACGTTTTGGTGGATAACTCGAAATATCTCAGTTCTTGCATCAACAGGCGCGCTGCCTAAGTCCACTCCGAGTTGCATGTGTGCTTGCGTTTCATAGAATAGCAGAACCGTATTAATACCCCCGGCCTCTAGAATTGAAGCGGCTATGTAGGCGAAGAGATCGCAGTCGCCTTTGCCTATGACCAGGGTTTCTACGGGATATCGGCTTGGAATTGTTTCTTCATAGGTGATTTGGTGGACCATGGTTAAAACGGCGTTGGTAAAGTCTTCAGCGTTATCGTAGAGTTCCCAGAGGGTATCAGCCACTTGTGTAAATACTTGGGGGGTGACAAATTTTGAGAAATCTCTACTAGCGAACACGTTGTGATTTTTTTGTGTGTATGCTGGGTAGAGGGTTTGGGGTATGGTTAGGTTGAGTTCATAGGTTTTGTTACCGTCGGGATGATCAAATATCAGAAAAGTTACGGTATAATTCTCTGCTGTTTGGCTTTGCGCATTGTTGGGGGGTATCAGTGCTAAGACAGCTACCAACACAACTATCATCAGGCAGACCATTTTTAGCAGTGATTTTTTCATAGTGGCACCAAGATCTTTTTTCAGTGGACTCAATTGCTTAAATTGTTATTCCCAAATTCTGCCGTTATCTAATAGGGTTATTTTTGGGTTTGATCTATTAGCTGGGTCAGTTGCTCGATGGCTCTTTGGAGCATCTCGACAGGTTTGTGCTCTTGTGCAATTGTTATGGTTAGATGAAGTTCTATGTGAGGTATATTATCGGTGTGCCGCTCTAAGGGGTGAGATTTTACATAGACTCCGGCGTTATCAATCATCACCCTATCGATTAGGGGCGCCAACTGCGCCTCAGCAATACCCTCTACAAAGAGACTTTTTTCGCAAAAAATGCAGGTTTCCACTGCTTGTCTGATAAGCGGAGTTAGGGTTTGAGTAAAGATGGCGCGCATCTCTGAGGGCACTCCGGGTAGGGCAAACAGGGTTGAGGAGCCAAGTTGGGCCTTTAGGGCAGGTGCAGTGCCAACAGGGTTGGGTAGGGGGTGTGTATTTTGGGGTAGAAGAGCCATTTTTGTTCTTGGTAGGGTCATTTCGACCTCGCCTATGAGTCCGCGGCTTTGGGCGTATTCATTGCATTTTGTCTGCACCATTTTGAGTGCTTGGGGGTTTATTTTGAGGGGTTGGTTTAGGGCTTGGGCGATACCTTGGAAGGTTTTATCATCAAAGGTGGGTCCCAATCCTCCGGTGGTGATTATGAAGTGGGGTTTGCGATTTGAGGTTTCTTGGAGACAGGTGGCAATTTGCTCAACTGTGTCTTGGATGACTGTGATGCGGCGTACGTTGGCACCTAGGGCGGTAGTTTGGGTTGCTAGCCAGTGGGCGTTGGTGTTTTCTATTTTGCCGATGAGTAATTCGTTGCCTATGCAGATAATTTCTATATCAACAATCACATCGATAACCTAGTTAGTAGTAGGGAGAGTTAGTTTGAGGGAGATTAATGCTTTGGAGTTTGACTGGGTGAATTTACATAGCTCAAGCTATAAAGAGGTGGACTTCGCTTTTTGGGCGAAGTTTATTTTTTGCTAAGGTACCATTTTAGGTATTCTTTGCGGCGGGCTTGCTTGACTTCATCGTCGGTTTCATAATCAGGGCGGTTCTTATCATGGATGTCGTTTAGTTCTTGTCCGGTGCATGATAAGCCGCAACTTTTGCAGACATAGTTTTTATTCAAGGAGATGTAGTGCATTTCTCCGCCGCATTCAGGACAGTAGTTAACCATCTTTTGATGCCTCGCCCGGTTTGTAGTGATCTGTAGGCGAAAAATATTAGTCTTCGCATATCATATAGGGATTTTGCCATAAAAAAGAGGTTAGACGTGGTTATACATTTTGTCGTTGCTATACTGTCCGCTATCCATCTCTTGTTCAATTTCGCGAAGCAACAAGATGCGTTTGAATGTTGCGGGGTGGGTTGAGAAGAGATTGTTCATCTGGGCCGCCGCTGTTTTGGCTTCTTTTTCCATGGCTAATTCTAGCTCTCGTTCATCTAGTACGCCGTCATTGTTGAGGTCGTATTGGCTTTTTTTGTTCATTATATAGGAGAAGGCTTGTTTTGCCATGTCGGGGTCTTCGATGTAGAAGGCGCGGGCGCTTTCGACTGATTTTGGTGGGGCTATCGATAGGCCGTAGGTGATTTTTGTTAGTGCACTTTGTAGATGTCTGGGGGAGCCTGTTAGGTATGCGGAGAATGCATCGGCGTAGTGTTCTCGTAGACGACTTAAGCGCATGACGATGAGAAAGGTGATTATGTAGACGACATATGAGACGATGCCTATGATCAGCAGGATTGCTCCCGAGTTGTCTTTGCTACTGCCTCTGCGTCGACTTCCGCCGCTTAGTATGCCTGCAAAGAGAGTCATTTGTGCGATATAGTAGGTGATTAGGGGGAGTGCTGAGAGGACGGTCATGACGATGTAGTCTTTGTGTTTGATATGGCCTAGTTCGTGGGCTATGACACCGCGGACTTCGCCTTCGTTTAGTTGTTTTAGCAGCCCTTCGTGAACGGCTAGGGTTGCACCTGCGGTGCTTCGACCAAAGGTGAAGGCGTTGGGGGTGTTGCTTGGGACGGTTGCTAGTTTGGGCATGGGTATGCCGGTTTTATCCGCTAATTCTTTGACTATTTTTTCCAACCAGGGGTTTTCGCCTGGTTTTAGATAATGGAGATGCGTGGTTGCAACAACAATCATTGGACCAACGGCGTATTGGAATAAAATGAAAAGTGCTGAGCCGCCTATGGCAATAAAGAGGCCCCAAGTCAAATCAAAGCCCACAAAGTAGATAATGCCTATGAGTAAGAGTCCAAAGATGAAAGCAGACAGAAAGATAGATGTTGCCATGGCAACTTTGAGCTGTGAAAGATTAGCCAAAGATACTCCTCGATACATGTTTGAAATTAACAGACTAATGAATAAGTCTTTCCCAAAAAGCAAGATAAGAAGTGTAAGGACTAAAAAGGAAAGTTAGATGGGGTAGGCTCCGCAGACTTTGCAGAACTGGATTTTAGTTTTGAGGTGACTGTGACATTTGGGACATTCGATGGCGCCTTCGACTTTTGGATATACGTCTTTGGGTTTGCCAAATTTCTTGCGGAAAACCTCATAGTAGAGCAGTTGTTCTATGTCTTGGATTTCTACGTCATCTTCATCTTTTATGGCAACTTTCTTTTCGTTGAATTCTTGGGCTTCGATGATATCGTTAAAGTAGGTGCGCAACACCTCAGTTCCCGTTCCGGCTTCAAGGGGTGCTTTGGGGCGCCAGATGATGTCGGGGGGCAAAACATCTTCGTAGGCTTTACGCAAAATCCATTTACCGTATTTGACTCCGTTATTGAAATTAATCTTGTATTTAATTGGGAGCTGTTTGGCCCAGGTCATGAATTCAGGATCTTGGTAGGGTGCTTTGATTTCCATACCCAAAGAGACAGCCATTGGAAAGGATGCAAAGCCCATCTCAGCCCACATTTCCTGCTGCTTTATAGCGAACTGTTCTTCGCTTAGGTGGAACTGCCAGGGGTACCCAAACAACTCATCTAGGGCATCACCTGTGTAGACAGTTTTAATACCTTGGGCTTTGAGTAGGGTCAAGCCGATGTAGACGGGGAGGCTGTTTCTGATTTCCATAGGGTCAAATTTTTTGAGGGCCTCAACACCTTTGGGGTAGAATTTAAAGACGTCGTCTTTGTCAAACTGGTAGGTTTTGTGATTTAGGTTGAGGAGTTCAACCATTTTCTTGACGTACTCAGCATCTTTGGGTTGACCATGTTTAAAGGCTAGGGTGAGACAGGGGATGTCGGGTTTGTATTTGACTGCCTCATAGGCCATGATTTGGGTGTCAGTTCCAGCAGAGAACAAAAAGCCCTCAGCGAGATTTTGCTTAACAACTTTGTTTACAAGAGTTTTAACTTGCGGCAATAGGGCGTTAACTTCAGACTCATTAAGGCTCATCTTTTTACCACTCAATGTAACAGGCTTTGTCATCTGCCGTACATATAAAGTTAACCTTAAGTTAACTAACAGGATAAAAGACGTAAACCCCCAACACCAGCAAAATATCAATAACTCAAACCCGATAGTAACAGGCATAACCAACAAGGCTAATAGTAAACTTAAAAACCAACAAAGCAGCACTACACAGAGGTTTGAGCATGAAAGTCAGCATACTCCACATGGAAATTCGCAGTAACCTCCAAGACAATCTCTCAGCAGCCCAAACAGCAGTGCTAAATGCCGCCAAAAACAATCCCGGCCTTATCGCGCTACCCGAGTATTTTACTGTACCTTGTTGCATGGCGCAATTTAGTGACGCCCCAAAAATCAGCAAAGAAACCTGCAGTGCAACGCTGGATTTTCTCCAAAAAGTCTCAGAGAAAATCGGTGACATCTATCTCTTGGGAGGTTCTGTTCTACAAGAAGAGCAGGGTAAATACTACAACACAAGTACCCTTTGGCAAAACGGCATCCTGCTGGCTAAGTACAAAAAAATCAATCCCATACAAATCGAAATCGAAGCAGGGGTATCTCAGGGTAACACCCCTGTGGTTTTAGACACCAACATAGGCCGATTAGGTATGATTATTTGTGCAGACAGTTTTGACCCCGAGCTTGTTAGAAAAGTTGCAGAGTTAGACGCAGAAATTGTCACCCTGCCCGTAGCGGCCATGGGCAACCATCCCGTTGTTAAAGGCCACCCCCTAACAGAGAGTATTGCACAAAAATATGGCATATTTATCCTCAAAATAGGCAACGTTAGCTCCAATATGCGTGGCGGTAGAAGCGCCATCATCGCACCCTGGGGTATCTTAGGCGAAGTCACCGACGCACCCCAAGACAGCACCCTAACAGCCGAGTTAGATATGGAACAACTAAAAAACTATCGTCACAAACTCAAACAACTCTAAAGACAACCAGCCATTATAGTGTCTATGAGTCAAAAAACTAAGAACAAACACACTAACAATAAAACAATAATAAGCACATACACATAACGCATATCGTTTTGAACTAAGGCGGGCAGAGGATCTGCGACCATGGGGTAATTGTATTCTGTGCCTGTGTAGGTGCCATACTCAAATCTATCACCCACTTTTGTTAGCTCTATATGGCACAGTACTTCGTTACTAAACAAAGTGTATGTAACCATTGGATCTGCGTTTTCTTGACAGGTTATACCAAGTATTCGGGTTACATCGATGTAGAGGTTTTGAGCACCTCTAAGATCCACAAGTGCTTTAGCCTGTTTTTCCCCCAGACCAGTTATTAATGCGCCTGAACCTACCACAATGTGGGTCCTATTTGGGTAGTTGCGACTGTTGAAACTTTGTCCGCCACCACCGAAATTGTCACCGATTATTTGGTCGGCATCAAATGTGGTTCCGTCTGTGAAGCTAACAACGTTTCCACCCAATCTATTTATTGGAGAGCCTAATCTAGAACTCCATAAAAACGAGTTAACCACTATGCTGTGGGTTAGGTTGGCAATTGAGGCTTGTTTAGAGTAGAGATGAAACACATAGAATTCCATTTTAGCATCTGCATGCTCGAGATTAACCTCAGAGGTTAGAGTGATATTTGCTACTACATGAATTTTAGCGCCAGTCCATGAAGCGGTGTCGTTTCCGCCGGCTTGATTTAGATCAACGTATGCATAGGTTATGTTGGCACCGGAGCCTAGCGGGTTTTTTGTTGCGGCTCTTTCAGCATTTTCACTCAAAAGGTTATTCGAGTTTTGTTGTGTTATAGAGTTGGTTGCAGTGCAGGCATCGTTTGTTTCTGCGCTGACCATACATACTGGCATGACAGCAACTAGCCCAATTATTATAATAAGCATAATGAAAGAAGTTACTTTCTTTTCAATTTTCATTGATGCTTCACCACTCATTAGTCTCTTAAGCAGTATATATATAATTCACTCGAAAAGTAATACTAAAAAGTATAGAAACAACAAGCGATTTTGCTTTGGAAAAAAATAACTGCAATATAAATGGCAAACAAGGAAAAGGAGGTTATTAGTAGGTTTTTGCCCAGGTGTCTATGATTTTTTGCATTTTGGTGAATTTGTAGTTGTCTATCCATTCGCGGAAGTTGGTGTTGTGGACGGCAAACCGTGCGATTTGGCGAGCGGTTTCAGAGTCATGGACTAATAGCAGAGTAGCGGTTAGGTTGTGGCGGGAGATGTATGCGACTGTTTTTAGCAGGGCTTCGAGTTTTTCATCAGTTGGCATCTCTGCACTGAGTTCAACCACTACAGGTTTTTTGAGGGTGGCGGTAAAGTCTCGTACAAGGGTGTCTACCCAGTAGTTAGTAAAGTAGTCTCGGGAGGAGAGGGGGACATGGAAGTAATCTACCAGTTTAGCGATGGCATCAAAGTCTATACCAAAGCGTTCTTTGGCCAGCACGGGGTCGGGAAACATTTCCACCGCAAAGGTACCTTTGGTGTGGGTTTTGGCCTCGGTTAAAAAGTTGGTTATTGTTTGGGTGCGCCAGGGGGTTTGGTCTAGACCGCTTTTTTGGCGCTGTTCGCTGCATCGGGGGCAGGTGCAGAAATCTTGGTCGGCAAAGTGGTAGAGATTGAGTGTTATGCCCGATATGTCTTGTTGGGAGAGCTCATCGAGGTATTGGTAGACTTTGGCGCGATAGCCGGGGTGGGTTGGGCATATGTAGTCAAAGGGCAAGTTGTTGCGTCTGTTGCGTCTCAAGGCCGCGCCATATTGGGAGGTTTGAACAATTGAGGGGTCATCACGGATGGCCTTAGCGTCACAAAATACGGTGACATCGTTTTGCATTCCTGTTGCGGCTGGAAAGGCCTGTCCGTCGGCCCATTTAGAATAGTAAACATGAAGATCATACCCCTCGACATGTTCAGGTTTGTATGTAACTAGCCCTATCTGCATGCCCTAATACCTGCTCACAACAGATATATTCTTGGCGCTTATTTAATTGTTGATTCACATGGACAAATCAACCGCACCAATAATTATCGATCTGACCAAGTGTACGCCTTGTACGGGACAAATCTGTATAGGGGTCTGTCCACAGGGCGCATTAGAGGAGAGCAAGAGTCGCAAGCCGCAAGTTATTGCAGTTGTACAATGTACGCAGTGTGGGGTTTGTGTGAATTTATGTCCAAATAAAGCCATCATCTTAAATCCGACCAATCCCTAAGGTAGGGGCGGTTAATTGGAAGAATTCAACCTCGCCAAAGATACGCGACTACTTATCAAGGGGAATGTATTAGCGGTAATTTGTAATACTTCTCTAAAAACTGTTGGTTCAGCGATTTTTAATGGCGGAAGCAAACAGGTCAGAGCGGTTCTCAATATAGGTGTGCCTGAGGGGTATAGTGATCTTACGTTGCATCTGGATCCTATGCAGCTTATAGTTTCTTCAGCGGCAAATGTGGGTATTACTAAGGATTATCTGGCGATGGTTACAGCGGCTAAAATCGAAAACTATAGTCTTGTTTGCAAGAAAACAGAAGATTATGTCGTTTATGTTGCGGTCACTGCGGGTTGCTCACATGGTGAATCCAGCGGCGAGGATATAGATGTTGAGGAAATCTTTGGAACCATAAATATTATTGTCTTTGTTGATGGTAATCCAACTGAGAGTTGTATGGTTGCTGCTCTTATAACCGCAACTGAAGCTAAGTCTGCTGCATTGCGCGATTTGGATATACGTAGTTACTACACAGGGGATTCTGCCACAGGTTCTATAACTGATGCGGTTACTGTTGTTTCAACAAGCAGGGGTAGAGAAGTAATTCTAGGTGGTCCAGCGTCAAAGTTAGGTAAGCTTGTGGGTCATTGTGTCCGAAGGGCAGTCACTGAGGCGCTGTTAAAGCAGGAGCCTATTTGGGCAAATCGAACTGTGCTTGATAGATTAAAAGAGCGGCATCTCCCCGTGGAAAAATTGGCCTCGGAGGTATCTAAAATAGAGAGTTTGGCGGTGACTTCTGAGGAGTTGACTCAAATTCTAAAGTGTAGTCCCAAAATGCTGGCGGCTCTTTTAGCGGCCGCAAAGATGGATGATGATTATAACAAAAATTTGGTTCCCATTGATTTGAAGGCCTGGAATGCCGCACTCCAGGTTCTTAATAAAACGACAAATCAAGATGGGACAAGTCAGGATGTTGTTAATTTGCCGCCTTTTGTAAAAGCGGCTTTAATAGAAATTATCAAGGCGGGCAAGCAGTTCAGATAATTTGGTGAATAAGTTAATGTTGTGTAGTGTGGGTGACGCAGATTGTAAACCGCTTCTTTTTAAAAAAAGAGTGTGTTTCAGAATTTTTGTAATATAGGTTAAAATATTTCCGGGAATTTAGGTGGGTTTTTGAGAGTTTAGTGCTTGTGTAGGTGAAGATAGTAAGGTCTAAATAGGTCTTTGTTTCTATAGCAGTTCAACTTTTAGTTAACTATATGTATGATGGCGTGTATTAAACTGTGGTGTTCCCCCTGCCCAATCCAATATCAAAAGAAATTAGAGAAAAAATAATCCAACACAAACAAAA
>Ga0123356_10004442_pt1 | contig 14507 bp, 12 predicted proteins | sample TergutEmb28metaG_2_FD_92546 | JGI IMG/M metagenome (GOLD analysis project Ga0123356, IMG submission 92546) | Embiratermes neotenicus P3 segment gut microbial communities from Petit-Saut dam, French Guiana - Emb289 P3 | ecosystem: Host-associated > Arthropoda: Insects > Digestive system > Gut ...
AATGTGGAATGTGGAATGTGGAATGTGGAATGTGGAATGTGGAATGTGGAATGTGGAATGTGGAATGTGGAATGTGGAATGTGGAATGTGGAATGTGGAATGTGGAATGTGGAATGTGGAATTGCCACGGCAGAAGCCTCCTTAAATTTGCCTTCTTAGAGACTGTTTTTATAATATAAAAATAATACCATTCTTTCAGTTCGATGTCAAGGATAAATTTTCTACTCACATAGAAAGAATGACTAATATCTGTACAGAAAGGCTATGTTTGTACTATAATTAATATATAAAAGGAGCGAATTATGTCTGATTATAACGAAATCTTCAATGAAATATCTGAGTTACTTCAAAAAGGAAAAGCCAGGGATATAATTGGCTCTGTGCAGAAAGCGTTGGACGCCGGGGCGCAGCCTGCGGATATATTGCAAAATGCCTTAATGGACGGGATGAATATTATCGGCGGAAAATTTAAACGTAACGAAGTTTTTGTGCCGGAAGTATTAATTGCAGCCCGCGCGATGAACAAAGCAACAGAAGCTTTAAAGCCCCATCTGGCAAAAGCCGGTGTACAGCCGGTCGGCAAGGCGATAATTTGTACCGTCAAGGGTGATCAGCATGATATAGGAAAAAACCTTGTTAAAATGATGATAGAAGGCAAGGGTATCGAGGTTGAAGACCTTGGCGTAGACTGCGATACGCAATTTGTAGTAGATAAAATAAAGGAAACAGACGCAAAAGTATTGTGTCTGTCTGCGCTTCTTACCACTACCATGTCTGTGCAAAAAGAAGTAATCGACGCGCTTGTAGACGCTGGAGTGCGAGACAAGGTAAAAGTGATGGTTGGCGGAGCGCCTGTAACCCAGGGATTCGCCGATGAAATAGGAGCTGACGCGTATACACCGGATGCCGCTTCAGCCGCCGAGGTTTGCCGCGGATTTTATGCATAACAATGATCCGTACTTCCGGAATAATCCGGGACATGGTCTTAAAAAAATCACATCATACAAGTTTGATATATATAAAGATTTTGAAAAGTGTAAAGCATGGCGTACTAATGACGGACGTATTCTTCCAAACAGCGAAAGCAGCTTTAATATATTAGAAATCCCTTTTGATAATGAAAACTTAATCCTGCTTAAAATTTTTGTTAATCCTTCTTTAGCTAACAGACTCTTCGGCGGTTTTGGAATGAGGATACCTGTTAATCCCGCGATTAATATAGATAATCATACATTTGTAGAGTTTGATTTATATTATTCAAGAGATGCCGCAGACAAATATATGAGATTTGAAATCTGGTCCACAAGTACAAACGGCGAGGGAAATCAGGCGGACTCAGGAGAACGCGGGTCAAATAAAACTCAAGTGAATATCCGCACTGCCGATCTGGAAGGCATCCAAACATATAATATCGATTACAGAGCCGGTTACTATAACGAAGAAACATGGTTCAAAAAAACAATCATCGCCGCAGTGCCGGTGTCAGCCGGAACATGGGAATACATTAATATCGATCTTCATACAGAAACCAATACAAAAGTTTCCGGCGGCCTTTTAATGTTAGGCAATATCAGAATAACAAAAACAGATCCAAATGGAATTCCCATCAATAAAATAGTAAATACAAAAAAGTTTATTGAAGTTGAACCTGTCAGAAATAAATATAATCCAGCCAATGGATATTTCCTTATAGGCACTGATGGAGCGGGAACAATCGCGCCTGATACATTAGGCGGGTATCATTATGAACTTTATGTTTCTCACAGGAATTTAAAACCGGAAAGACATGTAAAACCGCCGGAATGGCTGATAAATGAATTTCCGGATTTTTCTTTTACCTATGAAGACGAAAAACATGAATGGGATCTTCCAACAGAATATTATTTAAACATAAGAGATGCCGGTGATTATAAATTACACGGTCATTGCCTTGCATGGATTAATCAGTCGCCTCATTGGTTAAATCAGATAATGCCGGAAAACGCTGTGTCTTTACAATGGGATTCAAACAGATTGTTTCATACAAAGGGTTATTATGAAGTAAACACATTTATAAAAGTTAAAAAAGAAACAGCCCGAAGAGTTTATTATAACCATATATTATACGAAATGCGGCATTTTATGACCTGCGATGCGAGATATAACTCCAGTAAAGAGCGCGGTATTATACCGTTTCATTCATTCGATGTAGTTAATTCGGAAGTTCATGAAAGCCGGCATGGGGTTTTAATAAAAAAAGATCCCAATGAATGGAAAAATTCGCTAAAACATACTTCATGGCTTATGGCAATGACAGATAACGAATTGGATGATATCCGCCAGAATTATATTTATCTGCTTTATAAATTCGCGCATATTGCCGTACCTAATACGCAAATGGCAAAAAAGTATAAAGAAAATTTTAATAATCCGGATATAATTCCCGAATATATGAAAATGGACAATCATGACAACAATGGCAGCATTGATGAGTTTATAAACGATAAACCGCCGCTGTTAATTTATAACGATTATGAAGTTGTCGCTAATTCAAAAGCGAAAGTTATTTACAACATGACAAAAGAATTAAATGCGGCATGGAAAACAGATCCATTGTACGACGGCAGAAACTTAATTGAATGTATCGGCATTCAGGGACATGATACGGTAAGTCCGCTATTGGCAAGCCAAAATATGCAGGTTATAACATTGTTTGCCGGTCTTATTAATGAAGGTTTACTGGACAAAATATGTTATTCTGAAATTGATATCAAACAGCCGGACTCGGCTCCCGGCGGAAGAGCGCGCGCTCCGGATGTTTTAAACGAAAAACAGGCTGATGTAATCGGTTACCAATACGCGCTTCTGTTTAAGTTGTTCGATAAGTTTAAAAAATACATTGATCATGTAACAATCTGGAATCAATCCGGCTCCGGCTGGCAGAACAGTTATGTATTATTCGATCATGAACAAATGGCAAGCCAGGCTTATTACGCCGTCATGGATCCTGATAAATTTATTAAAGGACATTCTTATCTGGACAGTTATTTTTCCGGCGAATACAATAAAATAAACAAAATTATAACACGATAGACTTTAGCTACCGCGATTATTTTCTGTCAAAAACAAACACGCTTGGCAAGGTTGGATCCTTCAGGTGTTTTTTTGCCTCGGCAAGGTAATGCGCGGCGCAAACATCTTTTGGGTCTTTGGAAACAACCTTTTCAAAACGCTGAACAGCGGTTGCGTAATCCTTCATGTGGAATTTTCGTACCCCGGATTCAAATACTGTTTTGGTAGCAATCCGGTAACGTTTTTGCTTTGGAGGAAGAGCGTCCAGCATATCAAACAGACCTATAACTTCATTTACCCCTGCCGCCTGCACCATACCGATAAAACGATACGCGAATTCAGTTTCATTACCGGCAAGCAGGTTCATTGTATCCCTGGTAATAAGCATGCCGGAACCGGTTTGTTTGGAAAGACCTTCAACGCGGGAAGCTAAATTAACGTTAGCTGAAATAACTGTACTGGATAACCGTTCATTCTCGCCGACTATACCCATCATAACAGAGCCGGAATGGATTCCAACCCCTATATTAATCCCATCTACTCCGGTTTTTACCCTGGTACTTTCATCAACAACCAGCGTCTGAAACAATTCAATACCGGCTCTTACCGCGTCTATACCATCGACAAACAGAGCCATCGCCGCGTCACCAATATATTTATCTACAAAACCATTATGTTTACGTATAATGGGACCAGCGATACTAAGTATCTTATTAATAAAAACAAAGTTTTCTCTGGCTGTCATCATTTCTGAATTAATGGAAAAGTAACGAATATCAAAAAACAGTACGCTTAAATCCCGCTGTACGTTATCACCCAGTTTCATTTTGGTAATGTCACTTACTCCAAGATGTTCCATAAACTGTACAGGCACAAACCTGATAGTAGATTCGTTAAGGCGGGTAATCCTGTCAAACTGGCCCTGTAGTTCTTCCGCCATGCTGTTAAGACCATGACTCACTTTGCCAAGTTCGTCACGCGCAACATAGGTTACCCTTGCTGTCCTGTCTCCGCTTGCGATTGTATGCAGAACCCTGCCCGCCGTTGAAAGCTGTTTTACAATCAGGGAGATTAATACACAAAGCACCAGAAGAATGAGTATACATATAGCCGATACAATAAGAGCGACCTGTCCCTTAAGTTTCGCATAACCGATTTCATAACCGGTCATATCAAGCCCGACTTCCAGCATACCGGCAATTTCTCCGGCGCTGTTGTATATCGGAGCTTCGGCAAAAGCCCATTCACCGTTAAACAATTCAAGAATCATGGCAACAGGCTGCCCGGTCATAAAGATATCGTATTCTTCTCCGTCAAGCATTTCATCCGGACGGAAAAGATTCATCTCTTCGCTGGAAATAGCTACAATATATTCAAAGTTATCGCCTTTAAAAACAGCGGCATAATAACTTCTGTTCCATGGGTCTGCGTTATATCCGACAACATCTTTTACAAATTTTGATAATTGTTTATATTCGTCACTATGAAAATCTTTCGCTGTTTTTATTTTATCAAGATCGTCACCATCAACAAGTTTAGCGGAAAGGACTGCCAGCGCGATCATTTCATTAAACAATGATTCATTAAGCCGTTCTGTCATCATATTAAATGTAACGGTAAATACAATAACAAACGCGATAATTAATAAAGGAATTATAATACCGGCCTGTTTAATAAACAGTGATACATAACGATTCATTATCCCAATAAAAAGAATACATAAACCGGTTATAAGCGCGATAGCTCCCAGAGCCATGGCTGCCTGCACGATTATTATATGAAGCCTTTCATTAAACGGAAGAAGCAAGTCATCTTCGTAAACGGTAAAATCTTTACCATCGTACAGCCATACTACATCGCCGTATACTCCGGCAAAAGTATCTCCATGAAAACCAAACCCTTTAAGCGCTGGCATTTCCCCCTGTTCTTTTAAAGGTTCAAAGTATTCCTCGGGAACAATGCGCCGTAAACCGACAATCGCGTCAGCGCCTTCATATATAAAATTCCTGCCGGTATCTGTAATGCAGAACAGAGCATTAGACCCCATGTCATAGAAAACCAAATCATCATTTTCATCATAGAAAATATACCAGGGATAAATACCGCCTTCATATATACTCCAGTTAAATGAAGCCCGCAGTTCAGGTTCGCCTCCGTCTTTTACTTCGTATATATCTCCATCACGAAGCACATACGCGTAATTCTGTTTATCTTTCAGAACAAGCTGGGCGACTATAAAATCTTCGATAGTTTTTCCTGGTAAATATTCATATAAAACCGAAGTTGATAATTCATCCCGAAAAGTATCGTAGTGGTACATGGTAACCTTATCCCTTTCTGTCTGAGAAAAAGTAATAATACCATCATCATACCTGAATGAACCAAACTGATAAAACAGGCGCGGATTATCGCGCGGGCTATAACCCAAATCATCATAATTTATACTGATAATATCTTTGACAAAACGTCCGCGGTTATCATATTTTCTTATAATGTCACGCTTTGTCAATAAAGCATCATATTCTGCCTCAAGCGCATATACATAAAGATTCCCAGCGTCATCAATAATACAGTCTACGATTCGGATGTATTCTCTAAACTTATCTATGTTGATGGTATAATTAATATTACCGTCCGGAGCCATACAGACAAGGCGAAAAGAACCGCTGTCTATGACATATAAATTACCGTCTTTTTCGAATTTCGCCATGGCGGGAGAGTCAAAATATGTAGTCTGCTGGAAAGGTTTATTATAAAATACATCAAAGTTGAAAACACAAAGCAACCCGGTAGCAAGAAAAACAGCCATGCATACGGCAAACATAATCCACTTTGTTTTTTTCTTCATATTATAGTCATATTAAAGCAATTATTGGCAAACTGTCAAGAAAAATAATCTTAACTGACGCTTTGCCGATTAATGTAAAAAAGTGATATACTTAAACACGGAAATACATATTATGCTCAAAAGATGCGGTAAAGTATTTATTGTTGGTCAGATCAATTGTCTCAGCGCGGGAAATTATTTCATGACAGCGGTGTTTAAAATCCGGATCGATTAAGCTATTAACCGCTCCATTCAGGCTGGTATTTCCGCAGATTGTTGTTTTTTTTCTTAAAAGGTCTCCGGCAAATTCTCTGGGTAAGAGCCCTGTGAACACTGCGTTTCCAAGATCCAGGTAAAAACCCAATCCACCCGCGATATAAACCGAACAATAACCGTCAAGTTTCATTGACGCAGTTTTACAAAGCGTCTTAATTCCGGAATAAATAGCGCTCTTGGCAAGTTGAAACTGCCGTATATCTTTTTGGGTAATTATTTTATCCCTTGCCGCCGGAAAGCCTGTCAGGGTAAATTCGTCAGCTAACGCACCTGTTTCATTGATAATAGAGCCGCGTTTCATTTCTGCGATAGCGTTGATAAAATCAGCGGCGTTCAATCCGCAGGAAATTTCCGATTCTTCAAAACATGGACCGGCGGCAGTGGAACAGCACAACAGAGACTTCTCGCTGTTTTTCCAAACAGCTATCTCTCCATTTGTTCCAATATCAATAAAAAGCGCATCTTCACCTTTATTTATAATATCAATTAAAGCCAAACCCGCTGTAATATCCGCTCCTATAAAAGATGATATACCCGGAAGCAGTGTAACATGTTCAACGGAAAGAGAAAGTTCACAACCTTTAAAGTTTCGTTCTTCCAGAAACAAAGGTTTATACGGAAATGTTCCCATGGATGCTGGATCCGCTCGGCAAAAAAGATGCAGCATACATGTATTGCCGCTAACAACACATTTTGAAATAGCGGAAAGATTGTGTTTCTTAATAAAATGCAGCAGTATTTCTTCTGTCTGATTATTAACAGCGGAAAAAAGTTCATCTAACTTTCCATTTAACGCAGCGCTGATTCGGGTCATTACATCCGCGCCAAAGCAACGTTGGTTATTTAAAGCGGAATATTCGTCAATAGATTTACCGGAATCCAAGTCTACAAGCCGCGCTAGAATAGTTGTAGTACCAATGTCCAGACCAACAGCGAATTTACCCATGTTTAAAATATTAATACGAACGTTCCTATTGTAATTAAAACGCCGCCAATTATAGTTTTTATTGTTATTGCTTCTTTTAATACAATGAACGCCAGTATCATTCCAATAACAAGGCTGAATTTATCAATCGGAATAACCTTGGACGCGTCACCCATTTGCAATGCCTTGTAATAACACAGCCATGACAAGCCGGTTGCTACCCCCGATAAAATCAGGAATAATAAATTCTTTTGCCCGATGCCTGCAATTTCAGTTTGCTTGCCGGACGCAAAAACAATAACCCATGCCATAACAAGAACCACGATAGTTCTTATTGCAACTGCCAGATTTGAATTTACATTTTGAATGCCGATTTTTGCCAAAATAGCGGTTAATGCCGCGAACACTGCCGATAAAAGAGCGAATACAACCCACATATTATTATTATATATTAATATTGATAATATATCTATTCTATTATAGTATTGATAATCATGAAACGTAACATGCGCCAATGGCTTGATGAGCAGAGAGCAGCAAAAACAAAAAAAGCTCTGCCGGTTTTATCATTCCCATGCATTCAATTAATGGGAATATCTGTAAAAGATCTGATATCAAACAGCGATACCCAGGCAAAGGGCATCAAACTGGTTTCCGATAAATGCGACTGCGCAGCTTCTGTAAGTCTGATGGATCTATCTCTGGAAGCGGAATGTTTCGGCTCTGAAATTAAAGTCTCGGACGATGAAGTACCCACTGTTGTCGGTTGTATTGTTACCGATATGGAAAGCGCGCAAAACCTGAAAGTACCTCCCATCGGCGCCGGCAGAACATCGATATACCTGCAGGCTGCTGAAAAGGTTGTACAAATGATAACTGACAAGCCGTTTTTTGGGGGAACAATCGGGCCATTCTCCCTTGCCGGTCGGCTCGTCGGTGTTTCAGAAGCAATGATTTTTTGTTATGAAGAACCGGAGATGATGCATTTGGTTCTTTCAAAAGTCACAGACTTTTTAATTAACTATATTAGTGAGTATAAAAAAACCGGCGTTAACGGCATTGTAATGGCAGAGCCGGTCACTGGAATGTTATCGCCGGATTTAGCACGGGAGTTTTCTGAACCCTATGTCAGAAAAATTTTCGACGCTGTAAAAGACGAAAGTTTTATCGTGATATACCATAATTGCGGCAATTCAACAATTCAAATGATAGACTCAATACTCGCTACAGGCGCGGATGCTTTCCATTTTGGCGACGCGATAGACATGGAAAAAATGATGCAGCTCATTCCGGAAAATATCATCGCTATGGGTAATATTTCTCCTGCCAGTCAATTCCGCGGCGGTACACCGGAATCAATCAAATTGGCAACCGGCGATTTATTGGAAAAATGCGGCAAGTATCCCAATTTTATTATTTCCTCAGGATGCGATATCCCGCCTTTATCGTCATGGGAGAACATCGATGCGTTTTTTACAGCAGTAAAAGAATTTTATAAATAAAGAAGGATTATGTCAAACAAACTGGATCCTGGAAAATTAAAATCTCTCCTGCCGTATTTTTTGCTGGCGTTAGCGGTTATTTTAACATACAAGGTTGTATCTCAAATTAGTTTTTTCGCGAATATAATAGGCACATTATGGAAGATAGTAACTCCGTTTTTATATGGATTCATAATTGCCTATATAGTAAATATACCTTACGGCGGTATAAAAAAAATACTTGGAAAATCAAAAATCAAATTAATAATTAAACTGAAAAAACCCTTAAGCATAATTATTACACTTATATTTTTCGCGTTGATTATTTTTTCTGTTTTATATTTAATTATTCCCTACATTATCAAGAGCATCTCTTTCTTTATTACTACTCTTCCCTCTTATTACGAAAGAATTCAGGGTACAATAGAATATATAAACAGCCTGGAATTCCTGGGTATTCATATAAGCGCGGAAGGAATCCTTAATATACTTCAGGAAATGTTTCAGAATATCAGCGTAGAAAATTTTTCATCGACAATTACCGCGATATTCGGAGTTGGGTCGGCGATATTTACCGGTATACTTGCTTTAATTTCTTCCATTTATATTTTAGCGGAAAAACAAAAGTTTAAGAATTTTCTAAGCAGGATGCTTGCAGCTTTTACTCCCGATAATGTTCATAAGTCAATATTGGATTATGCCGGCAAACTTAACAGAAACTTTAAAAGATATATTCATATACAGACTATAGACGGTCTCATTCTTGGAACAATCGTAACAATAGAACTATTAATACTGCGTTCTCCGTATGCGTTATTCCTTGGAATCATGCTTGGTATAGTAAATTATATTCCGTATTTTGGATCAATTTTTGGTTCTATTATTGTCGTAATTATCGTCGCTTTTACACAGGGCATTGTAATAGCATTAATAGCCGCTGTTGTATTGTTAATAACACAGCAGATAGACGGAAATATTATACAGCCAAGATTGATGGGCGGATCTTTTTCGCTTAGTCCATTATTAATTATAATCAGCATTACCATCGGCGGAGCTTTGGCTGGTATTTTCGGCATGATTGCCGCCATACCTATTATTTCTGTCTTAAAGGATATGCTGGAAAATATTATTAAATATTATGAACGGAAAAAACAGGTTTTAAAACCGCCGGATAGTAAATAATAAGGGTCCGCGGATTAACGCTGATTTTCACGGATTAGATTCAAAGTAAGTATTAATTTGGTTTATCTTCTATTATAATGTAATTATATAATTACATTATACATTTACATTGTATTCAGCTTCGAAGATTAATTTTTTCTTATTATCTGTTTCATCCATGTATATTATAACAAGCTGCGGCGGTGATGGATTAATTATTCTTTTCCACCACTTTGTTTCCTTAATTAATTCTGATGAAATAATTTTATCTTTTGGGATAAAGATTGTTTTTTCTTTCGGCGGATCCTTGTCAGCAGGACGTGTAATGACATCAATCCAGCTATTCTGCGGAAAATGATGAAAACGGAATCCGCCGGATGTATTAATAACAAGTCCCCATATGCCGGTCAATTTCATTTCATCAAATTCATTCCACCCGGAGACATATTTACCCATTCCGCGCGCCAGAACCTTTTCGCCGGTTTTTTCTTCGTACTACTGCCAAAAAACATTCGGCGATATATCAACTTTTTTAAAAAGCATTAATCTATCGTCCTCGTTGCAATTATATTAATTCCTTCGCCGTTCCAGTTATCAATAATAACATCACCTGTTTTAACAGGCAAAGTTACTTTTACTTTATAGATATCGCGTAACAGAGCAGGAATTTTTTCCTTTGGACAGGGACAATCAGTTTTTACAGGAATGCGCTTAAGAGAGAATAATTCTCCGTCTATCCGGCATGTAGCAGTTACTGTTCGTTTTGGCGCGCGAATTTCTTCCAGAGCGTAAATCTCGCCGCGCGGGCATTTATAACCTGTTATAGTCAATTTATCCGGCGAAGAACCGGATACTTCAAGCAAACAGCCAATTGGACAGGTTATACATGTTATACTTTGCATAAAACTTCCTATAAAATATTAAACTCCAGTATTGAACCGGAATCAAATTCCAAACCTTCAAAATCTTTTGGGCCAAGTTTAAAACTAATCATCTGTGAAGGCTGAACGTATCTTTCTTTTTTACTGCGAATTACCCGGCCGTTAAGGCGAAGTTCAATAACAGCGTCATTTTTTACCATCATTGAACGCATATAAATAATATTTTCCCTGGTTGGCGTTATTCGCCCCGGATTTACATAACGTACATGAGCCCCGGCTTTTGTATGTATTTGTGTTAATGAAAGATTTTCTCCGCGAAGCCACTGTGCAGCATAACGTCCTGCGCGGCGGCTTTCTTCACAAACCCAGTCTACAAGATCGTGAACATGCAATACATTACCGCACGCAAATACACCATCTATATTTGTCATAAGGAAAGAGTCTACCAAAGGTCCGTTTGTTACCGGGTTTAATTCCACACCTGCTTCGCGGGATAATTCATTTTCGGGAACAAGGCCGACGGATAACAATACTGTATCGCAGTCTATTCGGAAACTTTTATCCAAAACCGGAATACCGTTTTCTATTGGAGTAACTTCGATTCCTTCTACGCGATCATTGCCGAATATACCTGTAGTCTGCGATGACAAGTACAGGGGAATATTAAAGTCATTAAGGCATTGCACAATGTTACGTGTCAATCCGGCGGGATACGGCATGATTTCTACCACTGCTTTTACCTTGCATCCTGTCCAGCTCAAACGCCGCGCCATTATAAGCCCAATGTCTCCGGAACCGATTATTACCGCTTCTTTCCCCGGAATGTATCCTTCTATATTAATAAGCCGCTGCGCCAATCCAGCGGTAAATATTCCCGCTGGACGGGAACCGGGAATGCGGATATTTCCCCTGTTACGTTCACGGCATCCCATCGCGAGCAAGACAGCGCGGCAGTTTATTTCCATTACACCGGATGGGGAAATGCATGTTATTAATGTTGAATGTGGAATGTGGAATGTGGAATGAATAGGATTTTGTGTGGAGTTAATAGATTTATTATCATTGTTGAATTTTGTTACGGTTGTGTTTAGGTGGACGGTTATTTTGGATTTTGTTACGCGGTTGATGAAGCGTTCGGCGAATTCGGGGCCGGTTAGTTCTTCTTTGAATTCGTGGAGGCCAAAGCCGTTATGGATGCATTGCATAAGGATGCCGCCAAGGTAATCTTCTCTTTCGATAATCGCGCAGGAAAATCCAGCTTCATCAAGTTCAAGAGCGGCTGCCATCCCAGCGGCACCTCCGCCTATAATGACTGCATCGTATGTTATGGTTTTCATAACGCGCCTTCCAATACATGACTTTTAGAACCGTGTTTGGTAATTTCATTCATGTTAAGGCCTGTTTCTCTCATTATTATCTTGATAATTTTATAAGTACAAAAACCTCCCTGGCATCTTCCCATTTGCGCTCTGGTAAAATATTTAATTCCATCAAGGGTAACATGCCCTAGTTTTATGGCTTGAACAATTTCCGCTTCACTTACATTTTCACAACGGCAGACAAGGTTCCCCCACATTGAATCCCCGGTAATAAGATTATCCAGTTTATTTAAATCCGGGTTTGGTCCGTTAACCATTTCTCTCACGCAGGGGTGTTTTTCAACATAAGGATTCCAGTGCGGTTTTTCTGTCAGCTGCAAACCCATATCTACCAGAATGTTTTTTACATATTCGGCAATAGCGGGAGACGCTGTAAGCCCCGGACTTTGAATACCGGCTACCTGCACAAAGGCAGGTGCTTTTGATGAAGCCTCTATGTAAAAATCATTTTCCAGACAAGGACGAAGTCCGGCAAAAGATGTAATAATATCATTTTGACTGAGAGACGGTATCATTGTCTTTCCGGAAACAAGTATTTGTTCCAGGTGTTTTGTTGTAGTAGAAAAATCTTTTTTATCTTCGACATCATCTGCAGTAGGCCCGACAAGAACAGTTCCTTCTACTGTTGGAATAACAAGCATACCCTTGGAAACAGAAGTAGGAACAGGAAAGACAACTCTGGACGGGCAGGCTTTGGTAAGCCGGTCTAATAAAAAGTACTCGCCCTTTCTAACCGTTATTTTATAATCTTCCGCGTTAAATGTTCTGGAAACCTCATCTGCGAAAAGACCCGCGGCATTAATCACATAACGAGCGCTTATTTCTCTGCCGTCGCTGGCTTGTATATTCCAGTAATCATTATGCCGTTTAGCTTTCTTAACATGAAAACCAGTAAATAACTCTACCCCATTATTTTTAGCAGACTCAACAAGAGCAAAAACAAAACGGTATGGTTCGATTATTCCTCCGCTTGGCGCATAAAGACCGCCTACAGTATCTGCGGATAATTTCGGTTCAAGCTCCAATATTCTGTGATGAGAACAAAGTTCAATCCCCAAACTGTCATTTTCCACTCCCTGCATGTATAAATGTTCAATAACTTTCATTTCGTCTCTATGAAGGGCTGCAACGATTATACCGCACCGGTGGAATGGGAAGTTTAACTCCCGTTTGAGCTGATCAAGCATCAAACTGCCCTGCATCTCAAGCCTGGCTTTTAGATATTTTTTACTATGATGAAAACCGCCGTGAATGATTCCGGAATTGGCTTTGGAAGTGCCAAAGGATACATCGCTGTCTTTTTCCAGAATGGCAATTTTAATATTATAGGCCGAAAGCCGGCGGGTTATACTTGCTCCCGAAACGCCGCAGCCGATAATAATAACGTCAAATTCCATATTTATATCATATAGCCTAAGAAGGAATAAGACCATATAATATAACAATGAAATTATCAAGAATCAGACTATTCATCGATAAAAACACAAGCGCGAAAGAACGGGTAAAAATAATCAATTCGGCTGTTGAAGACAAGTACGATACGCTTGTTTTTTCTCTGGATGACAATATTTTTAAAACAAAAAATTGGAATCAAAAATACCTGAAACTGATACGGCGTTACGCGTTTAACATTGAAGCAGGAGGACACAATTTGCCTTTAATGCTGCCAAGGCGTTTATATATGTCTGATAAAGAATTATTTCGTATGGACCAGGGCAAACGAATTAAAGACCACCATTTTTGCCCTACAAACCCAAAAACAATCGCGATTATTGCGAATAATTCCAGAAAATTATTTGCCGATGTCCTGCAGGTAATGACAGCTCCGCGTATCTTTCATATGCTGCCTGATGAAGGTCATGAGCGTACTTGGTGCGCCTGCCCCGCCTGCCGCGCCTTTCGTTTTTCCGAGCAATTTTTAATCGCAGTTAATACCGCCGCAGACGAACTTATAAAACTGGATCCTGAAGCAAAAATCATGTATGTCGACATTGACACCGAACCCGAAGCCGCCCGCATCATGCCCCGAAAAAACACATTCATCGATGCAAAGAAAAATTAATTATACTCTCGCAGAGACGCTGAGCCGCAGAGACCGCAGAGTTACTACTTGATATCTCTACCTTAAACCTTAGATATCTCAGTTAACTACAGAGATTTCTTAGGAATAAAATAAATAAATCGAACTAAAACTCTGCGACCCTGCGTCTCTGCGAGATAAAATCTAATAATTTATTGCAAACACTTAACCGTTAGTGTACTTAGCGTCTTCTTCTTTTTGATAACAGGATTAAACGAACAAGACTCATAACGGCGGTTAATGCGGAAGCAACATATGTTAAAGCCGCTGCGGTTAAGACCTTCTTTACGCCTTTAAGTTCTTTTTCGTCAAGAATGTTATTTGCGCGCAAAACAGCAATTGCTCTGTTGGAAGCATTAAACTCCACGGGCAATGTGATTAAGTAAAAAAGTATCGCTCCGGCATAAAGCAGAATTCCAACTGTAAACAAGATATTAGAAAGAGGT
>Ga0123356_10004443_pt1 | contig 14505 bp, 13 predicted proteins | sample TergutEmb28metaG_2_FD_92546 | JGI IMG/M metagenome (GOLD analysis project Ga0123356, IMG submission 92546) | Embiratermes neotenicus P3 segment gut microbial communities from Petit-Saut dam, French Guiana - Emb289 P3 | ecosystem: Host-associated > Arthropoda: Insects > Digestive system > Gut ...
CGAAAACGACCACGGGATGAGGTGTTCATCAGTCACGTCCATGCGAATCTCGCTCGGCCAGCTAGCAGCGCGACCATCCGCCAGCAGCCTCGTACTGCCCAGCTCCGAATCAAGATACTTCGTAAACACCACCGGTTCGCCGGGACCCACCTTGTCCTGCCAGGTGTCATCAAACGTCGGTGGCAGCCCTCCCTGGCGGCCGTTCGAGAAGAGAACGGTCGCATGAGCGGGATAGCGGATCGTCATGTCAACAACAGTCTGCCCCGAATAGCGGGCCTCAAACTGGGTCACCAAGCGTCGGCCCTCAGAGCCGAACCCCACCAGTTTCCCGTCCGAACGCAACAGCACCCCAAACACCCCCCAGGGCTCAGCCACACCAAAAGAGCCCCGCTGGTAGGAAACCCCAACAGGAACCGGCGGCAACGCCACCACCTTCTGCTTACCACCAGGCTTCCGACCATCAACATAGACCAGCCGATACTCCCGAGCCTGCCCCGCCGCCCCAGCCCCACCCTCATCAGCACCAGCCCATCCCACCGGCGCAACCACACCACACAGACCCGCCACCACAGCCGAGAGCATCGCGCACCGGACCACCCTCATGCTGCGCTCCCGCAACGTCGGATCACGAGCAAGCCAGGCCGCATCGGTCAACTCTTCTTGAATTTCACAGTTGAGGTGATCATGAAGTGGTCCGACGCTCGGCCTGGACCCTTGATTCTCTTAAATGCTGTCGGGGCCCGGTCGCCACCGCCGTGCCTGGTGAAGATATAGTCCAGAACGGCCGTCTTCTTGACGTTGGTCGCGTGGGTCTTGCACTTGCCCGTGCATTGTGCCCTCTGGGCAAAACCAGTCACAACCAGTCGTGCGTCGCTCCACCCTGACTCGTGCAGAGTCCTAACCGCGCTGTCCGTTAGGATCCAGCCTAAGTCAAAGACAGCCTCTACAGTCTTGTAGTAGGAGTTGAAGTCGCCACCGATCACGAGTGGGATCTGCTTCTCCCGTACCTTGTTCATCTTCTTGGCAAGGCTCAGGAGGATGAGCGAGTTGAAGTACTCCTTGCGTGCCTTCGCCGGTGAGAAGAAGTGGCCGGCGGTGTGCGCGTGGAAAGACGCGACTACAAACGCTTGGCATCCCGTGTGCGCCCTGCCCTTCCTCTTTAGCAACGTCCAAGGCACCACTTTGTCGTCTTTCTTGGGAGCGATGGTACCCCTAGGAACGAGCGAATCCTTGTAGTCTGCTCGATTAATTGCGCCCACGAGCTGGTAGCCGGAATACATGCCCCCGCCTTTGACCTCGTACGTCTTGCCCTTGACGAGAATGTTGTTCTTTAGTGACTGTTTGACGTCCGCCCCTGCCTTGTCGGCAACCCGCTTTTCCACATCGCTCGTGGGAACGGCTAGCTTCCACTTCGTCTTCGCGGTAGTCAACGCCCCCACGATGGACGTTTGCTGGTCGAAGAGAACAGCGGGCTGCCCCACTGTCTGCAGTTCCTTTGGCTTCGAGAACACGTCGGCTTCCTGAATCGTCACAATGTCGGCCTTCGACCCCCGGATCTTTGCCCGCATCCCGGTGCCCTTTCCTTTGAGTCGCCTCTGCCATTTGGTTGCACCAGTGGCATTTGCATCGTCCTTGTACCCTGAATAATTGACCTCACCGACATTATAGGAACCGATATTGAAAGCGGCGTCGCATCCACCGGACGCCGCTGCCGGAGTTGACAGCGAAGTAAACGCCGGTGCTGGGGGATCAGGCTCAACCACGAGCGGCGGAACCATCACCACAGACGGTGCCGGGGACGCGACGACCGCAGCCTCAATCTGGGACTCCTCAGAATCCTCCGAACCCGCAAGACTGATCGCTGACAGTTCGTAGGAGCCCGGGACGATCCCCTCGATCTCGTATTCGCCAAGCTCGTTGGTCTGTCCCCCATCAATCACCGCCTCGTCGCCACCAAGGCCAATACTACTGGTGACAAACACCAGCGCGCCGGGAACTGGTGCACCTGAGATGTCCTCCACCACTCCCTGCAGCGTCGCAGCCGAAGTCAAAGAGATGACGCCCACATTCAAGACCGCCCCAGCCGGAGTTACGTTCACCGGCGTTGCCTGTTCCTCCCACGCTGCCCCCCCCACCGCATACCGACCAGCTAGACCGTTCCCACCCTCGGCGTACACTAGCACCGGGCCAACAGGAACGCCTGGCACCTCAAAGACGCCCAGGGCGTCGACAACCCCTGATGCGATCGGTTCCCACTGCGAATCCGAATCCGCGTCCGTTACCTCGACGAACACCACAACTTCGGTGCCCTCCGAGGCACCCACCGGTGTGACCTGGCCAACAATCCTCGCGCCCTGCGGCATCAGTACCTCAGGAAACACCCCAGTTCCCCCTTCAAGCAAGGTCACCCAAGCAACCGCTCCTCCAACACCCACAGACCACCCGCCAAGCAGCCCATCCTCGTCCGCCTCGACACTGGCCCTGTACGTGCCAGGCAGTAGAGAATCCACATCCCACGATCCGTGGTTGTCAGTCTCAAAGACACCAGCCCCCACCCACTCGAGCTCTTCGGGATCCCACACCTCCAACGATCCGGACACATCAGACACGGCCGCTCCCGACACCATGACAACACTTCCCGACACACTCGCTCCGCGCCACGCCACCAAGTCGTCATCCAATACCTGGTGCTCTCCCGCCTCCAGCTCCACCACCGTCCCACCATCAGAATCCTCAGAATCAAGGTACACAGGGTCATTCTCCCAACCCAGCACCCACTGCCCCGAACTCAAACCACTCATGGTAAACGAGCCGTCAATTTCCGTCACAGTCGTGTGCGTGAGCAACTCGCTCCAACCCGGTTCGATCCCGTCCTCATCCAACGGCACAGCAGCTACCTCCAACCCCGCTACCCCGACATCCGAGGTGTCCACGACCGCCCCGCTGATTGACCCTTCCGGCTCGATAGTCACCTCACCTACGTCCACCACAGGACCAATATCGCCAAGCTCAAAACACCCCACCACCAGTCCCGTCTCCGGGCTCGGGAAATAGGCCGGAGCCAAACCCGCCGCCGACGCCCGTACAATCCACCGGCCATCCCCACCCCAAATGTGACCATCAAACTCACCACTCTGATCAGTCACAAACGAAAAGTCCGGCACCCCCACACTCCCAAAGTTGAAATCCTCCGGAAGCATCCCACCCACACACTCCTCATCCTCAGTCGCAAACCACACCTCCTGCGACACCTCCCACGCCTCCACCAACACGCCCGACACAGGATCATCATCCAGGTCAACAACCGAGCCGATCATCTGACCGATGTTCTCATCCGCCCGTGCCGCATCCGGGCCCCGCCCGGCAGCCAAACCCCCACCCAACGCAACACCAGCAACGACGATGATCCCCACGATTCGACGATGCCTACCCATGACCAAGGCTCCTCCCACAGAGCATCTCAGACTCCTCGGAGAGTGACTCTACGAGCACAGCACCACGATGGCACCGATGTCACTCAACCTACCACACGCCGGGAACGCTCATATCTTGCCCGGTTGGTGTCAAGTGGCAGGCCTCCCGCCCCCAGTGCTGCCGCCCACGCGCCGCTGCCATCCGCCACGCCACGGCAAGCCTCACGAGCCCGACGCGACCCTCGCCTGAGTGTGGTCACATATTTTGGCCCCACTTGGAGCGGGTTTCTTCATGAATTTTGGCCCCAGGGTGGGGTGGTGGTGGTCGCGCTTGTGGGTGGGTGGGCGTGTCTTCACGAATGTTGGCCCCACCTTGGGTTCAGATCGTCTCGTCTTGTTGTCGGCGAGAGGTCGGAGATGGCCAGGTTCAAAGTGAGGTTGTATGAGGACATCCGTCGTGATCGGCGGCTTGATCCGGAGGTGTCGATCCGGGAGTTGGCTGTGCGTCATGGGACGCATCGGCGCACGGTCAGGGAGGCGTTGGCTTGCGCGGTGCCGCCGCCGCGCAAGCAGTATCCGAGGCGGCCAGGGTTGATGGGCCCGTATGTGGGGGTGGTTGACCAGTGGCTGGTCGCCGATAAGACGGCACCGCGTAAGCAACGTCACACGGCCAGGCGGGTTTGGCAGCGGTTGGTGCGTGAGCATGGTGCGACGCTTTCGGAGGTCACGGTCTCTCGTTACGTCAAGCGGCGTCGGGTCGAGTTGGGGCTTGATGAGGTTGAGGTGTTCGTCCCGCAGGAGCATCTGTTGGGCCGTGAGGCCGAGGTGGACTTCGGCGAGTTCTTCTCGGTGCTTGGTGGCGTGGAGGCCAAGTTGCACATGTTCGCGATGCGGTTGTCGGCTTCGGGTAAGGCGTTCCACATGGCGTTCATGACCCAAGCTCAGGAGGCGTTTTTGTTGGGGCATGTGCTGGCGTTCGCCTATTTCGGTGGGGTTCCGACTCGGATCAGGTACGACAACCTTAAGCCGGCGGTGACCCGGGTGTTGATGGGTCGCAACCGTCAGGAGAACGAACGGTTCGTGTGCTTGCGGTCCCACTACGGACAGTCCTCGAGCAGCCCACAGAGCTGGGCAGGCCACCTCCTCTCAGCCTCTCGCGCCGCCTGGCCGACACCCTCGGCATGGCCGTCTACCACGCTTCACCATGCCGCTTGGCATCAACAAGATCAAGTATCAGGTCAGCCCGTGGGTAGGGGTGGGGTGGCCATGTCCACCACCACCTCCGACCAACCCCACTCTACGTCGCATCGGCCTGGGGGCACCCCGAATTCCGGACAGTATGTGACGACGGTCACGAAATTCCCCACCTCACGCAACAGCCACTCGAGGTGGGGAATTATCTGGCGTCGACATGGGGAATTGTCTGGTCGTTGACACAGTATGCTCATGATGATCCTCAAGCAGCCGCCACGACTCGCCATGCGCCGGCCGCCGCGAGGGACGCACCACCTGCGTCACCAAACCAATCAGCTCATCGCTGATCGCTTCCATACCCATCCCCTGCTCCAAGCCCGCCTCCTGGGCAGCAGCCACATACTGAAGCGTTGCGGGTTCTCTGCCGGGTCGGTCTTTGGTGACCCGGTTGCGTCGTGGTTCTCCTAGTAGATGGTTTCGGCTTCGGGTGGGGTGCGGATCCGGGGTGGGGGATCGCCTCAGCGCCCACCCTCGCCAGACCATCCCCCCCGCGAAAGTGGTAGCACAGGGTGCTACCACTCGGGTATCATGGACGCATGGGACAGCCCGCGGAAATCACCCAGCGCGACTTGCGGCTGCGGTCAAAAGACATCATGGACGCTGTTGAGGGCGGCACGTCGTTTACTGTGACCAGGGATGGACGGCCCATGGGTCAGCTTGTCCCGCTGCGCCGCCAGTTCGTCACCAAGGCACAGTTTGCCGCTTCCTCGGCCACCGCTGTGGTGATCGACCCCGATCGGCTGCGTGCAGATGTCGAGGCAGTCTTGGCCTGCGATTTGGATGATCCCTATGGGCGGTGAACCAACCCGGGGGCTGCTGGATACCAACATCCTCGCGCTTCGTGCCTGGATCCCTCCTGAGCACCTGCCCGACGAGATGGTCGTCGGTGCTGTCACAGTTGCTGAGCTTTGTGCGGGAGTGCACCTGGTCGATGGGGACGATGACGCGGCGAGCCAAGAGCGTGCCCGGCGGGTCGCAGTGGTACAGCAGACCGAGAACGAGTTCGACGCCCTCGCGTTTGACACGCAGGCGGCTCGCGCATTCGGCCAGATGGCTGCTGCGGTAAGGGCCGCCGGGCGGGTGCCGCGCCGAAGAGCGCTCGACCTGATGATCGCCGCCACGGCTGCGGCGCATCAACTCCCGGTGTACACCACCAACCCCGCGGACTTCATCGGCCTCGAAGGGCTGGTCAAGGTCGTGCCCGTTCCGCGGCCAACGGGCCCGTGAGCTGTGCGCCTAGTCCCCCTCGCCCAACGCCTTCCACCAGCCATGCTCCCAACCCCACGCCACCACTACGCATCAGACCAGACCAGACGGCGCACCACACGCGCCCACCCCCGGTGGGACAATGGGGCGCGTGAGTCAGCTTCCGGTCGTCCTTGCCACGCGCGCCGAGCTTGAGGCTTGGCATCGCAGCCATTCCGAGCGGCGAGCCGTGGTCATGACCATGGGCGCGCTTCACGAAGGGCACCTCGCGCTGGTGGACGCGGCTCTGCGGGTGGCGAGCACCGTCATCGTCTCCATTTTTGTCAATCCGCTGCAGTTTGGGCCGGGCGAGGATTTCGACGCCTATCCCCGCACGCTCGACGCGGACGTGCGAGCGCTGGCGGGTCGCGGCGTGGCGGCCGTGTTCGCGCCTTCCGCGGCCCAGATGTATCCGGGCGGGCGGCCGTCGGTGCGCGTTGTCCCCGGGCCGGTGGGCGAGGTCTTCGAGGGCGCGATCCGGCCCGACCACTTCTCGGGCGTGCTCACCGTGGTCCTCAAGCTGCTCGCGCTGACCCGCCCCGACGTCGCGCTCTTTGGCCAAAAAGACGCGCAGCAGCTCGCGCTCATCCGCCAGATGGCTCGCGATCTCAACCTCCCCGTGAGCGTTGTCGCGACTCCCATTGTGAGGGACGATGACGGGCTGGCCACTTCCAGCAGAAATCGTTTCCTGAGCGCTTCGCAACGGCAGGCGGCATTGGCGTTGCCTCAGGCGATCGACTCGGGCGCGGCCGCGGCGGCGCAAGGAGCGGGAGTCGACGAGGTGCGGCGGATCGCAGGCGAGCGGCTGGCACGGGCGGGGGACGAGGTTAGCGTGGACTACCTCGACGTGGTCGACTCCCAGACGTTCACGCCGCTCGCGGAAGGAGTCGCCGACAGCAGCCAGGCCCTGCTGATCGGAGCAATCCGGGTCGGCGGGGTCCGGTTGATCGACAACGCGGTGTTGGAGCGCTGAATCAGTCGCACAACACGGCGACAGACCCGAACAGCCCAAAGACGCCATCTCGTCGTCGAACTCCCCGGTCCGGATCGGGAGCGCGGGTAGCCTGGGAGGGTGGATGTGACCGTGGAACCAGGTGTCGTTGACCGATCCGAGCAGGCACAGGTGCGGCTGGCCAAACGGCAGCGCATGCTGGATGAGGGGCTGGACCCCTACCCTGTGGCGGTGCCGGTGACGGCGTCGATTGCCCAGGTTCGCGACGACTACGCGCATCTGGTGGCCGGAGAGGAGACCCAGGATGTGGTCGGGGTCGCCGGCCGAGTGGTGTTTTTGCGCAACACCGGGAAGCTGTGCTTTGTCACGCTCCAGGCGGGGGCAGGGGAGCGACTCCAGGCGATGATCTCGCTGGCGGAGGTTGGTGAGGAGGACCTTGCGCTCTTCAAGGCGCTGGTTGACCTCGGGGACCAGCTCTTCACCTCAGGACGGGTCATTTCCTCTCGGCGAGGCGAGCTGTCCATCTTGGCCTCGCGCTGGCAGATCGCGGCGAAGGCGCTGCGACCTTTGCCTGTGCTGCATTCGGAGCTGTCGGAGGAGTCCCGGGTGCGCAATCGGTCGGCTGATCTCATCGTCCGCCCCCAGGCTCGGGACATCGCGCGGCTCAGGCCGGTGGTTCTGCGATCACTCCGCGACTCCCTCCACACGAGAGGTTTTCTGGAAATCGAGACCCCGATGCTCCAGACAATCCACGGTGGGGCAGCTGCCCGGCCCTTCACCACCCACATGAACGCCTTCGACCTCGACCTGTATTTGAGGATCGCGCCGGAACTGTTCCTCAAGAGGGCGGCCGTCGGCGGCTTCGAGCGGGTCTTTGAGATCAACCGGAACTTCCGAAACGAGGGTGTCGACTGGACCCACTCCCCCGAATTTGCCATGCTCGAGGCATATGAGGCCTTCGGCGATTATCGCTCCATTGCCGACCTCACTCGCGCGATGATCCAGGAGGCTGCGACCGCCGCAACCGGCTCGACGCTCGTCACACTGACCACCGGTGAACAATGCGACCTTGGAGGGACCTGGGAATGGCTGAGCCTCTACGGCTCCCTCAGCGGCGCCCTCGGCGAGGAAGTCTCACCGCAAACCCCGCGCCGCCGCATCGAGCAGTATTCCCAACAGCACGGGTTGGAAGCGGAAGGACGACCGGTGGCCACGGGCAAGCTCGTGGAGGAGCTGTGGGAGCACCTCGTCGGCGACCACCTCATGGCGCCCACCTTTGTTTGCGACTACCCCGTCGACACATCTCCCCTGGTCAGGCCCCATCGCGACATCCCGGGCACCGTGGAGAAATGGGATCTACACGTGCGGGGATTCGAGCTGGCAACGGGCTATTCCGAGCTCATTGACCCCGTCGTTCAGCGGGAGCGCTTCATCGACCAGGCGAAGCTCGCTGCGGCCGGAGATGCGGAGGCCATGGCCATTGACGACGACTTCCTCGCAGCCATGGAATATGGCCTTCCCCCCACAGGCGGCATGGGGATGGGGATCGACCGCCTTCTCATGGCCTTCACCGGTCTGGGGATCCGCGAGACCATCCTCTTTCCCCTTGTCAAGCCAAATACCTCGGGAAACACGGAGCCCCCGTCCACCGCAAAACGGTCGGATCGACCCTCAGAAAAAGGCCTCTGAGTCGTCATTTGCACCGTAGGACAATTCCCCGCTATGCTGTCCGACAAGCCTGCGGCGCACGGCCTCCATGGGGGCAGATCAACTCGGAGGGGCACCGCCGCAAGGAACATCGCGCATTGACAAGCCGAAAGGAACACCATTCATGGCGCAGCGTGTGCAAGTTTTCCTCGTTGACGACATCGACGGCGGCAAGGCCGACGAGACCGTCACATTCGCCCTCGATGGAGTCACATATCAGATCGATCTCAGCTCCTACCACGCGGGCGAACTCCGCAACGCGGTGGGGCAGTGGACCTCCAAGGCTCGCCGGGCCACCACGACCCGCGCAGCCCGCGGCCGCAGCCCACGCCGCAACACCGGCCCAAGCGACACTCCCCTCGTCAGGGCATGGGCCCGGTCACACGGCTATGCCGTCTCCGATCGCGGCCGCATCCCGGCGGACGTACGGCAGGCCTACAACGCCGCACACTGACACCTCACGCAAGGCGGGGCACCATGACCATGGTGCCCCGCCTTGCTGTCAACCGCCCGCCGATGGGGCACACTAGGGGGCATGACCTACACCCTTGTGTTGCTCCGCCATGGCGAGAGCGAATGGAACGCGAAGAATCTGTTCACCGGATGGGTCGACGTCGCCCTCTCGGAGAAGGGCCGGGTGGAGGCCGCTCGTGGCGGCCAGCTCCTTGCCGAAGCCTCCGTCCTTCCGGACATCCTCCACACCTCCCTCCTGCGCCGCGCCATCGAGACGGCCAACCTCTCGCTGGACGCCGCAGACCGCCATTGGATCCCGGTCAAGCGGTCCTGGCGCCTCAACGAGCGCCACTACGGCGCCCTCCAGGGAAAAGACAAGGCCCAGACCCTCGCGGCCTACGGCGAGGATCAGTTCATGCTGTGGCGCCGTTCCTACGACGTCCCGCCACCACCCATCGAACTCGGCTCGGAGTTCTCTCAGGACGCCGACCCGCGCTACGCCGACGCCCCCACCGTCCTCACCGAGTGCCTCCGCGATGTCCTAGACCGCGTCCTGCCGTACTGGCACGGGCAGATCGTCCCCGACCTCATGTCGGGCCAAACGGTCCTCGTCGCCGCCCACGGCAACTCGCTGCGGGCGCTGGTCAAGCACCTCGACAACATCTCCGACTCAGATATCGCAAGCCTCAACATTCCGACGGGGATTCCCCTCATCTATGAATTGGACGACGACTTCTCGCCCATCGTCGCAGGGGGACGCTACCTCGACCCCGAGGCCGCTGCGGTCGCGATCCAAGCAGTAGCGAACCAGGGCAGAAAGTAGCTCTCACCAGCTAGAACATCAGCGTTCGGGCCGGCCGTTCTGCGCTGTCCCCTCGACTTGTGCGCGCGCCTCAGTTGTGGTATTCTTGCATTCACCCAATTACAGGAGGGATTCAAGGAAAGAATGTCATTCGCCGTTGGTGAGACTGTTGTTTATCCACACCACGGTGCTGCGCTCATCGAGGAGATCACCGTTCGCACCATCCGGGGAGTGGAGAGGAACTACCTCAAGCTTCGCGTCGCCCAGGGCGACCTCACGATCGAGGTCCCCGCGGAGAACGTGGACCTCGTGGGAGTGCGGGACGTCGTGGATCGCGAAGGACTCGAGCGAGTCTTCGCAGTCCTGAGGGCTGACGTCCACGAAGAGCCGACCAACTGGTCCCGCCGCTACAAGGCGAACGTCGAAAAGATCGCCTCCGGAGACGTCATCAAGGTTGCCGAGGTCGTCCGCGACCTCTCACGTCGCGACTCCCACCGTGGGCTGTCCGCCGGCGAGAAGCGGATGCTCGCCCGCGCCCGGCAGATCCTCATCTCCGAGTTGGCCCTCGCCGAAGAGATCGATGAGGAGGCCGCAACAGCCACCCTCGACGACGTCCTGGCCACCCCGGTTACCCCCGTCGCCCCCGAAACCCCCGTCGCCTCCTAGGGCGCACGATGACGAACCCTGGCCTTCGCGTCGGCCTCGGCGTCGATGTCCATCGCTTTTGCCTCGACTCCACCCCCCGCCCCGCCATGCTCGCCGGCCTCTCCTGGCCGGGAGAGACACCTCTCGAGGGTCATTCCGATGGCGATGTCGTCGCCCACGCCATCGTCGACGCGATCGCCTCGGCGGCAGGCCTGGGCGACATCGGAACGCTCTTTGGCACCAGCGACCCAACCCGAAGCGACGCCCCGGGCGCCACGTTCCTGAGCGAAACCCGACACGAAGCGACCAAGGCGGGGTACGCCATCGTCCATGTGTCGGTGGTGGTGATTGGGAATCGGCCGCGGCTGGCACCTCGGCGACAAGAGGCCGAGATGGTTCTCAGCAGCGCGCTGGGAGGCGCGCCCGTGACGCTCACTGCGACCACGACAGACGGCCTCGGTCTGACCGGGCGAGGGGAAGGGCTCGCTGCCATCGCGACAGCCCTGCTACAAGCGCCTCCGCCCGGGCGAGCTACGCGCGCAATTACTTCTTGCGCAGGATCTTGACCCACAGCTTCATCGAGTGGTCCCGGAAGGTGAAGGTCACCGCGTACTTGCCCGGCTTGAGGTCGCGGGGGAAGCGGAACACGGCCCGCTTGCCCTTGAAGGCGGGCTTGCCAATCGTGCGTTTGCCCTGCTTAACCACGACTTTCCCGGTGCACGTCTTGTATTGACTCTTGAAGACCAGGCGGAAGCTCGCCCCCTGGCGCGCCCGGACCGTCGAGGCCCCCGTCTTCTCGGCAGCGCCGGCGAGCACGGGCGTGATCGTCCCGCATTCCGAGGATTGATGCACGATGCCGGCCCTGGGCAGCAAAGGCTGGCTCGCCATCGTCCATGGCTGGATTGGGGGGGAGATGTCTCCGAGGGCCTGGGCGGGGGAAGCTAGCCCAAGCGCGCTGGCCACGAGGGCCACGAGGAACAGGCGGCGGAAAGGCATGGGGCACTCTCGTCTCATCGTGTACGGCAGGGACTCGGGGGGCGTCTGACCCTGGGGGGGTCATTGCGAAACGACCGCCACAGCATAGGAAACCGCCACCGCAGTCGCCCAGCGACTTTGCTCGCAGCGAAATCGAAGGCTCGCTACCCTGTCTCCATGACGCTGCGCCTGTTCGACACCGCGACGCGCTCGCTTCGCGAGTTCCAGCCCTTGGTCCCCGGCAAGGTGGGGATCTATGTCTGCGGCGCCACGGTCCAGGGGCCGCCGCACATTGGGCACCTGCGGCCGGCCGTCGCCTTTGACGTCCTGCGGCGGTGGCTAGAGCGCTGCGGCTACGAGGTCACGCTCGTGCGCAACGTCACCGACATCGATGACAAGGTGATCGCGAAAGCGACGTCAGCGGGGGTCGAGTGGTGGGCCCTCGCCCAGGCGCATGAGCGGGAGTTCACCGCCGCCTACGACGCGCTTGGGATCCTCCCGCCCACCTATGAACCCCGCGCGACCGGCCACGTCACTGACATGATCGAGCTCATGGGCCAGATCATCGACGCTGGTCACGCCTACTCGCGGGGCCCCGGCAACGTCTACTTTGACGTCCGGTCCTGGGAAGACTACGGCTCGCTCACCCACCAACGCCTCGACGACCTCGCCGCCAGCGAGGACGATGGCGACAAGCACGACCCCCGCGACTTCGCCCTGTGGAAGGCGGCCCGGCCCACCGAACCCTCGACCGCGTCGTGGCCCACTCCCTGGGGGCGCGGCCGTCCCGGCTGGCACCTCGAATGCTCGGCCATGGCGCGGCGGTACCTGGGCGACGCCTTCGATATCCACGGCGGCGGGCTCGACCTACGCTTCCCTCACCACGAAAACGAGCGCGCCCAGTCCCGGTCCGTCGGCCTCGGCTCCGCCCAGTACTGGCTTCACAACGCGTGGGTGACGTTGTCCGGAGCCAAGATGAGCAAGTCCGTCGGCAACGTCCTCGACGCCGCGACCCTCCTGGCCACCGCCTCCCCCGCCGTCATCCGCTACGCCCTGACCGCGGGCCAGTACCGCTCGATGATCGAGTGGTCCGCGGGCTCTCCCGGCGAGCCCGGCACCCTCGACGTCGCCGCCTCCGCCTGGGAGCGCCTTACCGGCTTTGTCGCCCGTGCCGGTGAGCGCGTCGGCACCACGGCGCACGATGACGTCACCTCCCGCGCTCTTCCCCTCGCCTTCTGCGACGCGATGGACGACGACCTGGGCACCCCCGCTGCCCTCGCCGTCATTCACGACACCGTCCGGCGCGGCAACACCGCCCTGGCCGAGTTCGACGACGCTCTCGCAGGCGAACTTCTGGCCGACACCCGGGCGATGCTCGACGTCCTGGGCCTTGACCCAGCGTCCCCCGTGTGGGCAAGCGGAGGAGACGAGGGTAGCCGAGCTGAGCAGGCCCTTTCAGCCTTGGTCGAGGCTGAGCTGGCCCGCCGCTCCGCTGCCCGCGCCGCCCGAGACTTCGCCCAGGCTGACGCGATCCGCGACACCCTGACTGCTGCCGGTATCGACCTAGAGGACTCCCCCACCGGAACCCGCTGGTCCCTCACCTAGCCGTGGGCAGCTCCGCCACCGCTGCCACCCTCCCCAACCACCGCCCCGCCACCGCTGCCACCCTCCCCAACCACCGCCCCGCCACCGCTGCCACCCTCCCCAACCCGGACTTGGGAGTGGTTTCGTTGGATTTGGGGGGGGCAAATTCAACGAGACCACTCCCTGGTTTGCGAAGGGGGGCGGGCTACAGGCGGCAGGCGGCGTCGATGCCTTTCGCGTTCATCGCGTTGCGCGCGGAGAAGACCTCCGACACCGTCGCCTTGGGGAGGCGCTTGTAGCCCTTCTTGATCTTGGTGGGCACACCTGTGTACTTTTTGTTCGTCAGCTTCACTGTCGACTCAGTCCAGCTGCCGCCCATCCGCCACACGGTCGCCGACTTGCCCGTCCGCACACCGACCTGGCAGACGGTGGTGCCGGTGTTGAGGTTGCGGGTGTAGACCACGATGCGCTTGCCTGTCTGTCGGACCATGGCGACCTTGCCCGAGTACCCAAACCGCGAGGTGTACTGGGCAGACTCGACGTTCTTTCCCCAGTAGCTGACCTTCGTCTTCTTCTTCTTGATCTCGGCGGGCTGGATGGCCTTCCCCCAGGGCACCGCCCCGTGGATCACGGCGCATCCGGGGAAGTTCTGCTTCCCGTCGTACCAGACTTCGATACCTGTGTCGGAGACGTTCCAGGCCGCCGGCGCGGGCATGGGCGGCAGGATCTTCTTGAAGTTCTTGTTCTTGCGGCAGCCGGGGTTCTTCGCCTTGAGTGAGGAGACAATTGCCGCGTCGAACTGCTGTCCCTTCCTCACGACCAGGGCGTCGAGCTTGACCGTCTTGCCCGTCGTCAAGTCAATCGTGACCGAGCGCGCAACGCCTCCGAGGTCGCGGTTGGCGCAGAAGGGCCGCGCCGTCTCGATCACGAGAGTGGCCGAGGCGTAGCGGCCGGCATAGATCGCGGCGGAGCTCGTGATGTCGACAAGGGCATCGGTGTACTGAGCCGTCGCGGACGTCTTCTTGCAGGTCTTCGCCTTGCGTACCCTGACCTCTGCGTTCGCAACGATCTTCGCGACCCTCGTGTTGAACGCCTTGAGCGCGGCGTCGGACGCCCCCGCGAGGACCGGGATCTTGTAGGCCCCCCCGCTGATCGCGGGAGTCCCGGCGCTCGGCACGCCATCGGTGATGGTGATGGTGGCACCGGGTGGGACGTCATCGGCCATAGCCGCAGCGGGTGTGAGAACGATGGCGAGAGCTCCCGCCGCAACGACGGCGGCAAAGGTCACGGTCACCTTGTGCATGAGCAAATCTCCCTGATATGCGTGGGGAAGTAGTGGACGGTGCTGTGCGCCAGGGCCCAACTGCCGCCCCGCGCCTCACAGAAGATCGTATCGGCCATCCCCACCCCTCCGCCAGCCCCCCAACCCCTCCAACCCCCAACCAGCCCCCCCAACCCCCAACCAGCCCCCCCAA
>Ga0123356_10004444_pt1 | contig 14504 bp, 12 predicted proteins | sample TergutEmb28metaG_2_FD_92546 | JGI IMG/M metagenome (GOLD analysis project Ga0123356, IMG submission 92546) | Embiratermes neotenicus P3 segment gut microbial communities from Petit-Saut dam, French Guiana - Emb289 P3 | ecosystem: Host-associated > Arthropoda: Insects > Digestive system > Gut ...
AAATAACACAACGCTTGCTGTTCAATTTTTTGACGAAGCAGATACGAGACGTACGCTTGTTTTTACGGCCCTTCCTTCAAATGTAGATGATATTATTCTGCAGGAAACTGCCCGCAGAGAAATGCAATTTTTAACAATTTATGAAGAAGGACCGGTATTTACCAGCAATAATTTCGGAACCATAACATTCCTGCAGACCGGCGATTTTACATGGTCAGGTTACGAATCCCTTATCCCGCAGTTTATTCCTGCTGAAACAAGAGGAATAGGACGAATTAATATGGATCTTTTTATTACGCCTTCTCTTGAAGATCGCTATAATGGAGCTTTTACTTTACAATTTACAGATATAAGAGTGAATAATACTCTGCATTTTATGTATGTTCTTGATAATTATGGCTTGCGCCTTGAAATAGTACCTAATTACGGTATTGAAGGTTTAACCATTACGCGGCGCTCTTCATCTCCTGTCATTCTTTATTTTTTCAGGGATTCTCCGTATTAGCGATGTCCTTTGTTCAGTTTTCCCGGATAGGTTTAAAGTTTGGTGCCAGGGATATACTTAAAGATGTTTCCCTGCATCTGGCAGATGGCTCCCGCTCGTGCTTAACAGGTGCAAACGGATCGGGAAAATCCACATTAATGAAAATAATCGCAGGAAAAATTAACGGCGACAGCGGCGAGCGTGTAATACAAAAAGGTACGCGCATTTCCTACCTGCCCCAGGCAGGAGTCGTGTACCACGGAAGAAGCCTTCGTGATGAGTGCGAAACTGCTTATGGCTTTGTCCATACTTTATTGGAACGGCTTGAAAAAACAGGGGTGTTACTTGAAAAAGAAAAGAGTTCGAGTAACACAGCCAAAGCATTAATCGAAGAACATCACAATTTGCAGGAACAGATTGAAGAGACAGGTTACTATAGAAGGGAAGGAAAAATAACGTCTGTTCTTTCAGGTCTTGGTTTTTCTGCAAAAGACTTAAACCGCAAAACCGAAGAATTTTCCGGCGGCTGGCAGATGAGGATCGCCCTTGCAAAAGTTCTTTTGGAAAAACCGGATATCCTTCTTTTGGACGAGCCGACTAATTACCTTGATATAGAAGCAAGAGTATGGCTTGAACAGTGGTTAAAAGATTTTTCCGGCGGATACCTATTGGTTTCCCATGACAAGTATTTTCTTGATGTCAGCGTAAACGAAGTATATGAACTTTTTGGCGCAAACTTAAAACGGTATGCCGGAAATTACAGCGCTTACGAAAAAGTCCGGCAAACAGAACTTGAAAGCCTTATAAAACGCTACGGTGAACAGCAGGAAGAGATCGCAAAAATGGAAGCTCTTGTCCGGCGTTTCCGTTATAAGGCAAGCAAGGCGGCCTTTGCGCAGGATCTGATCAAACGTCTTGAAAAAATAGAACGTATTGAAATACCGGAATCCCTTAAAAAGATTAATATCCAATTTCCGCCTGCACCGCATTCGCCCAATATCGCCCTTACTCTGGAAGGTATCGGAAAAAGCTATGGGGAACACAAAGTACTTTCCGCATTTGATCTAACTCTTGAAGCTAGAGAACGGCTGGTAGTAGCCGGGCTCAACGGAGCCGGTAAATCTACACTTTTGCGGATTATTGCAGGAATGGATAAAAATTTTGAAGGAATTGTAAAGCTTGGAACCGGCATAAGTACCGGTTACTTCTCGCAGGATGCAGCAGAAGCGCTGGACTGTCAAAAATCCATACTTGAATATTTGGAAGATGAAGCGCCTCTTTTTTTAATCCCCAAGTTACGTGATATGTTAGGCGCTTTTTTATTCCGCGGTGATGATGTATATAAGAGTGTCTCTGTACTGAGCGGCGGAGAAAAAAGCCGCCTTGCCCTTTTAAAAATGTTTTTAAAACCCATGAACCTGTTAATCCTGGATGAACCGACAAACCACCTTGACCTGTATTCAAAAGATATATTGCTGGATGCTCTGAAAAAATTTACCGGTACAATTATCTTTGTTTCCCATGATCGCCTTTTTATGGAAGAACTCTCTACAAAAACCCTGGAACTGACACCCGGCTTAAACTCTTCTGCAGCAACAGCGCGGCTTTTTTACGGGAATTATGCATATTATTTGGAGAGAGTTCAAAGTGAAAAATCAGGAATAACGAACGATATGGACGAAAGTGCAAGAACTTTTGTTCGAGCTGAGCGCCAAGAGCCGGAGATAAGTTTAAATGAACAAAGACGTAAGACAGACAAGCAAAGGCAAGCAGTTATTCGCAGGCTGGAAAGGCAGGAAGCAGAAATCCTAAAAATACTGGAAGAACTTGAAAGCAAAAAATCTTTGTTCGAAGCAGAGTTGTCGCTGCCTGAAGTTTATTCAAACGGGGAAAAGGCAAGGGAAGTTAAACAAAAGCTGGATAAATGTGCCGTGGAAATTGAAGTGAAAACCAAAGAATGGGAAGCGATTGCTGTAGAATTGGAGGTTATATGATATATGATATATAATATCTGTATGAAGTTATTACTGTTTATCATCTTATATTTTTTTGTATCAAGTTTTATTTTTTCCAGTGATCAGGAAATAATAAACAATGCTATAGGCATAGGCGATTGTGAAACTTTATACAATTTTGTCCAAAATCCGGAAGGAAAAGATCCGAGGCTGGTTTCTACCGCAAATCAGGCATTAAGAAGATATACAACATTAGATACGGCAGCTTCAAGATACCGGACAAATAGAATGAATGAAAGAGTTCGGAACCTTGGCAGGGAATTAACTGAAAATGTATTTCTCGATCCGCAAAGATATCTGCCTGATGTAGTAACAAGATTAGTGGCAGGCATTTCTGATCCTTTTATGAAAGTTAAAGTTATAAATGACTGGATATGCGATAATATAGCGTATGACGTTGATCATTATTTTGGAAGAACTTATAACAGGCAGGATTATGTCTCGGTAATAAGAAACAAAAAAGGGGTATGTTCCGGTTATGCAGCAGTATTCAACGCCATGTGCAGACTTGCGTCTATAGAATCTATTGGAATAAGCGGATTTTCCAAGGGTGTTGGTTACAGAGGATATTTAGGCACATCTTCCGATCATGAATGGAATGCTGTTAAAATAAGTAATAAATGGTATTTGATAGATGTTACATGGAATGCCGGATATCTTATATATCGATCTTTTATTAAGAAATATACTACAGATTATTTGTTTTTGGATTCCAGGGCTTTTCTTTATTCACATTTACCAGTGGAAAGTAAATATCAATTTTACGCTCCTGTTGTTACACGGGAACAATTTACAGATGAACCATATATCGCAGGCATTTTCTTTAGATACGGCCTTGAACTAAAAGATGAATTACCTCGGTATAATAATTTAACAGACAATGGTTTTACTTTTGAATTAACCATGAGGAATACAAGCGTAACACTGAGCAGCCAGCTTAGAACAAAACAACGGCAAAATGTTACAGGAGCATCAAGGCCTGCAAGATCCGGTAATACAACAAGATTTACTTTTAATGTGCCCGATACCGGAGATTTTATAGGTCATGTTTTTGCCAGACTCGGCGCTGAAAGAAGAATACATGAATATATACCGGTTTATACGTTTGAACATAGTATTATTCCCACGCTGGATACTCTTTTGGAAAATAGAAGAATTACAGCAAGAGAAAAGGAACTTTTTCTAACATCTTACTACAAGGTAGAGGCTGAAGAGCATTATTATTTTTTGGAAGATCAATTTGATACACCAAGAAATAATGCGGTAATTAAAATACATCCGCTTGTTAATTTACGGCTTGATATGATGGATGCTGTTTTAACATTTAATTTAAGCAGAATGCCTGATAATCCGTAATATTACAGGCAAAAACTTAAAAATAACAAAATTAGCCGGTGACTGACACCTTATTTCCTGTTATAATTCTCCCATGAATATTTTAGTAATCGGCGGCGCAGGATATATAGGCAGCCATGTAACAAGGGAATTCCTTGACAAAGGACACCAATGTACAGTTTACGACAATCTTTCAAGCGGACTTCGAGAAAATCTCTTTGGCGAAGCGACATTTGTACACGGGGATATTCATGATTATCAATTATTGCTCAGCGCAATGCGAGGCGGCCCATTTGACGCACTTATTCACCTTGCAGCGTCCAAGGCGGCAGGGGAATCAATGCTTTTCCCGGAAAAATATTCACGAAATAATATCTCTGGAACTATCAACATTTTAAATGCTGCTTGTGAAACAGGCATAAAAAATATCGTTTTTTCTTCAAGCGCTGCTGTTTACGGCGAACCTCAATATCTGCCCATTGATGAAAAGCACCCTACACAGCCGGAAAATTACTACGGTTTTACCAAGCTGGAAATTGAACGTATTTTAAGCTGGTATGACAAACTAAAAAAATTCCGTTATGTTAGCCTTCGCTATTTTAATGCAGCCGGCTACGATGTTAAGGGGCGTATCAAAGGACTTGAACAGAATCCTGCGAACTTGATACCAGTAATAATGGAAACTGCCTGCGGTATCAGGAAGGAAATACAGATTAATGGAAACGACTACGATACACGAGACGGAACCTGTATCCGTGACTATGTTCATGTAAACGATTTAGCAGCAGGACATGTAATGGCTCTTGAATACATCATAAAGAATAACAAAAGCCTTGTTGTCAATCTTGGCAGTGAACAAGGTTTTTCTGTAACAGAGGTGCTGGAGACAGCACGTAAAGTAACAGGCAAGCCTATTCCTTCAAAAGTAATTGGACGGAGAAGCGGCGACCCGGCAGCGCTTTCAGCTTCCTGCGCTCTTGCCTTTGAGTTATTAGGCTGGAAAGCAGAGCATTCCGATTTAGAAACATTGATTAAAACAAGCTGGGAAGTTTATTCAAAATGAAAGAAAAATTATTTAGCTGGATAGAAAATTCTATTGATTTAGCTGTTGAGTTGGAGACAGGGCTTACAAAGCTGCCGGCTATTGCTCCGGAATCCGGAGGAGTAGGTGAACTTGATAAGTGCCTTTTTCTTGAACAGTGGCTTCGCGCGCATGGTATTACACAATTAGAACGCTATGACGCGCCTGATGAGAGGGCAAAAGACGGAATACGGCCAAACCTGATTGCGACAATTGAAGGAGAACAGGAATTCCAAGGACATGGATGTCCAGAGCATGGATGCTCAGAGCGTTTGTGGATTTTAAGCCATCTGGATGTTGTTCCGCCCGGAGAAGAAAAACTTTGGAACACCGACCCATGGACTGTTATACAAAAGGATGACTCACCGGGAAAAAGGCTTATCGGTCTTGGCGTCGAAGATAATCAACAGGGAATTGTTTCTTCTGTGCTAGCAGCATTGGCTTTTATTTCGCAAGGAATAAAGCCGCATCGTACAATTAAGCTATTGTTTGCCGCTGATGAAGAAGTTGGATCGGTTTATGGAATTGAATGGCTTGTAAAAACCCATAGCGATTTATTCAGAAAAAACGACATGGTACTCGTTCCGGATGGCGGAGATCCAAAAGGCGAGCTTATAGAAATAGCAGAAAAAAATGTTTTATGGGCGCGATTTGTTACACATGGAAAACAAGCTCATGGTTCAATGCCGGATTTGGGTGTTAATGCATTTTTGGCAGGTTCTGATCTAACACTTCGTTTGCATAATGAGCTTTCCGCCAAATTTAATGACCGCGACCCAATGTTTAATCCCGACTACTCTACTTTTCAACCAACAAAAAAAGAGGTCAATGTTCAGAACGTTAATACAATTCCCGGCGAAGATGTTTTTTATATGGATATGCGCGTTCTTCCATGCCACCCAACAAGTTCTGTGTTAGCCGAAATTGACAGAATTAAAACAGAGATCGAGCTTAAATATAATGTAACTATCGAATATTCCATGCTTCAGCTAACGGAATCAAAACCGACAGACGCAGATGCGCCGGTTGTGAAACTACTGAGTAAAGCCATCACAGAAGTTTACAATGTCCAGCCGCGCCTTATTGGTATTGGAGGCGGTACAATGGCGGCAAGTTTACGCAACATTGATATCGACTGCGCTGTCTGGACAAAGACGGACAAAACCCTGCATCAGCCAAATGAATATGTTTTATTTGATAATATTATTGGAGACGCAAAGGTCATGGCATTGTTAGCATTAAATAATGAGTAAACTTGATCCAAAGCAAATAGTATCATCATTACGCGAAGGCGGCACTGTTGCAGAAAAACTGTCTTCATACGAACCGCGTCAGGCACAGCTTGACCTTCTGGAACTTATCATCCAGGGTTTTAACGAAGATGCTCTTGTTATGGCAGAAGCAGGAACCGGTGTCGGAAAATCATTTGCCTATCTTCTTCCTGCCATGTACTTTGCGCTTAACGACGAAAAACAAGATGTCAAACAAAAGTCAACTACAAAACCTGTGGTAATTTCTACCGCTACAATTACACTGCAGCAGCAGCTTTTTGAAAAAGATATTCCTCTTGTAGCTTCCGGTATGGAAAAAGGAAAAATCAAATCTGTCATTATGAAAGGCAGGGGAAATTATCTGTGTCAACGCAGGTTTAATGACACTTTGCAGGAACCGCCTCTTTTTGATTTTGATTACGATGAACTAAAGCAAATCTCGCAGTGGGCAAAAACGACAAAAACAGGAGGAAAGGGAGAACTATCCTTTAAACCTTCAGAAACTGTATGGACAAGTATTTGTTCGGAATCAGATTTGTGTTTGGGAATTCATTGTCCCTATAAAGCGGTATGTTTTATATTTGCCTTGCGCAAAGAAGCAAATAATGCGCACATCATCGTTGTAAATCATCACCTGCTCTTTGCCGATTTGGCTGCGCGCTATCAGGGCGCAGGTTATGAAAACGCAGTTATTTTGCCTCCGTTTGACCGGCTCATCATTGATGAAGCTCATACAATAGAAAGTGCAGCCACTTCATTTTTTTCATCCGACTTCAGCCGCTCAGGAATTTTCCGCCAGCTTGGAAGGCTTTATAGAACCTCTGGTTCGCGGAGAAGCCATCATGGGCTTTTGGTAAAGCTAAACGCCATGTTGCCGTCAAGCGAAGATCCGTTAGACGCCATGATAGAAGCTATAAAAAAAATTCGTTCTTCTGCAGAAGAACTTGACGAACAAGCCCTGAAACTTTGTGATGAAGAAAGAATATTCAGGCTCTCCCCTGCTGATGATTCTCATTGCGATGAAACGTTTTTAAAAAAGGAACTTTTTCCGCATTTTAAGGCGCTGCGCCGTAATATACTCAGCCTGACAAACATGGTTCGTGACATAACAGAAAATCTAAGCGATGAAAAAATAATTGATCCTGCTGTTTGGGAAATAAAATCGATAGTAAGACGCCTGGAAAACACAGCCGAAATCTGCGATGTTTTTTGCAAATACCGTAAACACGAAGATGAAGTTCTATGGATTGAAAAATACAGCGTATCAAAGGATATTTCATCGCAGCGTAGTATGGCAATCTTTACAAAAGCGCCGCTGGATTTGGCGCCCAAACTAAGAGAGAGTGTTTTTTTACCCAATAAATCCGTTGTTTGTGTGTCTGCAACATTGGCAATTAACGATGATTTTTCCTATTGGGCAAACCGCTGCGGCATAACAGGTTTAGAAAAAAGAACATTGCTCTCCGGCTGTTTTCCTTCTCCATTCCCTTATTCCAGCGCAGTTCTCCTTATTGGTCCCACAGACTCTCCGATGCCCGACGAAGAAGGATATGAAGAATTTATAAATGAAGCTGTCTGCCGCCTTGCCGCAACTGCCGGAGGTTCGGCGCTTGTTCTTTTTACTTCCTATCAGTCTTTAAACAGCGCCTATAATGCGGCAAAAAGCGAACTTGAAGCGCTTGGTATCCGCTGCTTAAAACAGGGAGATGATGACCGCACCCGTCTTTTGCAAAGTTTTCTATCTGATGAAACATCCTGCCTTTTTGCCACAGACTCTTTCTGGGAAGGTGTTGACGCTCCAGGTGATACTTTACGGCTTGTCATTATTTGCCGCCTGCCCTTCCGGAGTCCCAATGATCCTATTCTTGAAGCGCGGCGGGAAGCAGTGAAAAAATACGGCGGAAGTCCTTTTATGGAACTTTCACTGCCGCAGGCTGCGATGAAATTTAAGCAGGGATTCGGCAGACTCATGCGCCGAAGCGCCGATAGGGGCGTAGTCGCAGTTCTTGACAGCCGGCTTTTCAAAAAAGCCTACGGGCGGTTGTTCCTGCACTCTCTTCCGGAAACTAAAACCAGTTTTTGTGCTTTTGATAATATTCTGCAAGATATAGAAAACTTTCTTTATTAATGGTAATCTCTAAAAGCTAAAAGTTTTTAGAGATTACCTAATGATATTCTTTTATAAGGCGACAATTTTTTGAAAAATTCATATAGATATGCAGGACAAAGCGCAATCCTATTATGCGCAATTTTATGGAGTACCTCAGGGCTTTTTATAAGACTCATGGACTGGGATCCGGCTGTCATTGTAGGAACCAGAAGTTTTCTGGCTGTTTTACTCCTTCTGTCTATTCGCCTTAAACAAGGAAATTTAAAAGAAATTTTATCGCATATAACAAACGGTTTTTGGTATGCCGCTACCATGATCCTCTTTGTCTATGCAAACAAGCTTACCTTTGCGGCAAATTCTATTTTACTGCAATACACAGCTCCAATATGGGCTTGTTTATTGGCATGGTTCTATTTAAAAGAAAAGCCCCACTGGGAACACTGGATTGCGTTATGCCTTGTATGTTTTGGAATGCTTCTTGTTTTTGGCGATGGTCTAACAGGCGGCTCATTATTGGGAGATAGCTTGTCTTTAATTTCCGGCATTACCTTTGCTGTCAGTTCAGTAATGATACGCAAACACAAAGAAGGAAATCCGCTGGATATTATGATTTGCGCTCACTTATTGACAGTATTGTATTCCATTCCATTTTTATTTATTTATCCGCCGCAGCTAAATACAGCAAACGTTTTGTCAGTTTTATATATGGGAATCTTTCAAATAGGTCTTGCTTCTATCCTTTATGTTTACGGTATGAAGCGGGTTAGGACAGTTCAGGCCATGTTAACGGCTGCAATTGAACCTGTTCTAAATCCTGTATGGGTTTTACTGGTACTTGGAGAAATGCCCGCCATTTCTGTAATCGGCGGCGGAGTTATAATTATAACAGCCATTACTTTTTCATCACTCGTTACAAGGCAACGGGAAGTAAATATCGAGAAAGTATCAAAAAGCGAAAGTCAGTAAATAAGCGTCGCGTCGCCGTAGCTGAAAAACCTGTATTGTTCACGGATAGCTTCTGAATAACTTTCCAGAATTAATTCCCTGCCCGCAAAAGCCGAAACTAATATCAATAAAGTAGAAAGCGGGGTATGGAAATTTGTAAACAGGGCATCAACAATCTTAAACTTATATCCCGGATAAATAAAGATTGATGTACTCTGCCAGCCCCGTTTTAATTTACCTTCGGAAATTGCGCTTTCTAAAGAGCGAAGGCTTGTTGTCCCAACAGCGATTATTTTTCTTTTATTTTTAATTGACTTTTCAATAAGAGATGCATTTTCTTCTGTAATAATAAATTGTTCTTCGTGCATTACATGATCTTCGATTCTTTCGCTGCGTACCGGCAAGAAAGTTCCCAAACCGATATGCAATGTAACAAAGGCGCTTTCGATTCCATGTTTTTTAAGGTTGTTTAAAATTTCTTCTGTAAAGTGCAAGCCCGCTGTCGGCGCTGCCGCCGAACCTGTCGCTTTTGCATAAATCGTCTGATAACGCTGCGCATCAGCAGAATTATCTTTACGTTTTATATACGGCGGCAGCGGAATATGCCCATACTTGTCAAAAAATTCATCGTTAACAGGTTTTTCAAATTTAATATATCTAAACTCATCTTCTATTTTTGTTATTTCAGCTTTTGCTATTTCAGCGCCATCAGAATCATAAAAAGAATAAAAACTACCTAACTTTCTGCGTTTTGCGTGTTGAACAAGCGTTTTCCATTCTTCATTAATCATCTGCTCGAGCAAAAGAAATTCAACATCGGCGCCTGTTTGTGTATTTTTTGCAATCAATCTTGCTTTCCGCACCTTTGTGTCATTAAAAACCAAAAGCGGCTTTTCGCCACCTGGGCTTAAAAAACATTTTTCACAAAGAATTTCCGGAAGCTGGGAAACCATTCTATGGGCATACCTGCCATTTAAGCGATCAATTAATATAAGACGGCTAAGACCCCGTTCTTGCGGCGGATGTTGAGCAATAAGATTTTCCGGCAGATCAAAATTAAAATCGCTTGTTTTCATTAAAACAGTGAACCTTCGTTATTTACTGTAGCGTTGGGTGTAATATTTAAATGAGCATATCCAAAACTGGTTACTACTCTTCCTCTTGGAGTGCGCTGCAAAAGACCTGCCTGAATCAAATATGGTTCGTAATAATCTTCCAAAGTTTCAACAGATTCGCCAATAGAAATCGCAAGAGTTTCGGCTCCCACAGGACCTCCCTTATAACGTTCGATTATTATTTTTAAAATTTCACGATCCTGCTTTTCAAGGCCAAGTTCGTCAATTTCAAGACGCGAAAGACCAGTACGAACAACAGATTGCGTAATGGAAGATTCTCCGGCATATTGAGCAAAATCTCTCATACGTTTTAATAACTGATTTACAACTCTGGGTGTACCTCTGGAAGATTTTGCCAGAAGAGATGCCGCATCGTCTTTAATTTTTACATTTAACAGTCCTGCCGAACGATGGACAATGGCTTCCAAATCTTCCTGTTCATAAAAAGAAAAACGGCAGGTTATTCCAAACCGGCTTATAAGCGGACTTGATACAACTCCTGCTTTTGTTGTCGCGCCTACAAGAGTAAATGGTTTAATGGCTATTCTAATTGTTCTTGCCATCGGTCCCTGCCCGACAACCAAATCAATCCCGTAGTCTTCCATCGCAATATATAACAATTCTTCGATAGCCGGTTTAAGACTGTGTATTTCGTCAATAAAAAATACATCGCCTTTTTTTAAATTGGTTAAAAACCCTACAAGGTCCTTCGGTTTATCAAGCGCAGGCGCAGTAGTCTGTATAAAACCAGCTCCCAGTTCATTTGCGACAACCCGCGCCATTGTTGTTTTTCCAAGCCCTGCAGGTCCGATTAAAAAAAGATGATCTAGAGAGTCCCCTCTTTCTTTTGCAGCAGAAATAAAAACTGATAAATTTTCTTTCATTCCCTTTTGTCCGACAAACTCTTTTAGATAACGGGGACGCAGAGCCATGTCAATGGTATCTTCTTTTATCATTTCTGCCCGCACCTGGCTTTCTTTTTCTTTCATGAGCTGCTCAAATTAACTATGGCTTCCTGGAAAATAACTTTTTCCTTTTCAGCCGCTGATATGTCATTATTTAAAACCGCTGATTCCGCCTTAACAAGCGCTTCTGCAGCTAAACGCCTGTCGTAACCCATACCTACAAGAGCTTCTAAAAGATCATTGTAAGGAGAAGAAATAAAACTACTGGTTTGTGTCTGGATCAGTTTTCCTTTTAAAGAAAGCAGCATTTTTTGAGCAGTCTTTTTTCCAAGTCCTGGAACAGCTTCAAGCCGTGTCAGGTCCCCGTTTTCAAGAGCTTGTTCAAGATCATCCTGGCTTATACCTCCCATTATTTTTACAGCGCCCTTGGGACCAATGCCTTCAACTTTTAATAATTCCAAAAAAGTATTTCGCCGCCTTTCATTACAAAAGCCAAAAAGTTTCATTTGATCTTCGCGGTGGTAAAGCCAGGTAAGTATTCTGCATTCGCTGTTCAGGGTTAGTCCCTGTATATCATTTACGGGCACGGTTATTTCCCACTCAATATCACCGCTAAGAATAAAAATTGTCTCAATTCCCTTTGCGCTGACAACACCCCGAATACTGTTAAACATAATCACCTCAATATGATCATATCATTTTTATTGTTTGCAGCGCAAATAGCCGCTGCAAGAGCATCTGCGGCATGGTTCGGCTCAGGAAGCTGTTCCAATTCCAAAATTATCCGTACCATTTCCTGAACCTGTTTTTTATCTGCCTTGATACTCCCCGCCACTCCCTTTTTGATTGTATTTGGAGCAAATTCAAACAAGGGAATGCTTTTCTCCGCAATTGCTGCAGAAATAACCCCTCGCGCTTCGGCTACAGGAATAGCGCTGGAAACATTTTTGCCAAAGTACAATGTTTCAATTGCTGCTTCGGAAGGTTTATACTTTTCAATAATTGAACGAATATACTGCAAAATAAAAAAAAGGCGGTCTGCACGCTGCAAACCGGCCTTTGTAATAATTATCCCATGATCGATATATTTTACTTTTCCATCCGTTTCATCAATAACACCCCAGCCTGTACTTGCAAGACCCGGGTCGATACCTAAAATTCTTCGAACAGTTTTTCTTGGCTTTATTTTACCTAGATTAATCGATTGCTGCGGCGCGCTATTCGGGCTAAAGCCCTCACGCATTTCTCGTCTTATCGGCTTTTTTTGTGCGCCGAGCTGTGTAGATTTAGTCATCTACACAACTTCGTTGTGCATTATTAAGCTTCAAAGCCTTCGGGGATCGCAATATTGGAATAAACGTTTTGTACGTCGTCGTTTTCTTCCAGCTTTTCAATCAGCTTGAGAGCTTTACTTGTCCCGTCATTATCCAGCAAAACTTCCGCTTCGGCGACCATGCTTACCTGCGCGCTCATTGTTTCAAATTCTTTGGCTTGAAGCGCATTCAATACACCTTCAAAATCCTCAGGTGCGCTTGTTACTTCGATAATGCCATCCTGTAATGAAACATCTTCCGCTCCGCCTTCAAGCGCTGTTTCCATAACAGCATCTTCGGTATATTTTTCCCCGTCCATAGTTATAACACCCTGACGCTTAAAAAGCCTTGAAACAGAACCGGATGTAGCAAGCGTCCCGCCTGCGCGTGTGAGAATACTGCGGATATCGGCTGCGGCGCGGTTTTTGTTATCAGTAAGAACTTCGATAAAGATCGCAACACCTCCAGGGGCATAGGCTTCATAAATAAGTTCTTCGTAACTTACACCTTCTAGCTCTCCTGTCCCTTTTTTTATTGCCCTGTCAATATTGTCCTTGGGCATATTTGCGACTCTGGCTTTCAAAATGGCAGTACGCAGCCTGGGATTTCCATCCAAGCTTCCGCCGCCCATCCTTGCAGCAATCGAAATTTCTTTTATTAATTTCGTGAACATTTGCCCGCGTTTGGCATCCGCAGCGCCTTTTGCGTGCTTAATCGTTGCCCATTTACTATGGCCCGACATGGTAACTCCTTTATAATAAAAAATGAGAAATTAGTATGTTCCGCAAGAACTAAAACTTTCCTTTCTGAACTGCTTTATCAAGAGTATCAAGCATTAGCTTTCTGTACCATTCAAATTCAAATGGGTCTTTCTTTCTGACATTGTCTTTTACCTGAATTTCAAAAATGTCTTTGCAGGGTTCGCAGATACTGTGATTGCCATACGGAAATAATGCTTTATTTTGGTCATCCATTTTCTTTTTACAGACGTCACAAGTTATAGTTATCATAAAAGCCTCCTAATCGTTTGTCTTGAATATAGTATACAAAAACTTATAGAATATGTCGAGTACCTGTATGAATGAAAATGGAAATACTTTATTAAATATTGAGGGTTCCGCTTTTGGCCCAAAAAATCCGGTTATTATCGCCGAACTGGGCACTTCCCATAATTCCGATATAAGCAGAGCAAAAGAGATGATTGATGCCGCTGCAGAAGCAGGTGCAGGCTGTGTAAAAGTGCAAATGGTTTTTGCCGATGAAATACTCCACCCAAACACCGGAGAAGTTCCCCTGCCCAGAGGCAAAATCAGGCTATATGACCAGTTTAAGGCTCTTGAAACAGAACCTGAATTCTACATTGAAATCAAAAAGTATGCCGAGTCAAAAGGGCTTATTTTCCTTTGTACCCCATTTGGCTTGAAAAGCGCCTCAATCTTGCGAAAAATCCAGCCAAAACTGGTAAAAATAGCTTCTCCGGAGCTAAACTTTACCAGTTTGCTTGAAGAAATAGCAAACTGGGGTTTGCCTACCCTTCTTTCTACAGGGGTTTCGACATTGGGAGATATAGAAAAAGCAGCAGGGATTTTTAGAGGAAGTAGGGAATGGGGAATAGGGTGTGGGGATTTCTGTTTGAAAGATAAGGTTAAAAAAAGCATAAAAGGAGAAACTGGAAATAGCGGATCAAACCCTACTCCCTACTCCCTACTCCCCACTCCTCAAATTTGCCTCTTGCACTGTGTTACTGCTTACCCTGCCCCGGAAACTGACTATAACCTGCGGGTTTTGCCAAACCTTGCGGCAATTTTTGGCATTCCTGTAGGAGTAAGCGATCACAGTTCTGACCCGGAACTGGTTCCTGCCCTGGCTGTAAGTTTGGGCGCGGCTGTTATAGAAAAACACTTTTGCCTTTCAAAAAACGATCCCGGCC
>Ga0123356_10004445_pt1 | contig 14504 bp, 13 predicted proteins | sample TergutEmb28metaG_2_FD_92546 | JGI IMG/M metagenome (GOLD analysis project Ga0123356, IMG submission 92546) | Embiratermes neotenicus P3 segment gut microbial communities from Petit-Saut dam, French Guiana - Emb289 P3 | ecosystem: Host-associated > Arthropoda: Insects > Digestive system > Gut ...
CGAGTCGGTCGAGTTGTTCAATTGCGGGCTCAAGCATGACCGTGAAAATGCGTTTGAGTTGTATCGCTGGTTCCTGCCCCTGCTGCGGATGGATACGGTTCCCAACTTCGTGCAGCTGATCAAACTGGTGCAGGCGGAGGTGGGGATCGGGAATGCCCGGGTGCGGCCGCCGCGGCTGGAGCTGATGGGGCGTGAACTCGAGGAAAACCTGACCATCATCCGCGAGGTGCTGCGGGCTCGTCCCCAGTCGGTGGTGAGCTACGCCCTGTCGAGCAAAAAGTGATGCCCACATCCATGACACAACTTGCGGGAAAGTCTCTGATCGGATTTCGTGACGGCTCGGGTACGGGCGAAGTCTTCCATGCCGCGGAACCGGCCACGGGCGCAAAATTGGAGCCGGGCTTTCATGCGGCGGCCGGCGAGGAAGTCGATCGGGCGGCGCAGTTGGCAGCGGAGGGTTTTGCGGTATACAGCCGCGTTTCGGGGCGCGAGCGCGGCGCGCTGTTGCGTAAGATCGCGGCCAACATCGAGGCGATTGCGGGTGAACTGGTCGAGCGCGCCCGCCGCGAGACGGCCCTGCCTGTGGCGCGATTGCAGGGGGAGACGGGGAGGACTTGTGGACAGCTTCGATTGTTCGCGCAGGTTGCGGAGGAAGGCTCCTGGGTCCAGGCGCGGCTGGATCGCGCCGACCGCGAGCGCACACCTTTGCCCAGACCGGATCTGCGATCGATGCTGCGGCCGCTGGGACCGGCGGTGATTTTTGGCGCGAGCAATTTTCCGCTGGCGTTTTCGGTTGCGGGAGGAGATACCGCTTCGGCGCTGGCAGCCGGAAACACGGTGATGGTGAAAGCCCATCCGGCGCATCCCGGCACCAGTGAACTGGTTGGCCGCGCGATTCGGGACGGTGTTCGCCAGTGTGGTCTGCCGGAAGGGGTGTTTTCGCTGCTGTTCGACGCTGGTACACGGGTTGGCGTTCAACTGGTCAAGCATCCGCTGGTGAAGGCGGGGGGATTTACGGGATCGCACGCCGCCGGACGCGCACTGATGGATCTGGCGGCGGCGCGGCCGGAGCCGATTCCCTTCTTTGCCGAGATGAGCAGTACGAATCCGGTCTTCGTTCTGCCGGGAGCCTTGCGCGAACGCGGCGAGAAGATCGCGGCGGGGCTGCACACTTCGTTCACGCTGGGCGCAGGCCAGTTCTGCACCAAGCCGGGGATCGTCTTTCTGCCGGATGGTCCCGAGTCCCGGTCGTTTGTCCAAACCGTGCGCAAGCTGGTGGACGCGCCGGCTGGTTGCCATCTGCTGACCAATGCAATTCGCAGCTCCTATGAAGCGGCCATTCGGGAACGCAAGGCCGATGGCGGGGTTCGACTCCTGGCGGAGAGCCCAACGGCCGGGGAGGAAGCTGGTTTTGCGGTGCGTCCCGTCCTGTTCGAAACTGATGCGGAGGCGTTTCTCAAGTCCCACCTCGATCGCGAAATCTTTGGGCCCACGACCCTGCTGGTCGAGCACTCCAACCCCCGTCAACTGCTTGCCCTGGCGCGCTCGCTCGAAGGTCATCTGACGGCTACGCTGCACGCGACCGAAGACGATCTCCGCGACTTTGCCGAGCTGATTGCCATTCTCGAGAGCAGGGTTGGACGGCTGATCTTTAACGGCTTCCCGACCGGGGTTGAGGTTACCAACGCGATGGTGCATGGGGGACCGTATCCGGCGACCTCTGACGGGCGGTCCACGTCGGTGGGTACCCAGGCAATCTTTCGCTTTGCGCGCCTGGTCTGCTATCAGGACTTCCCCGACGGCGCGCTACCGGAGGAGTTGAAAAATGCGAATCCGCTCGCGTTATGGCGCATGGTCGATGGAGAGATGACGCGGGCAGCCGTCACTCCGCGCTGAACGCATGCGACCGGTTGCCTGGCCCTCAATCCCCTAAGCCCAGGTTCGCACCCCGATGATCCCCCAGTACGCCAGATAAACGGCGGCCATCAGCAATGCGGTGGAAACGATCTGCGAGAACCTGCGAACCCCCGGGCGCACTCCTTCTCCTGAACCAAACACCGAAAGCAAAAAGCTCACCAGCGACGCCAGTCCGAACAGAAGGGTCACCGCCCACAGCGCGCCCGACCAGACGGTGAGATTTCCCAGGCGCTCGATCAGCTGGTCGCCACTGAGGATGAAGATCAGGACGAACCCGACCAGGCTTAAGACCGCAACCAGTGGCCACCAGCGCAGGGCGCGCTCGGCAGGACGGCGGCGGCTTCGAAACAGCCCGCCGATCAGCCAGAACGGCGCGTAGAGGACGATGGCGAGGATGGAGAGAATCACGAAGGCCAGAATCAGGATTTGTCCCAGTGCAAGCCAGGCGGGGATCCTCTTCATCGTGGTCTGCATGTCCGCCTGAATGAATCGGCCCTCTTCATTGGGAGTCAGCAACGCCAGGGTTGCGACCGGGTCTGGCGGTGCATCCTTCTGCTGTGCGCGAAACTGCATGCCTACGACCGGGATGTGGACGTCATGCAAGCGAAACAACGCCGAGGAGATCAACTGGCCGTTTTCGAACCGGACCCGGCTCAGACCCAAAAGACGTCCGAGAAAGTGGGTGATTTCGACACGAGGGGAATCGGGCTCGTACCAACCGGCATAGTCAGCGGCGTTGGGGGGCAACTGTGCGGCTGGCGGTACCGGGGGCTTCGCGAGGGTGTGCGTAATATAGAAGCGAATCGCCCTGCCGACCTTCATGAAGGCATCGCCGCTGCCGCTGTTGATGCTGAAAAAATATCCGACGCCGTAGTCGGGCATGTAGGACAGGTCGGTCAGGCCGCCGTCGACGCCGCCGTCGTGGCCGTGGTAGACGAAGCCGTCTTCCACGCTCCAGTAGTTGCTGAGGCCGTATCCAGCTTTCAAGCCCTCTTTGGCTGCCCAGGTGCTTCGCGGGCTCTCCATGCGATCGATGTCGGCGGCGGGGACAATCTGCTTTCCGTTCACCGCCCCGCGGTTCAGATAAAACTCGACATAGGCTGCCATGTCGTTGGCGGAAGCGTTGATGGCTCCCGCCGGGCGCATGATGATGTGCCAGTACGGGTACGGAGTCTTGCCGTCGGGGTAGTAGAGCGTGGTCGCGGTGCCGGGAGCGGGCTCGAAGTAGGTCGCGGTCTTCATCCCGATGGGATTGAAAAGATTCTGCTGCACAAAGTCTTCGAAGCGCTGGCCGGTGAGTTTCTCGACGACGTAGGCAGCCACCGGCGGGCCGGCGTTGCAGTAGGCCATGCGCGTTCCCGGGGGCCAGCGCGAGGTGCGCGAGTGATGGTCGAAATCGAGACCTTCGCGCACACTCATCGAATCGGGGGCTTGCTTTGCGTATTCGCGAAAGTGCACGTCGTCCCAGCCCGTGGTGTGCTCGAGTAAATTCACCACCCGCACCGGGTCGGTGGATTCCCAGCGATTCTCGAACCAGACTTCGGGGACCAGCTTGTGGACGGGATCTTCAAGAGACAGTTTGCCCTGATCGGCCAGCAGCAGCACGGAAAGCGAAGCAAAAGCTTTCGACGTGGAGCCGATGCGGAACAGAGTGTCGGCGGTGGCGGGACGATGGCCCGCTACATCGGCAAGGCCCAGACCGGTAACCCACTCCGGACCCTGTTTGTGCACGATCGCGATCGAAACCCCGTTGGTGTGCGTATCCTTGAGGATTTTTTCGATCTGCTGGCGAAGTTCATCGATGGACTGCGCCGGTTTCGGCTTTTCCTCTTTCTTGTCGGCGGCCAGAGAAAAGGAAACGAGTGCAGCAAGCAGAACGGCGGGGACAATCCATTTCACGGTTCGATCCTCCGCGTCAAGACTGGTCTGAGCCGACCATCTTAGCCCACGGCGGCTAAATCTGGTAGTCGAGATCTTCCATGATGCGCTGGAGGGATTCGGGAAGCGGTTCCGAGGGGACACCGGCACCCTCGAGTTGCTGCACCCGGGCGCGCAGTTTATTGACTTCGGCGGCCACTGAAGCGAGGGCTTCTGACAGCGGGTCGTTGATCTGCTTGGGGTCGGTGATGACCACGCGCCTGCCTTCGCGGAAGATGATGTGGCCGGGGACCCCGACGACGGTGGAGTTATCGGGAACGTTGCGCAGGACGACCGATCCCGCCCCGATGCGGCAGTTCTTTCCGACCGTGATGTTGCCGAGAATTTTTGCGCCGCTGCCCACCACCACTCCATCTTCGAGGGTGGGATGGCGCTTCCCGTGTTCCTTGCTCGTGCCCCCAAGGGTGACTCCCTGGTAGAGCGTGACGTCGTCGCCGACGATCGAGGTTTCACCGATCACAACTCCCATGCCGTGATCAATGAAAAGGCGGCGCCCGACTTTCGCTCCGGGGTGGATTTCGATTCCGGTGAGAAGGCGCGCCATCTGCGAAAAGAATCGTCCCCCCAGGAAAAAACGGTGATTCCAGAGCCAGTGGTTGATCCGGTACCACCACACCGCGTGCAGACCGGAATAGCAGAGAAACACTTCGACGCGAGATCTGGCCGCGGGATCGTGCTCGAGGACGTTGGTCACGTCTTCGCGGATTAGCGATAGCAGGTGCGGCATCGGGTTCGATCAGGCCGGAGGAAGCGCGGCGATCGGAATTGCCAGCGCTTTCTCCCGCAGATCCTGAAACAGGATACTGCTGAGATAGCGCTCGCCAAAAGATGGCAGCACGACGACGACCAGTTTGCCTTTGTTCTCGGCGCGCTCGGCTACTTTCAGCGCCGCCACGACAGCCGCCCCCGAGGAGATTCCGACGAAGAGTCCTTCTTCGAGCGGAAGGCGGCGCGCCATGGCGATGGCTTCGTCGTTGGTGACGGTGATGACCTCGTCGATGTAGTCGGTGCGGAGGATGCTGGGGATGAAACCGGCGCCCAATCCCTGGATTTTGTGCGGAGACGGCTTGCCGCCCGACAGAACCGCGCTATCGGCTGGTTCGACTGCGATCGCTTTGAAAGAAGGCTTGCGGGGCTTGATGTACTCGGAGACGCCGGTGATCGTGCCTCCCGTGCCGACGCCGGAGATCAGGATGTCAACGCGGCCGTCGGTATCGTTCCAGATCTCCGGGCCGGTGGTTTCGAAGTGAATCTTGGGATTGGCCGGGTTGTCGAACTGCTGCAGCATGTAGCCGTCGGCCGTGCTGGCCAGGATTTCCTTCGCCTTGAGGATGGCTCCCGTCATGCCGCGCGCGCCCGGAGTGAGGACGATCTCCGCGCCGAAGGCGAGGAGGAGGACGCGGCGTTCGAGGCTCATGGTGTCGGGCATGGTGAGGATCAGCTTGTAGCCCTTGACGGCAGCCACGAACGCCAGTCCGATGCCGGTGTTGCCGCTGGTGGGCTCGATGAGCGTAGTTTTCCCCGGACGGATTCTGCCGGCGCGTTCGGCCTCGGCAATCATGCTGACGCCGATGCGATCCTTCACGCTGTCAACCGGATTCTGGCTCTCCAGTTTCGCCACGACTTCGGCAACCGAGCCTTGGGTGACTTTGTTCAGGCGGACCAGAGGGGTATTGCCGATGAGTTCGGTGACATCGTTTGCGATCTTCATGACACTTCTTTCTCCTGGATGAGGACGGCGTTTCGGCACGGAAACGTTTTAAGAGAGTAATACTACACGCGGGCGTGGTTCGGGCGGGCAGTACACCGACAACAGTTTTCTCCCCGGCGAAGTTGGCGGCCCGCTGAACGGACACGGAATGCGCCGCAAGCTTTTTACGCGTCAATGACTTCGAATTCTCCTCCCAGGAAAAGCAGGGAACCGGGCATCGTTCGGCCGCTGCTCGAGGGCGGTTTTCACGCGGGAAGCAGTCACTTCTTATAAACGACGCCGCTTTTCATCACGAAGCTGACGTTGCCGAGCACCGAAACGTCCGCCAGCGGATCGCCGGGCACGGCCACGACATCGGCGTAGAACCCCGGCTCCAGCGAACCGATCTGGCCGTCCCAGCCGAGGAGTTTCGCGCCATTCAGCAGATCGGCCTGCAGCACGGCCAGAGGGGTCATGCCGTACTTCACCATGAGCAAGAACTCGCGGGCCTGCGTGCCGTGGGGGAAGGGTCCGACGTCGGAGCCGCAGGCCATAGGGATTCCGGCGGCAATTTGCTTCTTGAATTCTTCGACCTTCAGGTCGAGCACCTGGTGTTCGTGCGCGGCCTGGCGCGGGTTGGCGGCGTGGTCGGCGAAGTATTCAAAGATGGTGAAAGTGGGGACGGCAAAGATTCCCTTTTCTTTCATCAGACGCATGGTCTGGTCGCTGAGCTGGTCGGCGTGGTCGATCGAAACCACACCGGCCTCGGCGGCGTACAGCGTGCCGGGCTCTCCGGTGGCGTGAACCGCGACGTGCTTGCCCAGCCGGGCGGCTTCTTTGACTGCGGCTTCGAGCTGGGCCTCGGTGTACTGATACGGCGTGGACAGGCGGCCGTCTTTCACCGAATCCGCTCCAGTCTCGTAAATCTTGGTGAAGTCAGCGCCTTCTTTGAACTGCTGACGCATGACCGCGACCAGTTCGTCGCTGTCGTTGGCATAGTCCGCGTTGGGAAGAACGTGCTGTGCGGGGTTGTAGCCGATGGCGTCTTCGTGTCCACCGAGGATGTTGATGGCGTTGCCGCTGATGCGGAGTCGCGGGCCCGGAACGCGGCCCTGGTTAATGGCGTTGCGGACAGCCGTGTCGGCCGAGCCGGCACCCTCGGTGCCCATGTCGCGCTCCGCGGTAAATCCAGCCATCAGATCGTCGCGGGCGGCGAGCGTGGCCATGATGGTACGCTCGGGGACGGACTCCTGGACGGTTTGAAGATCCTCGGCGCCGGGATGGAGAAAGAGATGGACGTGGGCGTCAATGAGGCCGGGGAGGAGCGTGCGTTCGCCGAGATCGAGGACTTCGGCTCCTTGCGGATGCTTCACCGATGAGCCGACTTCGACAATGCGGTCCGCCTGAACGAGGATCTCGCCGGGCCGGGTGATCTTTCCGCTCTTCACGTCAAGCAGACGTGCGGCGTGGAGGACGATGGGGCGCGGCTCGGGTGCGGGAGCTTGGGCGGCAGCGGTTGCCAACAGGAGTAGCGAAAAGAAAAGCGCCGGGACGGTCTTTCGGTTCGGCATGGCAGGCGATGGTATCACCCGGGAACGGGCGGATTCCAGATTGGGTCTCGGTGACGTCTCGATTCCGGCCTGCGCAACAGATGCGGGTCGTGATGCTGAGCGCTGCGGTCGGGGTTGGCATTCGGATTGTCCGTTCTCTCTCAATCCCCCGGCCCGAGCGCGTCATCCCCGGTAGCACTCCCCGGACGAAAAGCCGCCCGGGATAAGTCCCCGGGCGGCTTCGAGCAGGAGGTCAGGCGAGGAGCGTCCCCGGCGAGCTCTAGGTGAGGAAAAATTTTCTGGTCAGCGATGCCCAGTCGGTATCGGGCAGTTGTCGAGTCAGGTCGTCGACGGCTACGCCGCCGTCTTGCGCCAGAGCCCCGGCCACCACCGGGACGCGGTTGCGGAGCTCGAGCGCGGCCGCTTCGGTCCAGAGGCGGGCGAGCGCGCCACCCATCAGGTTGCGGAAGTTAATCCTGGCATCGGGAGCCTGCACGGTCACCAGCCAGCCTTCCCCGTAAGGATCCTTGCGCGCCAGCTCGGGATTGTTCCGAACCGCTTCGTTCACGCCGCTGATGATGCCTTCGATCGGTGAAACCAGCTCGACAGATTTGCCGTCGCGGGAGATCGTCAAAAACGTCTGGCCCTGACGAATCCAGCGTCCGCGCTGCGGCAGCCGAATGCTGTCGATCCTGCCGATGAGCCTGGAGGCGAAGTCGTCCATGCCGACGCGGACCAGCTCGCAGCTTTCACCGAGCGCCCAGGTGTGTCCGGCGTGATAGCGGACATTTTCCGGAACCTGAAAACCGGCAACCAGCGCCGGGACCACACGCGCCTCGGGTTCCCCGGGAACGGGCTGAACTGCCGCCAGTTTCCCAGTTTGCTTGCGGCCGCGAACGTAGTCAATGGTCAGGAAGAGAGCGAATGTCATCAACACCAGAATTACTGTCATAACCCACCCCTCCCGGAGTGCCTCTTCACCTCGTGGTCACTCCTGTTTTTGCTAACGCAATCGCCGGACCGGAGGGTTTCGGCCTCGATCGCGCCCGCCCAGGGAAGGCGGCATCTTCAACCCTGCAAATGAGTTCCAACCAAGCCCGCCCCGCGGGCCCGAATGATTGCGGGAAAAGTCCCGAAGGCTGTCTGCTGAGCTTCTCCACACGCGACCAGTCGCCCGGTTCCGTGATTCCCTGCGGAAACTGCTTCGCATTCGAGCCTTTACGCCGGGTTGAGCCAACGATCGAATCCGCAACAGCCTGGTGATGCGGAAAACAACGAATCTTCGCATCGGGACGACTTCGGAAGCCGATTGGCTTCTCTCACGCGCCAGGGTGACATCCGTCACGGATGAAAACTTCCTGATTGTTGAAACTATCCACTGTCTGAAGCTGCTGAATTTTCCCGACAGCCTGCGATCGGATGAGGCAGGCAGCTTGCTTGCGCTGCGACTTCCGTTGGCGGTTTGAGAGCTAATCGCCCCTGCTTGCCTGGTACGGCTCAGGCGTCGGTGGAAAGGATTCCCGCATGGGTCGGCCGGCTCGACGGCCGTTCGGGACGCATGATTCATGAGCAAAGCACTCTTGTATGACTCGACGATGTGCATAGGATGCAGGCAGTGCGAGCAGGTCTGCGCCACGCAAAACAATCTTCCCTATAACGACGCGATTGCCGCGGAAGAAGTTCAGTCGGCACACAAGCTGACGACGATTGTCACCCGGGGCGGCAAGTTCATGCGGCGGCTGTGCATGCACTGCGAACATCCGGCCTGCGCGTCGGTTTGCCCGGTCGGCGCCTTTCACAAAACCAGGGAGGGGCCGGTCGTCTATGACGTGTGGAAGTGCATCGGCTGCCGCTATTGCATGGCGGCCTGCCCTTTCAGCCAGCCCAAGTACGAATGGGGGTCGCTCAATCCGCGGGTGCGCAAGTGCATTATGTGTCCGGACCGTGTGGCCGCGGGCAAACAAACGGCATGCGCCGAGGCCTGTCCGACGGGTGCCACGAAATTCGGCGATCGCGACGATCTCATCCGCGAGGCCGGGGACCGGATCCGGCGGAATCCCTCGACCTACCGGAATGGCATTTACGGACTCAACGAAGTGGGCGGGACGTGTGTGCTGATTCTGGCCGGCGTAAAGGTCGAAGACTTCGGATATCCCGCGTCGGCCAGGCTTGGCGACACTCCGATGCCCGAATACACCGGGCGCGTGATGGACAGAATTCCAGACTTCATCCCCGTATGGTCGCTGGTGCTGGGCGGAATTTACTGGATTTCCCACCGCCGCCGGGAGGTAGCCGAAGCCGAGGCACAGGAAAAGCAAAGCCGGGGCGCGCGATGAAGATCAAGCTCACCTTCTGGAAGACTGTATTCCTGATCATCATGGGGCTGGGCCTCTACTCCACCTACGTGCGCTATGTGCACGGCCTCGGCGCGGTCTCGAACATGACGGACCGGTTCCCCTGGGGATTCTGGATCGGTTTCGACTGCCTGTGCGGCGTGATGCTGGCGGCGGGGGGATTCTGCATGGTGGGGGCCGTGTATCTGTTTAACGTCGAGAGCCTCGCGAGCGTTGTGCGCCCCGCGGTGTTAACGGCGTTCCTCGGGTACCTGCTTTTCATCGTGGGTTTGCTGTTTGACCTCGGGCGGCCGTGGTTTATCTGGCATCAGCTCATCTACCTGAACCCGCATTCGGTGATGTTTGAGGTGGGGGCATGCGTGATGACCTACACCACCGTGCTGTTCCTTGAATTCCTGCCGAATGTACTCGAGCGCTTCCGCCTCGAAAAGCCCATCCGGTGGATTCGAAAGATTTATCCCGCACTGATCGTGCTGGGGATTCTGCTCTCGACGCTGCACCAGAGCTCGCTCGGGTCGTTGTATCTGATCATGCCGGGCAAGCTGCATCCCTTCTGGTATTCGCCGGCGCTGCCGTTTTTTTTCTTCGCTTCGGCGATTGCGGTGGGGCTGGCGATGACCATCTTCGAGTCCACGCAGAGCGCCCGGGCACTGGGCGTCATCTCGAGCTTCCGGTTCTGGTCGAACTGGGCGGAGCCCTGCTGGTGGCACTGTGGGTCAACGCGTTGCTGCGCTTCGAAGACTTCTTCCATCGCGGCATGCTGCGGCGGATCCTCGAGCCGAGCTACGAAGCCAGCTTCCTCTGGCTCGAGCTGGCGCTGTCGTTCGTGATTCCCATTGCGCTGCTCAGCTTCAAGAAAGTCAGACTCTCGCCCGGCGGCCTGTATCTGGTCTCCGTCATCAGCCTGTTCGGGTTTATCACGAATCGGCTGAATGTCAGCCTCATTGGATTTGAGACCTACGCCGGACACCACTACGTGCCGAAGTGGACCGAATTCTCGGTGACTCTGATGATCATCGCGATGGGATTCGCCCTGTTTGCAGTCGCGGTGAAGTATCTGCCGATCTTCCCGCAGCCAGAGCACGCCGCGGCGCAGATGCCCGCGTCGAGGGCGGCGGCGGCGGTCGAAATGCCGGTGCTCGAGCATGCTGGTGAGTGAACGAACCCGGGCGCGCTGGCTGCGGATGACGCTCAGTGCGAAGCTGAACGCGCTTCTCCTGGGCGCGATGGTAGTGATATTCGCGCTGTTGGGTTATCTGAATGTCCGGCTGCACCGCCGGCACCTCGAGGACAACACTTTGCTCGTGGCCGAGCACATCAGTGACGTCATCCAACACGGCACCACCGAGTACATGCTGCGGAACGATCGCGAGGGGCTGCATCGCTCGATCGAGACCATAGCGGCCGAGCCGGGGATCGAGAAGATCCGCATCTTCGATCAGGACGGGCGGATCACCTACACGACCAACTCCGGCGAGCAGAACCATGTGGTCGACAAGACCGCGGAGGCGTGCTACGCCTGTCATGCGCAAGCGCAGCCGCTGGTCAGGCTGAAGCGTCCCGACCGCTTCCGGATTTATCGAAATGCTGCGGGCGTCCGCGTCCTCGGCGTGATCACGCCCATCGAGAATCAGGCTTCCTGTTCGAATGCCAGCTGCCACGCGCATCCCGCCGGGCAGCAGATTCTGGGCGTGCTCGATACCAACCTTTCGCTCGCCAAGGCAGATGTGCAGCTGGCCCAGAGCAGCCGGCGAATGCTCGTTTACACCGGTTGCGGGCTGCTGCTGATTGCGGTGCTGAGCTGGTTTTTCGTATGGCAGGTCGTGGGGCGGCCGGTGAAGGCTCTGCGGAAAGGGACCGAACATCTTCGGGGGGGCGACCTGGGCTATCAGATCGAGGTGCGGTCCGGGGACGAAATCGGCGAACTGGCGCGGTCGTTCAACGGCATGAGCCGGCAGCTCCAGGCAGAGCACAACGAGAATGTCGCCTGGACCCAGGCGCTCGAACAACGCGTGGAGGAGAAAACCCGGGAATTGAAGCGGGCGCACGAGCACGCATTGCAGACGGAGAAGATGGCATCGATCGGCAAGCTGGCGGCCGTGTTGGCGCACGAGATCAACAATCCGCTGTCGGGCATTCTCACCTACGCCAAGCTGCTGCGGAAGTGGATCGGCCAGCAGGACGCGAATCCGAACCGGCGGCAGGACATTTACGAGTCGCTCGACCTGATTGCGTCGGAAAGCCGACGCTGCGGCGAACTGGTCAGGAACCTGCTGACGTTGTCCCGCACCACACCCATGAACCTCGAGTCGACCAGCCTGAACCAGGTCATCGAGCGGTCCCTGCGGCTGATTCAGCATCAACTCGACCTGGCGGGAATTCAGGTGCAAGCCGATCTCGATCGGGAACTGCCGCCAGTCCTGTGCGACGGCGCCCAGATCGAGCAGGTGCTGCTGGCGCTCATGATGAACGCTCTCGACGCCATGCCGCAGGGCGGCAACTTGTGGCTGACCACCAGGCTCAATCGCGAGCAGAGCCTGGTGCGCATCACGGTGCGGGATGACGGCACGGGAATCTCCCCGGAGATCCTGCCGCGTATTTTCGAGCCATTCCTTACGACCAAGGAGAGCGGGCGCGGCGTCGGGCTGGGTCTGGCCATCAGCCGGAGCATTCTCGAGCGGCACAACGGAAATGTCACAGTCCAGTCCGAAGCCGGGCGGGGCACGACCTTTACCGTCACCCTGCCCTCGGATGCCGAACCCGCACCGCCCCGGGCCCGGGAAGCGACCGGGGCGGCCGGCAGGAGGTGACCGGCGATGGAGACCGAGGGCAGGCTGTTGATTGTCGACGATGAATTGAGCGTCCGTGATTCGCTCGGAAAATGGTTTCGCGAGGAAGGCTACGAAATCGGGACGGCGGAGAGCGCCAGCGATGCGCTGACCCGCATGGCCGAAGGCAAGTGGGATCTCGCGTTGCTTGACATCAGGATGCGCGGCACAGACGGCATTGAACTGCAACGCCGGCTGCACCAGATGGATCCGGACCTGACCGTGATCATGATGACCGGCTACGCGTCGGTGGAGACGGCGGTCGCGGCTTTGAAAAACGGGGCTTATGACTACGTGAGCAAGCCCCTCGATCCCGATGAGATTGCCCACCTGGTGAAAAAGGCGCTGGCGCACCGGCGCGCCGAGAAAGAAAACCGTCGCCTGCGTGAGACCGTCGCGGAAGCGACGCGGCCCGGCGATCTGGTGGGGCAGAGTCCGGCGATGTCGAGGGTGCTGGACGCAGTCCAGGTCGTCGGCCCGACCGATGCGAATGTGCTGATCACGGGCGAGAGCGGCACGGGCAAGGAACTGGTTGTGCGCGCCATTCATGCCGCCAGCCTGCGACGCTTTCACCCCCTGGTGGCGATCCACTGCGGCGCGCTGACAGAAACCCTGCTCGAGAGTGAATTGTTCGGACATGAGAAGGGTGCATTCACGGGAGCGCAATACCGCCGCAAGGGGAAATTCGAGATCGCCGAAGGCGGGACGGTATTTCTCGATGAGATCGGGGACATCAACCTGAAGACACAGACCGATCTGCTGCGCGTGCTGCAGGAGCGCGAGATTACGCGGGTCGGAGGAAATCAGGTCCTGAAGGTCGATTTTCGCTGCGTCGCCGCCACCCACAAGAATCTTGAGCGGATGATCGAAGACGGCACGTTCCGGCCCGATCTATTCTACCGGCTCAATGTGTTCCGTATTGAACTGCCGCCGCTGCGCGGGCGTAGACAGGACATCCCCCTGCTGGTCGAGCATTTTGTGCGAAAGTTCTCGCTGGCGATGAACAAGCGCATCACCTCGATCGCGCCGGCAGCCATGAGTCAACTGCAACAACAGCCCTGGACGGGGAATGTGCGCGAACTGGAAAATTCGGTGGAGCGGGCGATGGTGGTGGCCCGGGAGCCGGAACTGCGCGAACAGGATTTCATCTTCCAGCGGACCAATGCCGTCGCCGCCTCAGGAAAAAGCCTGGAGGAAGTGGAGCGCGCTCACATCCTCGAAGTGCTCGAAGAGTGTGGCGGGAATCAGAGCCGCGCCGCGGACGTGCTCGCCATCGATCGCGTAACCCTGCATCACAAGCTGAAGCGCTACGGGTGGACGCGCACTCCGGCGGGGCCCGGGAACTAGCCCGGCGGCTTTCATGAAGGTTGTTCATCTGCTCCCGGTTGGTCGAATCGACGCTGGCCTGCTCGAATTTCTGCGGGAGGCGATTCCCAACCGCCTGGGGGTCGAATGCACCATCCTTCCTTTTCATCTCGATCCGGCACCCTCCTACCATGCCGAGCGGCAGCAGTTTCACTCCTCGGAGATCCTCCAGCGCAGCGCGAGGCTGGTGCGCTCACAGGACTGGCGTTTCTTTGCCGTCGCGGAGTCAGCGGACTGGCGTTTCCTTGCCGTCGCGGACGTCGATCTGTACATTCCGATCCTGGAGTATGTTTTCGGCGAAGCGCAGTTGGGCGGACCTTGCGCGCTGGTATCCACGTTCCGGCTCCGGCAGGAGTTCTACGGCCTCGAACGCGATGATGCGCTCGTCGGCGAGCGCCTGCTCAAGGAATCGATTCACGAACTGGGACACACGCTCGACCTCCGTCACTGCCCGGACTACCGCTGTGTGATGGCGTCGTCGCACGCCGTCGAGTGGATCGATCTGCGCCAGAGCACGCTGTGTCCCCATTGTCAGTCGCGGATGGAGTCCGGCGGCGGGCGCTCCCATCACAAATCCGCTCTGCCGTAGTACACTTTTCTGCCATGATGCCAAGACGCTTCTCGGTTGCCGCACCCATTCTTGTTCTCGCCATTCCCGCAATCCTGCTCGCACAATCCACATCCTCAAAGACCGAAGTGCAACAGAAGCACTTCGGCACGCGGGACGGGAGGCCCGTCATCTTGTACACACTCACCAACTCTCACGGTGTCGAAATCGCCGCCATGAATTATGGCGGAATCATCCAGTCGATCCGGGTTCCGGACCGCGACGGCAAGTTTGCCGATATCGTGCTCGGGCACG
>Ga0123356_10004446_pt1 | contig 14501 bp, 8 predicted proteins | sample TergutEmb28metaG_2_FD_92546 | JGI IMG/M metagenome (GOLD analysis project Ga0123356, IMG submission 92546) | Embiratermes neotenicus P3 segment gut microbial communities from Petit-Saut dam, French Guiana - Emb289 P3 | ecosystem: Host-associated > Arthropoda: Insects > Digestive system > Gut ...
CACCTCCGGGCGCTCGGCGCTCGCCGGCTTGAACAGCGCCGAGGATCTGCTGCAGCTCCCCGCTGCGCAGCTGCACGCGCTGCGCATCGGGCTGTTCGCGCAGACGCCGGCCGCGGACTGGGTGCTGCGCAACGGCCTGATCGATCACGCGGTGCTGTATCCGGCGCAGAGCGGTGATCCCGCCGAGACGGTCGCATCGACCATCGAGCGCGACCTGAACGCCGGCACGATCGATGCCGCGATCCTCTGGGGGCCGATAGCCGGCTTCCTGGTGAATCGCCATGCGGGCAGCGCTGCGGACCGCTGGGTCGTGCTGCCCATGAAGCCCGACCCCGGGATCAAGCTCGATTACGAGATCTCGATGGGGGTGCGCCAGGGGGAGAAGGAGTGGCTCGGGGAGCTCGATCGCTGGATCAGCGGGCACCGCAGCGAGATCGCGCAGATCCTGAGCGGCTTTCACGTACCGCTGCTGCCGCCGACGGGCAGCTGAGCATCCTGCTTCTAAAGTGAAACTAATAAACTAAATAAAAATTGCCCCAGTCATGGGGCGACTGATGCGTCACACTCGCCACACTGCCCTTCACCTGGCGTGCCGGGTACGAGATCATACAACCCCCGTCGGCGGCTGTCCGACACGCTTTTCGGACCTGGATCGCAAGGCGCGCTGACAGAATCGCTTGCGGCATCCGCTTGAGCTTGAGCTAACGTGACAGTCACTGTCTCGTGGACTTATGTTCGGGACTGTCACGCGCTCGAGGAAGGTGCAGGCTGTTGGACCCGGGTCGGAGAGTACGAGTGTTTCTCGAGCATCGGCTGCAGGTGGGCGCGGTACTGGCGCTGACGATGCTGCTCGCGGGGGCGGCTGGCGGGGGTCCCGCCACCACCAGCGTGCCGCGAGCGGCCCACGCTGTGTTTGGCTTCGACACGGTGCAGCGCCTCGCCCGGGAGCGCGCCGCTAGCCCCTACCGTAGCCGCTCGTCCGCCCTGCCGCCGGGGCTTGCCAAGCTCAGCTACGAGCAGTACCGGGAGATCACCTTTCGACGCGCGAGCGCGCTGTGGTATGAGCACTCGCTCTTCGAGGTGCAGTTCTTTCACCGCGGCTTCAATTTCGACCGTCGAGTCAACATCAGCGAGGTGAGCTCGGCGGGCGTGCGCGCGGTTCCCTACAGCCCCTCGATGTTCTCCTTCGGCGACAAGGTGCCGCGGATGCGCTTGCCCGCCGACCTGGGCTTCGCCGGCTTTCGCGTCCACTATCCCTTGAACACTCCTGCCGTCAAGGACGAGCTGCTCGTGTTCCTGGGCGCCTCCTATTTCAGGGTGCTCGGCCGCAACCAGGTTTACGGCCTCTCCGCGCGTGGTCTCGCCATCGACACCGCGAGCGCCGCGGGCGAGGAGTTCCCGTACTTCACCGACTTCTGGCTGGTACGCCCGGACGCGAGGCAGCGCACCCTGACCGTCTATGCGCTGCTGGACAGCCCGAGCGTCACGGGGGCCTATCAGTTCGAGGTACGTCCCGGCACGGTGAGCCAGGTCCAGGTCAGTGCCGAGCTGTATCCGCGCCGCAGCATCCAGAAGCTCGGGCTTGCGCCGCTCAACTCCATGTTCCTGCACGGCGCGAGCTCACCGGCGCGGCATTTCGAGGACTACCGCCCCGAGGTGCACGACAGCGACGGGTTGATGATCCAGCGCGGCAGCGGGGAGTGGCAATGGCGTCCGCTCATCAATCCGCGCCAGCTGCGCGTGAACCGCTTCATGGATCAAAAGCCCCGCGGCTTTGGTCTCATCCAGCGGGGCCGCGATTTCGCGCAGTACCAGGACCCCGAGGCACGCTTCGAGCAGCGTCCCGCCTACTGGATCGAGCCCCAGGGCGACTGGGGCAAGGGTGGCGTGGAGCTGGTCGAGATTCCGTCCGAGGAGGAGATCCATGACAACGTCGCCGCATACTGGGTCCCGGATGCGCCGGTGCAGCCGCTGCGGCCGCTGGCCTTCTCCTACGTGCTGTTCTCGTACCTGCATTCCCACGAGTGGCCGCCCGGGGGCCGCGCCGTCGCCACGCGCTTCGCACGTGTCAGCAACGGCACGGGCGCCGCTGCCGGCGAGCGGCGCGTCTTGATTGACTTTGCGGGCGGGGATCTTGACTCTCTCGAGGCGAGCCAGCCTGTGCAGGCCAGCGTGAGCGCGAGCGGCGGCGAGGTCGATTCAGTCACCGTACAGCGTCTGCCTGGAAGCATGGCATGGCGCGTCGGCATGCATCTGAAGCCCAACGGCGACAAGCCGATCGACCTGCGTTGCTACCTGACACTCTACGGTGAAGCCTTGACTGAGACATGGACCTACCAATGGAACCCGGCAGGCGCCTGAGCCTCACCGCCACAGGGGTGGAGCGCACCGCGCGCCGGCGCCGGGTGCTGTTCTTCGGCTTGACCTTCCTGATGGTCGCCCTGGGCAGCGGCCTGATGTACGACATCCTGCGGGCTGACGGCTTCACCCTCATCGAGCGCGGGGTGCTCGCCGTGTTCACGATCCTGTTCACCTGGATCACGGTGGCTTTCTGGACGGCGCTCGCCGGATTCATCGTGCGCCTGAAGGGCAGCGATCCTGCTGTGCTGCAGCCCGAGGGCGCGGAGCGCGTGCTGCGCGCGCGCACCGCCCTCATCATGCCTATCTACAACGAGGACACGCAGCGCGTCATGGCGGGGCTGGAGGTGATCTGGTCACAGCTGCGCGCGCACCCCCAGGCGGCGGCCTTCGATCTGTTCATCCTCTCGGATACCCGCGATGCGCAGATCGCCGCCTGCGAGGAGCAGGCCTGGCAGGCCCTCGTCGAGCGCCACGCTGCGCGCGGCCGGATCTTCTACCGGCGGCGGCGCGAGAACGTGGGCCGCAAGGCCGGCAACATCGAGGACTTCGTGCGCTCCTGGGGAGGCGCCTACGAGCACGCCGTGGTGCTCGATGCCGACAGCGTGATGTCGGCCGAGGCGATCGTGACCCTTGCTCGCACAATGGAGGCGCATCCGGAGGCAGGCATCATCCAGGCCTTGCCCGTACCGGCGCTGCGCGACACGTTGTTCGCCCGGCTGGTGCAGTTCGGGGCCCGGCTCAACAGCCCGATGCTGGCCAGCGGGCTTGCGTACTGGCAGCTGGGCGAGGGCAACTACTGGGGCCACAACGCCATCCTGCGGCTGCGCGCCTTCGCGGCCCACTGCGGCCTGCCGCGCCTGCCGGGCGAGGCGCCGCTGGGCGGGGAGATCCTCAGCCACGATTTCGTCGAGGCCGCCCTCATGCGCCGCGCGGGCTTCAAGGTGTGGCTGCTACCGGGGCTCATGGGCAGCTGGGAGGAGGTTCCCTCGAACGTGATCGACTACGCAGCCCGCGACCGGCGCTGGGCACAGGGCAACCTGCAGCATCTCGGCCTGCTGCGGGTGCGGGGCTTGCACTGGCTCTCCCGGGTTCACCTGCTGACGGGGGTGCTCTCCTACGCCAGCTCCCCGCTGTGGCTCGCCATCCTGGCGCTCAGCTCGACCGCGGTCTGTCTGGATGCGATTCACGGACACGAGTACTTCGCGCCGGGCTCCCACACGCTGTTTCCGACCTGGCCGGAGTACCGCGACCCCGAGGTCGCGGCCCTGCTGTCCCTGACGCTCGGCGTGCTGTTCATGCCGAAGGTGCTGGGGACCATCCTGGCGCTGCTGGACGTGCGCCTGCGCCGAGCGGCAGGCGGGGCGGCGCGCTTGCTCACCAGTGTGCTGCTCGAGCAGGTCTTCAGCACCCTGCTCGCCCCCGCCATGATGATGTTCCATACCGCCTTCGTCATCTCGACCCTGGCCGGCAAGCCAGTCAGCTGGCAGGCCCAGGGCCGCAGCGATCGGGGGATCGGCTTGTCCGAGGCGCTTGCGCGCCACAAGTGGCACATGCTGCTCGGACTCGTGTGGGGAGCCGTCATCCTGCTCATCGCACCGCGCTACATCTGGTGGCTGTCGCCGGTTCTCGCCGGGCTGATCCTGTGTGTGCCGCTCACCATGCTGACAAGCCGGGCGAGCGTCGGCCGCTGGGCGCGCAGGATGGGCCTGTTCCTGACGCCGGAGGAGACCCACGCGCCCCCCGAGCTGTGCGCACTCGAGGACGCTCTGGCGGATGCCGGGCTGCTCTCCTCGAGCGCGCGCGCTCTTGCGACCGGCACGGGTCCCGTGACGGTGCGTGCGCTGCCCGCGACTCCCGCTGTCCCGCCGCGCTCATCGTTGCAGATGGAGCCCGCCCCGCTCATGTATCTGCACACGCGCGACGCGCTGGCGATGCTGCACAGGCTCCTCACCGCAACGGGGCCCATGTAAAAGGCCGCTGCGTGCTCGCAGCGGGGGGCACGGCGAGCACGCACCGCGTTGCCAGCAACCCGCGCCTGGCGCGTTCACGATGTTCGATGGAGCCGGACCCTCATGGCGCACGGCCGTTGACTGGAACGGAGCGCGCTTCCGGACCTGCGGGCGCGTGATAGGATCGCCGCCCCATTTGCAAGTGGCGAGAGCGTTCCTTGACCGAGAGTTGCCTTCCCGACCGCTTGCGCAGCAGCCCGCGCCCCCGTCCCGCAGGATTGCATCGTGCGCTGCACGTGAGCGCCGCCCTCCTCGGCCTCGCCGTGGCGGCGGCCGCCGCGGCGCAGGGCACCCTGGTCCCCGAGAGCGTCACCGCGGTCGCACGTGCCAACATCACTGCGAGCGCGCTACGCGCGCCGGTTCGCTTCCTGGCCTCCGACGCGCTCGAGGGCCGCGGCCCCGCGAGCCGGGGCGATGCGCTGGCGCGCCTGTATCTGGCCACGCAGCTCGAGGGCATGGGCTACCGGCCCGGCGGCCCCGGTGGGCAGTGGCAGCAGCCCTTCGACATCGTCGGGATCAAGGCGCAGTTTCCTGCGACCTGGAGCTTCGAGAGCAGCAACGCTCGCACGGAGCTCGCCTGGCGCCGCGACTACATCGCCGCAAGTGGCGTGCAGGCCGCGAGCGCGGACATCCAGGATGCCGAGCTGGTGTTCGTCGGCTACGGCATCCAGGCGCCCGAGTATCACTGGGATGACTTCAAGGGCATGGACGTCAAGGGCAAGGTGCTGCTGATGCTCAACAACGATCCGGACTGGGACCCGCAGCTGTTCGCGGGCAAGCGCCGCCTCTACTACGGCCGCTGGATCTACAAGTACGAGAGCGCAGCGCGCCACGGCGCAGCCGGGGCAATCATCATCCACACCACCCCCTCGGCCGGCTACCCCTGGCAAGTCGTGCAGAGCTCCTTTGGCGGGGAGCAGTTCGAGCTGCCGGCGCAGGACGAGCCGCGTATAGCCGTGAAGGCCTGGATGACGGAGGAGGCGACCCGGCGGCTGTTGAAGTCCGGCGGCTACGAGCTCGACAAGCTGGTGGCGGCGGCCCGCTCGCGCAGCTTCAAGCCCGTAGCACTCAAGATCCACACAAGGCTCGCCTTCACCACCACGCTGGCGCGTTCGCAGACGGCGAACGTCGCCGGCCTGCTGCCCGGCAGTGACCCGAAGCTCGCCGAGCAGGTGGTCGTCTTCTCCGCGCACCACGACCACTTCGGCATCGGCGAGCCGGATGCGACGGGCGACAGGATCTACCACGGGGCACTGGACAACGCCGCAGGCTGTGCCCAGGTGCTTGCCATCGCGCGCGCGCTCGCCGCCTTGCCTGCGGCGCCGCGCCGCTCCATCCTGATCCTGTTCGTCGCGGCCGAGGAGCGCGGTCTGCTTGGCTCCCTCTACTACGCGCTGCACCCGACTTTCCCGGCCGGCAAGATGGCGGCAAACATCAACTACGACGGTGGCAACATCTTCGGCCGGACCCGCGATGTCACCCTGGTCAGCGCCGGCAAGTCCTCGCTCGATCAGATCGCAGCGGCCGTGGCGCGCGAGCAGGGCCGGGTGATCAAGCCCGATCAGTTCCCTGATCGCGGCTACTTCTATCGCTCCGACCAGTTCTCCTTCGCGAAGATCGGCGTGCCCGCGCTCTACTTCGACACTGGAACGGACTTCGTCGGCCGCCCACCCGAGTGGGGGCGGCAGCAGATCGAGGCGTGGGAAGAGAAGAAGTACCACCAGCCCGCGGACCGACTCGAAGACAGCTGGGACCTCACTGGAATGGTCGAGGATGCGCAGCTCGGTCTGCTATCGGGGTGGCTGATCGCGCAAGCCGATGCGATGCCGATCTGGAATCCGGGTGATGAGTTCGAGGCCGAGCGGGCGCGCGCGCTCGCCAGGACCGCTGCCCGCTGACAGCTCAGAGGCGCGCTCGCGCTGCACCGCAAGGGGGCATGGCAAGCGCACCGGGTGTAGCAGCGGTGCGCCGCAGAGGGCTGCCGTTCGCTTAATGGGCGGTCCTTGCTGCGCTGGCACAGGGGTTGCTTGGGCTTGCTTGAGCCTGGGACGACCGAGGAGCGCGCGCGACGTTCACGCCAGTTTCGCTGGACAACCCGTGAAGGGATGCCCGCGGCAGAACCGCGAACTGGAGTGGGCGTACACATGTGTACACATTTAGGAAAGCAGTGCGTCCGATCAATCGCGAGGTGCTCGTCGATGCAGCTGCGCGCGTGCTGGCGCGGCGCAGCGATCACCGCATGCCCTGGCCAACGATTGCGCAGGAAACCGGCAGCGAGCGGGCCATCGCTGCCGCCGCCTGGTTCGAGGACCCCTCCGAGCTGATCGATGCGTGCTACGCACGCACCGCTCAGGCGCTTGCGGACAGCCTCCTGCGTGCCGAGACAGCCCCAGGCACCGCGCTCGACAAGCTTGCTGCATTTCTCGTGGCGGCACTCGAGGCGCGCCGCGAGATCGGTACACTGCTCTCGTTCCGGCGCGGCCGTGATCTGCCGATCTCGCTGCAGCGGCGACTGCACGAGCGCGACCAGATGGTGCGCACACGCCTCAAGCGCTTGCTCGGCCAGGGGCGGCGCGACGGCTCCCTCGCCCTGCGCAACCTCGATAGCGAGTGCGAGCTCATCCTGGCGGCGCTGCAGGCCCCTGACGTCGCGAGCCACGATCCGGAGCAGCGTATGTGGGACAGCGAGCTGGTCGAGCTACTGCTGGCGGCGCTCGCCGAGCCCCATCCCCCGGAGCCCCTGCCCCGCAAGAGCCTCGCCCACGCTCACGGGGCGTGCCTGTGCGGTGCCGTCCGCTATGAGCTCGACGGACCTTTCGACGTTATGTCGCATTGCCGTTGCTCCATGTGTCGGCAGCAGCAGGGTGCTCCGTCTGCGGCCTTCGTGACGGTATCGCTCGCTGCCTTCCGCTGGGTGAGCGGCGAGGAGCAGGTCTCCACGTATCAGTCCCCGGCGCACGGTGCTCGCGCTTTCTGCAGGCACTGCGGCTCGGTCACGCCGCGAGTGGAGACCGACACCGGGCTCGTGATCTGTCCGGCGCGCAGCCTCGAGGGACACCTGGCCGTGCCGGGCAGACCCTGACCGAAGTGGTCCTGGGCCTGCGTCTTGACGCCCATCTGCTGATATGAGCCCGCGGCGAGCGCTCAGGCGCTTGCCGCGGCAGCACGCCTGCCGCCGCTGACAGCGTGGATAGCTCGATTCATAACCCGCGCGCTGCCCCCTGAAGCTTGCCAGCCTGACACGAAGCGCTCAAACGGATGAGTGCGGCTCCCGCCGATTCCACCTCTCGTCCAGTTGTGGCAAATAGCGTCGCTATCTGACATTGGCATTGCAGGCTCGGGTGTCGCCTGCGTGCCCCGGAGCGGATCGGGCCCGCATGCTGCACGGTGCTGTCAGATCGAAAGCCTCGCCTGTCAGGACCGATGCGAGCAAACCGCAGCAGCCGACACGATGACGGTGAGCGGTTCGGCGTGCCTGCTGCGGCGGCAAGTCAAGCGAGCGCGGTGACCTGCTGGGCCTGTCCGTTCAAGCATCGTCGGCACGATCGAGGCGCACCTGCCGTTGCGGGAACGGCCGTTGGCGCGCGGCGACGGGCAGTCAGTATTTGTCCCCATCGCCTGGTCTACCCCTTATGATGCCGCCAGGAACAAAATTGCGCAGGGCGCGGACGCAGACTAGAATTTCACGCGCGGGGCGTTGATATGTGTTGTGCCCAAGCGCACGATCAACGACAATGCTCGTGCTCTTCCTCGCCCATGCCCAGCAATAAAATTACGTGGGTCGAGGATGGCAACTCCAGCGTCTTCATTCTGACTTGAGGCGAGCCAGCAATGCGCTGTCCCACCGGCCCTGATCGCCTGCCCGCGCGCCCCAGCAGTCCGACATCGCGCCTCGGCGAGGCGCTGTACTTCGATTCCAGCGAGCATCGCTTGTTCGGCTGGCTGCATCGACCCGCGGTCCCTGGGGTCAACCTCGGCATGGTCGTCTGCCAGCCCTTCGGCTACGAGGCGATCTGCGCGCACCGCAGCGTGCGCGTCTTCGCGGAGGCGGCAGCGGCGGCGGGTGTGCCCACGCTGCGTTTCGACTATGCTGGAATGGGCGATTCCGAGGACACCTGTCCGCAGGCGGACCAGATCCATGTCTGGTCGCAGGACGTGCTGGCGGCGGTGGCTGCGCTTAGGGAGCGCACCGCTGTCGAGCGGGTCTGTCTTCTGGGCCTGCGGCTGGGTGCGTTGCTGGCGATTCTGTCCGCAGCGCGCTCCCCTGCGGTATGCGCGCTCGCTCTCATCGCACCGATCATCAGCGGTCGCCGCTACGTGCGCGAGATGCGCACCTCGAATCTGGCGGGGAGGCTTGCCGAGGCCGAAAGGTCCGCTGCGGCAGGGGCGCTCGTGACGGGCGGGGCCAGCACGGCCGGTGAGCTGGAAGTTGCCGGGTTCTGGCTGTCGGAGGCCAGCGTGCTCACCCTGGCGCGGATCGATCTGGCCGCGCTGCCTGTCCCGCCGGTGGCGCACGTTCTGGTGATCGATCGCAAGGACCTGCCCACTGCGCATGCCTGGAGCGAAGCGGCTGGCGCGGCAGGCGCACGGACGCAGTACCTGGCCTTGCCCGGGTTCGTGGAGATGATGACCACCTCTGCGCAGGTCGCCACGGTCCCGCAAGCGATGCTGGCCTCGATGCGGCAGTGGCTGCAGAGCCTGGTGAGCGAGCAACAGCCGGTATCCGCCCAGGCGCCGGCTGAGGGCGGATCGCCGGCACCGCTGCTGCTGCTGCCTGGCAACGAGCGCCCGGCTCCCGCCGCATTCACGGAGCGCCCGGTGTTCTTCGGGTCCGAAGTCGTTCTGTTCGGCATCGTCAGCGAGCCGCGTCAGACCGAGCAGTCGCGTACCGTGATCCTGCTCAACATGGGAGCAGACCATCACGTGGGCGCGGCGCGCCTGCACGTCCTGTTCGCGCGGCACTGGGCCGCACGCGGCTATCGGGTGATGCGCCTGGATCTGGGCGGTCTCGGGGACAGCGAGACGCGCCCCGGGCGTGCGGACGACGAGGTCTTCCCGCCAGCCGCGCTCGGGGACATACGTGCAGCGATCGACTACATGTGTGCGCGTCACGGTGCCGCCGACATCACGCTGGTAGGGCTGTGCGCCGGCGCTTACCACGCGCTGCGCGCCGCTGCGGCTGGCTTGCCCGTCAAGCAGATACTGATGGTAAATCCGGCCAACTACTTCTGGAGCGAAGGAGCGACTCTGCAGCAGCTGCAGCTCGCCGAAGTGGTTGGCAATCCCGGCGTGTACCGCGAGCGCGTCCGCTCTGTGCAGGCGTGGCTGCGGCTGCTGCGCGGGGAGGTGAATATCTGGCGGATCATCCAAATCTACCTGCGCCTTCCGTGGCTCACGGCGCTGTCCGCGCTGCGGGACGTGGCGCGGTCGCTGCGCATTCGCTTGCCCAATGATCTGGGCTGGGAGCTCGAGGAGATCGCAGCGCGCGGCGTGCAGGTGGTCTTCGTGTTCGCACGCGGCGAGCCGGGCATCGAGCTCTTGCGGCTCGAGGGCGGCTCGGCCGTCAAGCGGCTCGGCGAGCGCTGCCGGGTCCACATCCTGGAGTGCGGCGATCACAGCTTCAGCCGCAGTGCCGACCGCGCGGTGCTCGAGGACATCCTCAATCAGGAGCTCTTCACCCCGGACGGCCTCGGCGTGCAGACCCCACCGCCGGAGCTGAAACAGGCGAGCTAGCGCGGTCCCGCTGCGCCTGGGACAAGCCAGGCATGTTTGCTGCGAGGCAGGCCCGGGACGCCCGGGGAGCGCTGTCTATACTTGGCTCCTTCAAGCTGAATGCACCCCCCAAGGAGCGCAAAGGTCCCCCATGTTCCAGCGTCTCGAGCCCATCCAGACCGACACCATCCTTTCCCTCATGGCCGCATTTCGTGCGGACACTCACCCGCAGAAAGTCGATCTGGGGGTCGGGGTGTACCGGAACGAGCGGGGCGAGACGCCTGTGTGCGATGCGGTCCGACGCGCGGAAGCCGCCGTGCTGGCCCGCCAGAGCACCAAGACCTACGTGGCTGCAGCCGGTAACCCCGGCTTCAACACGGCCATGCAGCGGCTGGTGCTCGGCGAGGCGCATCCAGCGACAAGCGCAGGCCGGGTGTGCACGATCCAGGCCGTGGGTGGCTGTGGCGCGCTGCGCCTGGGCGCCGAGCTGGTGCGGCTGGCCTCGCCCGATTGCGCTGTCCACGTGAGCACCCCCACCTGGGGCAACCACGTCCCGCTGCTTAGCAACTGTGGGCTCAGGCTCGAGCGCTATCCTTACCTGGATGCTGCCACCGGGGGCGTGCAGTTCGCAGCGATGCTGGCAGCGCTCGAGCGGCTGCCCGCCGGCGCGGTCGTGCTCCTGCACGCCTGCTGCCACAACCCCACCGGCGCAGATCTGAGCGAGGCGCAGTGGCGGCAGCTGCTGGTGCTGTTCAAGGAGCGCTCGCTGCTGCCTTTCATCGATCTCGCCTATCAGGGCCTGGGTGTCGGCGTGCCCGAGGATGCGTTCGGCGTGCGGCTATTCGCCGCGGAGCTGCCGGAGGTGCTGGTGGCGGTATCGTGCTCGAAGAGCTTCGGGCTGTACCGCGAGCGCACCGGCGCGCTGCACGTCATCAACGAGACACCGGCGGCGGCAGAGGCCGTCCTGTCGCGGCTCGTGCGCATCGCGCGCGGTCTGTACTCGATGCCGCCCGATCACGGCGCCGCGATCGTCGCGGAGATTCTGAGCCACGACGGGCTGCGGGAGTCGTGGTTGCAGGAGCTCGGCGAGATGCGCTCGCGCATCGAGGGGCTGCGGCAGGCCGCGGTGCAGCAGCTGGCGCAGTCCTGTCCCTGGCGTGATTTCGGCTTCATCGCGCGGCAGCGCGGAATGTTCTCGTATCTCGGCATCACCGCCGAGCAGGTGCGGGAGCTGCGCATGCACCATCACATCTACATGACCGAGGATAGCCGGATCAACGTGGTGGGCCTGCAGGGCGCGAGCCTCGCGTACTTCGCCCGCGCGCTGGCCGAGGTCGTGCGCGAGTAGGCGCAATCGCGGTCGGCATCCTTGATGCACACCAAGCGCTGCAGCAGCAGCCGCTGTTGCAGCGCCGTTGACGGCGGCGGCTTAGGCAGCGGCGGGCGCGATGCTGCTTGCCTCGAGCGAGCACTGCGGCGCTGTCAACACCCAGCGCCTGCGCGAGAGCCGGCACGGAGCGCGGATACTTCTGCGACCGGGAGCCCGCCGGGGTCGCAACCTGTCGCCCTACCAGCTATCCGTTCCTGGAACGGCGCGCTCCACAAGCGTACCCGCGCAAGGACGTGCGATGGATACGGCAGGCCTCAAAAACGGTACTCGAATCTCCCCCGGAAAGTGCGCGGTACCCCGGGATGGACCACGTAGTCGGCCTGTGGCGAGGCTTCATTCTGCAGGCGCGAAACGTAGTAGTACTCGATGTCGTTCCACTTCACGTCGAAGAGGTTGAAGACATCCAGCGCCACCAGCCAGTGATCAGTGGGCCGGTAGCCGACCTGCAGATCGATCGTGGTGTAGGCCGGGGACCGCGCGCTATCATCCTCCACCAGCGGTGATTCACCGAAGTGGCGTGCGCGTATTGCGCCAAACCACCCCCACGGGCTTTGGGCGGTCAGCCCGGCGTCGATGACGTTCGTGGGGCTGTTCGGTATGTAGCGTCCGGTGATCGCAACAGGTTGCGTGCACGGGTGGCTCAAGGCGGCATCGCTGCAGCCCAGATCATCCGGCGGCACATCGCGGTCGAAGCGGCCGCGCGTGAATGCGGCGTTCAAATCGGCGGAGATCCATCGGTTGATGTGGTAGGTGTTGCTCCACTCGACACCCGTGCGGGTCGTCGCGCCGCTCGGAGCGGTCACGCCGGCGTCGCCGTCGAACACCAGCTCCGACTGTAGCTTCAGCAGGAACACGTCAAGTGAGGTCTGCCAGTCAGGCACCAGGTGGGTTGACAAGCCGACCTCAGCGCTCGTGGCACGCGTGAGGGGGGTCACGGGTTGAGCATCGGCGTTCTCGCCGCTGCGGGTCACACCGCGGGCATCGTTGCTGTGGTAGCCGTCGGCGAGGTCGATGAAGTATGTGGTCTTCGCCCATGGCCCGAGGACGACGCCGAGCTTGGGGTTGAAGATTGCGGCCCGTTTGGTTCCCGTGTTGCATCCGAGGGGGTCGCTGTTGATGTTGCAGCTGCCATCCGGGTTGCGCATCTTGTCGCGCACATCGAAGCTGAACCCATCCTCGCGCAGACCCAGCGTCGTGCGCAGCCAGGGCTGCCACTGCACGGTGCCCTCGGCATAGACGGCGGCATTTGCCTCTGTCACACCTGCGTCCTGGGTCGTACCGATGATCCGCCGCTCGTAGGTGGGATGAATCGCCACATCATAGATGTCGTCAATGCGCGATTGCAGGCCGATGACCGTGGTGAGCGGCAGGCCTGCCAGCGTCGAGAACCAGGTTTTCGAGGTCTTCAAGCCATAGACGATGCGGTCATCATGCTGCAGCATCTGATCGCCGTAGACGGGGTCCTTCAGGTAGTAGGTGAAGGTGGACCACAGGTCGAGCTTGTAGCGGATGACGTAAGCGGAGAGCTGCAGCTGGTCGTTCTCGGAGCGCTGCACGCGGTTGAACGACAAGCTCGCGCGGGTTGACGCGCCGCCGTCGGTCGGATTCAGGGAGCCGAAGCGGTCGATCAACCCTTCATCGATTGCTCGTTGCGGCACCTGATCGGTCGAGTTCCACTTGCCGTTGTATCCCATCGCTGTCAACGTCCAGAAGTCCTGGTCAGTGCCGCCGTGATAGCGCAGCACAGCGTTGTAGCGATTGTAGTCATCCGGCACGTCAAAGGGCCCGTCGTTATGGTAAGCCTCGAAGGCGCCGAGGAGGGACCCGGAGCCCAGGGCGGAGGAGCCCAGCAGGAGCTCGCGCCGATAGCCGTCTTCGCCAAACCCGGCCGACACAGTTGCCCTGCTCTCGGATAGCAGGTCCATCCGCACGGCTCCAGCCGTTGCAAAGTCCCCCTCGTCGGCGTAGTAAGGCCCCTTCTTGTAGTGCAGATCGGCGACCAGCTCCGGGATGAGGAAGTTCAGGTCGGAGTAGCCCTGGCCATGCGCGTGGGTGGGCATGTTGACGGGCATGTCGTCCACTTCCGAGGCCAGGTCAGTCCCGTGATCCAGGTTGAAGGCGCGCAGGAAGTACTGGTTGGCCTTACCCTCGCCGGAGTGCTGGGTGACGATGAGCCCCGGAACGTTCTCGAGGATCGCGCCCGGGCGCAGCAGTGGCTGGTTGGCGAGCTGCTCCTGGCTGATGTCCCCCGCCGAGGCAGCAGACTGGACGCTCACGCCAGTTGCCACGATGGTCACCGTCTGCAGCTCTGCATCGCTGCCGGTGCCCGCCGTCTCCGTCCCGGTTGCGGCTGGCAACGCCTGTACCGCGATTAGCGCCAGGATCGACGCTGCAGCAGCATGGGCGCCAGCAGTCCTTGAGCTTCGCATATAGGCCAACTACCACTGGTATGATGATTTTCAAATACGTAATACGGCCGGCGGAGGGTGATGGATGCAGTCGAATGCTCCTCCCAGCGGCCACGGGGAGCCCAGCATGCGGCGACTGACGATCTCGGTGGATGAGGAGCTGGCGGACGCCTTCGACCGTGTGGTCGCTGCGAAGGGCTACCAGAATCGTTCCGAGGCGTTCCGGGACTTGCTCCGGGATGAGCTTGACAGCAAGCGCCTGCAGCTCGGGGATGCGAAGTACTGCGTGGGCGTCCTCAGCTACGTCTACAACCACCACGAGCGTGAGCTTGCGCGACGGCTCACGACGATGCAGCACGGGTCCCATGAAGTGACCATCGCGACGCTACACGTCCATCTGAATCACGACCACTGCATCGAGAGCGTGATCCTGCGCGGGCCAACCCACTCCGTCATCCAGTTCGCCCATGCAGTCATCGCCGAGAAAGGTGTTCGGCACGGCGAGTTCCGCCCCATTCCGGTGGATCTCGGGACACCGCTCCATCATCCTCATCAGCACTTGGAACCCTACACCTGAGGAAACAGGCGAGACGATGGCTGGCGCTGGCGCAGCCGGTGCGA
>Ga0123356_10004447_pt1 | contig 14500 bp, 13 predicted proteins | sample TergutEmb28metaG_2_FD_92546 | JGI IMG/M metagenome (GOLD analysis project Ga0123356, IMG submission 92546) | Embiratermes neotenicus P3 segment gut microbial communities from Petit-Saut dam, French Guiana - Emb289 P3 | ecosystem: Host-associated > Arthropoda: Insects > Digestive system > Gut ...
AATGAGCGCACGATGAAGCTCTTCCACGATCTTCTGGAGGCGCACGGCTACGCAACGCTGCAAACCAAGGACTGGCTCGAAGCACGGCGGCTCGCGCGCCAGCATCGTCCCGATCTGATCCTGGTGGACGTTCAGCAGCCGGAGGTCTCTGGGCTCGACGTGGCGAGGCGGATCAAGGAGGACGAAGACCTGAGCGCGATCCCGATCATCGCGGTGCGCGCGTGTGCCACGAAGGGCGGCGCGGAACAGATTTGCGAAGGCGGGTGCGAGGCCTATATCGCGAAGCCGATTTCGATCGCCCGCTTCCTCGAAACCGTCAAACGCCTCCTCGGCTAAAGAACGCAACCACGATGCCGCATCCCGGTGGTCGACAGGTCAGGGCGAAGCTGTGCCTCTCGAGACAATATCTGTCGGCGAAGAATGGCACGAAGCGGCGCCGCGAATGGCAAGAGCCTGAGCGCCCGCACCCGGTGCTGCGCGATGCCCGGTCCCGGACGTTTCGATCAGGGCAAGGCGTCGCCGCCTCGTGGGGCCGGGCGCGCTCGTCGAAAAGGGCCCATGCAATGGCGCCATCCGTTGGCAGCCAGCATGGGCGGCCCGGCAAAAGCCGGACCGTCGGCTATTTGATCTTGGCTTCCTTGAACGCGACGTGCTTGCGCGCGATCGGGTCGAATTTCTTCAGCTCGATTTTTTCCGTTTTTGCGCGCGGATTTTTTTTCGTCACGTAATAATAGCCGGTGTCGGCTGTGCTGACGAGTTTGATGAGTACCGTGTTGGACTTGGCCATGTCGCGATCCGTTCGGGGAAAACCTGCAGGTGATGGAAAGTTATCGCCTGAACCCGGTCTGTCAAGCCACCATGGGCGAGGATGGCGGCGATGAGTGGTCCCGATCTCACCTGGGCGATGCGCGGAATCGACGCGCTGCTGCGCCGGCAGCTGGGAATTTCGGAGTTCACGGCAGATCCGGAATGTCTCATCCGCATCTCCCAAACCCGGGCGCGGCGATTGGTCGTCACCCCCAGCGGCGACGTCATCCGGCCCCACGCGCGGGTGCTCCAGATCCATTTGTGGAACGAACATGTCGCGCTCATTTCCCAGACCGGGAGCACCGCGGCGTGGGGCAACCTCTTCAAGCGCCGGATGCGGCACTCGCTGGCGCTCCTCAGCCGTCACATCGAAGAGGCGCCGCAATACCGCGATATCGCCGCGATCACGGCTTCGCCGACGTTTCCGGACCGGTTCGGACCGCTGACCCTGACCAGGGTCTGCGAATATTTCGGTTGGGAGATCGTCGCCCCCGAACACCGCTACAAGCATTTCCATTCCGTTCATGCCTGGCTCGACAGTTTGTTGGTCTGGGGATTGATCTGGGCCTTCAATCCGACCGCCCTGCGCGGGCGCGGCGCGTCCTTCAGCCGCATCGAGGTCTGGATGTCGCGTTCGCGGCTGCTTGACCGATACGCTCCTCGTACCGACATTGAGGGGAAGACTGACGAGACAGAGATCATGGTAGAGGGATCGTGACCGCGCCGACCACCGAGCCCCTGGTGCCGTTCGATGTCACCATCTGCGGCATCGACGAGTTGCCATCGCACAGCGGCCGCGGCGTAACGCATGTCCTGACTCTGCTCGACCCCGGCTGCCCGTCGCCCGGCGCGCTCGCGCGCTTGGGTCCGCATCAGCATCTTGACCTGCGCTTTTACGACATTATCGATCGTCATCCGGCGCTGGCCGCGCCGGAGCACGAGCATGTCGAACAGCTGCTGGCGTTCGGTCGCGGCTTGGCGGATACAAGCAGCGGCCATCTCCTGGTCCATTGCCATATGGGCATATCGCGCTCGAGTGCCGCCTCATTCCTCGTGCTGGCACAGGCACGACCCGATCGCACCGCCAGCGAACTGCTGGCGGAGATTGTCCGCATCCGGCCACTGGCCTGGCCCAATCTGCGCCTGGTCGAGCTCGGCGACGCGGTGATGGCGCGCAACGGGGAACTGATTGCGGCGACAGTCCAGCGCTATCGCGATTTGTTGAAGGAGCGGCCCAAATTGCGCGGCGCCATGGCAAGGCTTGGCCGGGCGCGCGAGTTGGCGGCCGCCGATGCGGTCTGATCAGCGCTGGTGCCTCAGTGCCGCGCAGATTGTCTCGGTCGGCTCGAAATCGATGCGCGGGTGACGCACTAGCCGGCCGACCCATTGGAACCGCTCGCGTAGCAGCGTTCCGGCGTGGGGCGGGCGGCCATAATCGTAGACGGGCATAGGCCGCCGGCTCTCGACCGCAACCCGCACCAGGGCAAGATTGGCCCTTTCCGAGCGGTAGAGTGCGAGCAGCCGCCGTTTCGCCGCGATCTCCGCTGCCGTCAGACGCAATTCCGCCTCGCTTCCGTTGGGCGCCGCGAAACGGTTCCAGCACACCGCGCCGCGGCCGCGATTGTACTCGGCGAATTCGATCACCGGCCGCTCGCCGCGGACCCGCGCCGCGAGGAAGCTGGCCACGTCATGATCCTGATGACCGCCCTCCCAGGCCGAGACCCATATCGCATCGATGGCACGCTCGGCGAGCACAACAGCGATGCGTGCCGCCGCTTCGTCGAGATGCGCCTTCAGGGTCCGGGACGGCCAATCAAAAAACACCACCGGCTCGATACCCAGCATGCGGGCCACGGCCTGCGCTTCGCCACGTCGTCGCCGTGCCCGCGTCGCCCGGCGCGGACGATCCCAAGGCCAGAGCTGTTCGCCAGCGGGAACGCCATCGGTCAGATAGGCGCCGAAGAACTCATCGCCGGCACCGCGGCACCGATGGATGGTCGCGGCGGCGCCAACCACCTCGTCGTCGGGATGCGGGATCAACAACAGGATGCGCGCCATCCGATCCTAGACCACCACGGCGCGTCGCTGCCGTACCGCTTGCTGCCAGCGCGGCAGCAGGTCCTGCGCCAGAACCTCCCGCCACGACGGCACCGACCTTTCCGCATAATCCCGGGCGGCACGAGCCATGGCGAGCCGCCGTGCCGGATTTGCCGCAAGCTCGGCAAGCGCTCCACTCCACAAGGCCGGATCGCCCCCGGACAGCACCCGTCCCGTCTCTCCGTCCCGCACCGCGCGGCCCATGCCGCTCTCGCGCGCGACCAGCACCGGCAAACCCGAGGCCAACGCCTCGAGCAGAACATTGGCCGATTCCTCGATGCGCGACGGCAACGCGAACAAGTCGGCGCAGGCATACAGCTTCGCCAACTCCTCGGGCGCGATGCTGCCGGGACACGTGCTGCGCGGGCCGAGCCGCTGGACCACGGCGGCGCGATCCTCGCCGTCTCCGGCGCAGACAAGGTGCGCGTCGACGCCTTGCCGCAGCACGAGATCCACCGCCTCGGCGAGGAGCATAATATTCTTGCCGCGATTGAGCCGTCCGGCAGCGAGAATCACGAGCCGTCCGGGCGGAATGCGGTAGCGCTGCCGCAGCCAGTCGCGATCGCGTCGCGCCGGGTGGAACAAGCGCTGGTCGATGCCTCGACGCAGCAATCCGGCGCGTTCGCCTAACATGGTGCGCACACCGCCAAGCTGCTCGGGGCGCGACACCAACACAAAAGCGCAACGTCGCTGATAGGCGGCGAGCCGGCGCAGCATGCGACGCTCCATGCGCTGTGCGACTCGCATGCGTGAAAGCAAAACCGATGAAACAATCGAGTCGCCGAACACGCGCTCGATCGTCTGCGCGGTGAAAAGACGCGCATATTCGGGCGTGTTGGTGTGCACCGAATTGACGATCGGGACGTTGTAGCGGCGACCGAACACCATCGCCGTCCTGGCATAGGCGAAATAAGCGTCGGTGGAGTGGATGATATCGTAGTCCTTGAGGCGACGCGCGAGCCGCGGATGCCACGGCGCCAGATCCGTGTGATCGGGCACGTGCGAGAGGAAGGGCAGGCGACTGGTGCCGAAGACCGGCGGCTCAATGCGATAACGCACCGTGTCGCTCAAATCGCGGCGCGCCGTCTCGGCGCCCATGAAATGGACGGTGACATCGATCTCGCCGGCAAAATCGCAGGCGGCCTCCGCCAGTCGCTCCCAGCACCGGACGTGACCGCCCGCCGACATGCCGAGAGGAAGATCGACCAGAACACCAACGCGCAGCCGGCGGCCGGCGCGGACCCGAAACAATTCTGGAGCTTGCAGGGTCCGCGTATCCATCAGGGTCAGGAATTGCCGAAAGGAAGCATGCCGCTCGCAGGAGAACCACGGGGGCGACGGCTTGCCGTCGGCCGCGTCCCTTCAAAGTATGGCGGAGCCCGCCCAGGCGGACAAGAGGAGCCGGCCCGGTCGCAGGTTTCACAAGCTACTGCGATGCGCCGCCGGCAGCCGCGCGTGCCGGGAGACGAACCGTGCGCGGCGAGCCGAAGAGGTCGCCGTCGCCGGCCGCTGCCGGCACCACGGTCGGGGTGTTGACGAAGCGTTGCGAGACTAGGGAAATTGCGGTCCGTCCGCTACCATGTGCCGATGCGACGGCTCATTGTCACGGCGGACGATTTCGGCATGTCGCCCGGCATCAACGAAGCCGTCGAGGACGCGCATCGTCGCGGCATTTTGAGCGCCGCGAGCCTGATGATCGGCGGCGACGCCGCGGCCGATGCGGTCGCACGTGCGCGACGTATGCCGGGCCTGGGCATCGGGCTCCATCTCGTGCTGGTGGACGGCAAGCCGGTGCTGCCCCCGGAGCAGTTGGCCGGTCTGGTCGATGCGACCAACCGCTTTCCCAACGCCTTGGCGCCAATCGGTGCGCGGATTTACGCCAGCGCCACGGCGCGGCGGCAGGCGGCGGCCGAAATCCGCGCCCAGCTCGAGGCGTTTCGGGCGACCGGCCTCGCGCTCGACCATGTCAATGCGCATCACCATTTCCATCTCCATCCGACGATCCGCGACATCCTGATCGCGCTGGCGCCCGAGTTCGGCATCCGTGCCGTCCGGGTGCCGCGGGAGCCGGGCGTCGGTCCCGGCAATATGGTCGTGCAGCCTTTCCTTGCGTCACTGCGGCGGCGCCTCGACCGCGCCGGGATCGCCTACAACGACTGGCAGCTCGGCTTGCGTCACAGCGGCGCAATGGATCCCGAGCGCACGCGGGAGTTACTGGCGCGGCTGCCGGAAGGGGTCAGCGAGATCTATTTTCATCCCTCGCAAGGGAACATCGAGCACCAGACGCTGGTCGAGCCCGGCGTCGCTGCGTCGCTGCGACAGCTCGGGATCAAACCGATCCCCTTTGCGGCGCTCTAATTGTATTTGCGCAGCTCCAATCGTCCGATCTGATTGCGGTGCACCTCGTCCGGTCCGTCGACGAGGCGGAGCGTGCGGGCATGGGCGTAGGCGCGGGCAAGCCCGAAATCCTCGGAGACACCACCGCCGCCATGGGCCTGGATCGCCCAATCGAGAACCTTGCACAGCATGTTGGGCGCCGCGACCTTGATCATCGCGATTTCCGCGCGTGCCGCCTTGTTGCCTTCGGTGTCCATCATGTAGGCGGCCTTCAGCACCAGCAAACGACACTGCTCGATCATGACGCGCGCCTCGGCAATGCGCTCGAGCGTCACCGTCTGTTCCGCGACGGGGCGGCCGAAGGCGACGCGGGACTTTACCCGCTTGCACATTTTTTCGAGCGCATATTCGGCCTGTCCGATGGCGCGCATGCAATGGTGGATGCGGCCGGGGCCGAGGCGGCCCTGCGCGATCTCGAAGCCGCGACCTTCGCCGAGCAGCATGTTCGATACCGGCACACGGACATCGGCGAAATCGACCTCGGCGTGGCCGTGCGGCGCATCGTCGTAGCCGAACACCGGCAGCCAGCGCCGGACCGTCACTCCCGCCGTCTCCTTCGGCACCAGGATCATCGATTGCTGTTTGTATTTGTCCGGAGTGTTGGGCGACGTCTTGCCCATGAAGATCAGAATCTTGCAGCGCGGGTCGGGCGCTCCCGAGGTCCACCATTTGCGCCCGTTGATCACATAGTGGTTACCGTCGCGCCGTATGCTGGATTCGATGTTGGTCGCGTCGGACGACGCCACCGCCGGCTCGGTCATCGCGAACCCGGAGCGGATCTTGCCCTCGAGCAGCGGCACGAGCCACTCTTTCTTCTGCTCCTCGGTGCCGTAGCGCGCCAGCACCTCCATGTTGCCCGTGTCGGGTGCCGAACAGTTGAACACTTCAGGCGCCCAGGCAACGCGGCCCATGATTTCGCAGAGCGGCGCATATTCGAGGTTGGTGAGACCGGCGCCGTCCTCCGCTTCGGGGAGGAACAGATTCCACAACCCCGCGGCACGCGCTTTCGGCTTCAGTTCTTCGACGACCGGCCGCGGCTGCCAGCGGGCCTCGGGCGCGACGTCTTCATCGTGGCGGCGCTCGTTCGGATAGATATGCTCGTCCATGAAGCGGCCGAGCCGTTCCTGCAGCTCCTTGACCTTGGCGGAATATGCGAAGTCCATGTAGCGCTCCCGTTTTGCCGCCGGATATTAACGGCGAGGGCCGGGAACGACCATGCCCTTCGAAGCGATCGTGGCCGTGCCGGACTCGGGGCAGCTCAAGCCGCGAACTCGCTGATGCGATAACCTTGGCAAAAGAGGAGGGCGGTCAGGTCGGCGTGATTGACGCGGTACGCAATCCGCGCCTCGACCTGTGGCTTGGCATGATAGGCGATGCCCATGCCTGCCGCTTCGAGCATCGGCAGGTCGTTGGCCCCGTCGCCGACCGTCATCGTGCGTGCCATGGATACGCCGAATTCGTCGGCACAGCGGCGCAGCACGGCCGCCTTGCCGGCGGCATCGAGGATCGGCTCGCGCACCGCACCCGTTATCGTGCCGCCGTCGACTAGCAACGCGTTGGCATAGTCGCGCTCGAAGCCCAAGGCCTCGCGCACCTCCTTCGAAATGGCGCCGAAACCGCCCGAGACGAGCACGGCGCGCGCACCGTCCCGCCGCATGGTGCGCACGAGGGTCGCGGCGCCGGGCGTGAAGCGGATGCGCTTTGCGGCCGCGGCAAGGAGCGTCTCCGGCTGGCCGGCGAACAAGGCAACCCGCGCCCTGAGGCTTGCGGCGAAATCGAGCTCGCCGTTCATGGCGCGACGGGTGATCGCCGCGACGCGGTCCTTGACCCCGATGAGATCGGCCATCTCGTCGAGCATCTCGTTTTCGATCGTCGTCGCTTCCATGTCGGCGACCAGGAGCGCCTTGCGGCGATCGGCCGCCGGCTGAACGATCGCATCGATGCCGCCGCCAAGGCCCGCCAAGAGCGGCGCTGGCGTCGCCGGATCGGCATCAAAAAAAATGTCGGCGGCGTGGTCGGGCGCCAGCCATGCGACATCGCCGCCGAGCCGCCGGGCAAGGTGCGGGGCGACATTGCCGAGCCCGCCGGCGGCGATGAGGGTAAGAACGTGGCGGCGCATGGCCACCTTTTATCGTTATGCTCGCCCCTGATGAACGACGAAATTCTCATCGTGGCGGGACCGACGGCGAGCGGCAAATCGACGCTCGCTTTAAGCATCGCCGAGCGTTTCGGCGGCACCATCATCAATGCCGACAGCATGCAGGTCTATCGTGGTTTGCCCATCCTGACGGCGCAGCCGGACGACGCGGCGCTAAGGCGCGCACCGCACCGGCTCTATGGCGAAATCGACCCGGCCGAGGGCTTCTCCGCCGGCGCATGGCGGCAGCGCGCGATCGTCGAGATTGCCGAGACCCGCGCCGCTGCCCGCCTGCCGATCCTGGTCGGCGGCACGGGTCTCTACTTGCGCGCCTTGCTCCAGGGGCTGGCGCCGACGCCGCCCATCGCCCCCGCGCTGCGGCACGCCGCGCGCGCGCTCTACGCGGCCGTCGGCGCCGCCGCTTTCCACGATGCCCTGAGGCGGCTCGATCCCGAGGCTGCGGCCCGTCTCAATCCGGGCGACACGCAGCGCGTCATCCGCGCCTATGAAGTGGCGACGGCCACCGGCCGCACCTTGGGCGAATGGCAGCGCGATCACCCCGCGGCGCCCGGTTTCTCGGCGCGCGCCGTCGTCCTCCTGCCGCCGCGCCGGTGCCTCTATGCCGCCTGCGACGCGCGCTTTCTCGATATGGTCCAACGGGGCGCGGCGCGCGAAGTCGAGGCGCTGCTCGGTCGCGGTCTCGGTGAGGAGCTACCCGCTATGCGGGCGCTCGGCGTGCGCGAGCTGGCGGCCTGGCTTCGCGGCGAGCGCGATCGAGAGGGCGCCATTGCTGCGGCGCAGCAAGCAACCCGCAACTACGTCAAGCGGCAATCGACCTGGTTCCGGCGGCAATTGCCGGAGACGGAAAGTCTGCGAAAGAGAATTTTCGCTGAGCAATTTTCGGAAAGATTATTGCCGGACGTTTGTTCATTTATTCGCCAATGACGGTTGACCCTGAAGGATGACCCCATTAGTTTGGCGCCCTCACACGGCGCGGGTTACCGCAGTGCAAAATCGGCATCAAGGAGTGGCATCATGGCCGCGAGTGAGATGTTGGGAGCCGAAATGGTCATCAAAGCCCTGGTGGATCAGGGCGTTGAGGTCGTTTTTGGCTATCCCGGCGGCGCGGTCCTGCCGATCTATGATGCGTTGTTCAAGCAGAACCGGCTGCGCCATGTTCTGGTACGGCACGAACAAGGCGCGCTCCACGCCGCGGAAGGTTATGCGCGCTCGACCGGCAAGGTCGGCGCCGTGCTGGTGACCAGCGGTCCCGGGGCGACCAATGCCGTGACCGGCCTCACCGACGCACTCATGGATTCGGTACCGATCGTGTGCCTGACCGGCCAGGTGCCGACCCACCTCATCGGCAACGACGCCTTCCAGGAAGCCGACACGACCGGGATCACCCGTCCCTGCACCAAGCATAACTACCTGGTGAAGGACGTGAACGACCTCGCCACCACCATGCATGAAGCCTTCTATGTCGCGCGCACCGGCAGACCCGGGCCGGTGGTGGTCGATTTGCCGAAGGACATCCTGATGGCGACCGGCACCTACCGGGAACCGGACGGGCACGCGCATCGTCGCTATCAACCCCAGACCGATCCCGATCCGGGCCCGATCGCCGCTGCCGCCGAGCTGATCATCAACGCGAAAAGGCCGCTCTTCTACGGCGGCGGCGGGCTCGTCAACTCGGGCCCGACGGCGTGCAAGCTCTTCGCCGAGCTGGTGCAGCTCACCGGCTTTCCCTGCACCCTCACCTTGATGGGGCTGGGCGCGCTGCCGGCCTCCGATCCCCGCTTCCTCGGCCTTGTCGGCATGCACGGCACCTACGAAGCCAATCTGGCGATGCACGATTGCGACGTCATGATCAATGTCGGCGCCCGTTTCGATGACCGCGTCACCGGGAAGGTCAGCGCGTTCTCGCCCGGCTCGAAGAAGATTCACATCGATATCGATCCGTCCTCGATCAACAAGAACATCCGTGTCGACGTGCCGGTGATCGGCGACGCCGGTGCGGCGCTGGAGGCGCTGCTGGCGCAGCTCAAGGCAAGGCGCTTCAAGCCCGACAAGGCGCATCTTGCCAAATGGTGGAAGGAGATTGACGCCTGGAAGGCCCGGCAATCGCTGCGCTACCAGACGTCCGATAAGATCATCAAGCCGCAATACGCGATCGAGCGTCTCTACGCGCTGACGCGCGGCGGCAGGCCGGTCTATATCACCACCGAGGTCGGCCAGCACCAGATGTGGGCGGCGCAGCTTTTCAAGTTCGAGGCCCCGATGCATTGGATGACCTCGGGCGGGCTCGGCACCATGGGCTACGGCCTGCCCGCTGCGGTCGGGGTCCAGATCGCCCATCCCGATGCGCTGGTGATCGACATTGCCGGCGAGGCGTCGATCCTGATGAACATCCAGGAAATGTCGACGATCGCGCAGTACCGCCTGCCGGTGAAGGCCTTCATCATCAACAATCAGTACATGGGCATGGTCCGCCAATGGCAGGAATTGATGCACGGCGCACGCTATTCGGAAAGCTATACCGCGGCGCTGCCGGATTTCGTCAAACTGGCCGAAGCGTTCGGGGCCAAGGGCTTGCGCGCGACCAGACCGGAGGAGGTCGACGACGTCATCAGGGCAATGCTGGCCCATGATGGCGCTGTCATTGCCGACATCGCGGTCGATCCGGCCGAGAATTGCTTTCCCATGATCCCATCGGGTGCCGCGCACAATGAGATCCTGCTCGGCCCGAAGGACAAGGCCGACGCCCCGGCGTCGGAAGAGGGCATGGTCCTGGTGTGAGCCATGGCACTGCGTCTTCGACCGAAACATGCGGCCGGGAGGGCCGGCAAAAAGATGACGCCCGCGGCCGCCGCGTCACCCGGCGGTGCCGGCGCCGTCAAACGGGCAACCATCGCCATTCTGGTTGACAACGAGCCCGGTGTATTGGCGCGTGTCGTCGGCCTCTTCTCCGGCCGCGGCTACAATATCGAAAGCCTCACCGTCGCCGAAGTGAACAAGCACGACAATCTCTCGCGCATCACCATCGTGACGTCCGGGACGCCAATGATCATCGAGCAAATCAAGGCGCAGCTCGCGCGCCTGGTGCCGGTCCATACGGTGCGCGATCTCACCGCCGAAGGCCCCCATGTTCCCCGCGAGCTGGCGCTGGTCAAGGTGTCGGCCAGCGGCGAGAAGCGCATCGAGAGTCTGCGTCTCGCCGACATTTTTCGCGCGCGGGTCGTCGATGCCACCATCGAGAGTTTCGTCTTCGAGCTCACCGGCTCGACCGAGAAGCTCGATTCCTTTATCAATCTGATGGAACCGCTGGGACTGGTCGATGTCTCGCGAACCGGTGTTGTCGCGATTGCGCGCGGCGCTGAACGGTTCTAGCGCGTCCGCATTTCGGCAAAAGAGGATGAAGACAGCCATGCGGGTCTATTACGATCGCGACGCCGACGTCAACCTGATCAAAGGCAAGAAGGTCCTGGTCGTGGGCTATGGCAGCCAGGGCCATGCCCACGCCAACAATCTGCGCGACAGCGGCGTCAAGGAGGTCCGCGTCGGCCTGCGCCCGCAATCCCAATCGGCGGCGAAGGCGCGCGACGCCAAGTTCGAAGTCATGTCGCCCGCCGACGGCGCCAAATGGGCGGATGTCGTCATGGTGCTGACGCCCGACGAGCTCCAGGCGAGGCTCTATCATGACGATCTGCAGCCGAACATGCGGCCGGACACGGCGCTCGCTTTCGCGCACGGCTTCAATATCCATTTCCGCCTGATCGAGCCGCGTACCGACATGGATGTGTTCATGATCGCGCCGAAAGGACCCGGTCACACGGTGCGCTCCGAATACCGCCGCGGCGGCGGCGTGCCGTGCCTGGTCGCGGTGGCGCAAAACCCGTCGGGCAATGCGCTGGAGCTGGCGCTCTCCTATGCCTCGGCGATCGGCGGCGGCCGGGCCGGCGTGATCGAGACAACCTTCAAGGAAGAATGCGAGACCGACCTCTTTGGCGAACAGTCGGTGCTGTGCGGCGGCCTGACCGCGCTGATCATGGCCGGCTACGAGACCCTGGTGGAAGCCGGGTACGCGCCGGAGATGGCGTATTTCGAGTGCTGCCACGAGGTGAAGCTGATCGTGGACCTGATTTACGAGGGCGGTCTCGCCAATATGCGCTATTCGGTCTCGAACACCGCCGAATACGGCGACTACACCAGCGGACCGCGCGTCATCAATGACGCGGTCAAGGCCGAGATGAAGCGCGTGCTCGCCGACATCCAGTCCGGCGAGTTTGCGAAGAGATGGGTGCTCGAAAACGCCGCCGGGCAGCCGAGCTTCAAGGCCATGCGCCGTCGCTCCGCCGAGCACGATATCGAGACGGTCGGTGAAAAGCTCCGCGCTATGATGCCCTGGATCAAGGAGCACGCGCTGGTGGACAAAACGAAAAATTAGCTCGCCGCCAAGGCGCCGGGCATGGGGGTGGCCGCCGCGAGTTCGCGGCGCAGCTCCTCGATCAGTGCGCGGCTCTGCGGCAGATTCTGTTCCTCGGCGTCGAGCACGATGGCGAAGGCGCGGCGCTTCAAGTCGTCGCCATCGATCGCCGCGTTGGCGGCGGCATCGCAGACAATGTCGATCAGCCGGTCGATCCCGTGTAACCGGCCCCACAGATAGTCGTTCTCGCGATAGGCGCGGGATAGAAACCCGGCGAAATGGGCGAGGCCGGTGCATCGCAGCGTCCGGCCGGCATCGCGCCCGGCGAAGCTTTTCGCATCGTCGGGGCTGATGCGGTCGACCAGAATCTCATCGAACTCGACAATGTCACGCCAGTTCGTCATCGCCAGGGTCTCGACGTCCCAGAACGGGAAGCCGAGGTAATTCACCAGCACTTCGCGCCGCGCCGCGGCCGGCCATGCCGCCAGATCCATCCCCGCCACTAACCCGTCAAGATCGCGCGTCGTCTTGTCCAACCCGATCTCGTCCGCCATCGCATCGATCAGCGCCCCGATCGCGCCGGCGTGGGCGTCGACGAACGCCGCGATGCGGCCTTCCGAGGATCCGATGTCCCTGAGCGCCGATCGGTCGAAAATGGCGCGTGCGCGCAGGCGCACGCCGGCGGTGAAGAAATCCGGCGCTTCGCGCTGCCGCAAATCGTCAAGGCACAGGTAAAGATCGCGCTTCAGGCGATCGACCGCCAGCGCCGCCGCGGTGTTGCCGGGCTCCGCCGCATCGAGCATGGCGTAGAGCCGGTTCTGGCCCTGGATCAGGAAGTAGAGGCGACGCTTCCTGAAATCGATGTCGAAGGCGAGAAGGAAGGCAACCCAGCGCGGCAGCGGCGGCTCGTCATGGCCGCGCGCGCGCGTCAGCAAATGGCTGGCGGCCCGCTGATAGACGATGCCGGCGCGGCGCGCCCATTGCTCGACGATTTCGCCGACCGCCCGCGCTTCGGGAGAGGACGGGGCGAAGTGCAGGAGCTCGACAAGGAACCGCCCCACCCGGGCTCGCACCGCGGCGAGCTTAAACCGGACATAGCCTTCATAGGCAAAGCCGGCATCGCGCATCGCCGCGTCGATGACGGTCTCGCGCCGTTTCCGGATCTGCTCGGGGGTCGAGGTCAGCGCCGGCTCGAGCGGCACGATCGATGCAACCAGGTCGGAAATATGGGGGCGCGCGGCGTCGACGATATCCTTGGTGCGGCGGACGCGCTGGTTGAAGCCGCTCACCCATTCGAGCTCTTCGGCGATCGGTTCACTGCCGGGAATGTCGGAGAGCGCGCTTTTGAGCGTGGCGAAGAACCCGGGCAGCCGCTCGCGGCGCAGCGTGTGCGGGCGGTCGGGATCCGGATCGACGTAGACGACGCGGCGATCGACCTGGCGATAAGCCGGCCGGCCGGCGATCGCGGTGGTCGCCTCGCGGAAGGGCTTGTTGTTGAGCACGCTGCCGTCGACAAAGGACACCGTCGCCGGGTCGACCCCGGTATCGAGATAGGGCGCGAAATTGGCGGCGAGAAACCGGTCGCGACCGGTCCAGGCGATGCCGCGCTCGGCGCAAAGGCGGTCCATTTCGACAATCCGTGCCGGCGGAAAGGCGCCCGGAAAGGCCGAGGTGGCGCGCGCCGCGAAAGCCAGCGCCGGCGCGCCGGCGAGGTCGAAATCGCTCTCGACGTCGCCGTTGGGCCAGCGCCGGTACGAGAAGTGAAGGATGTGACGATGCTCGCGTTCGGCGATCACCGGCGGATCATGCAGCTCCAGCTGCCTCTCATAGCCGTGATGATCGGTCAACGGCACGTAGAGGTCGAGCCGGTGGCCCACCGGCAAGAGGGACGCCGTGGGCTTTGCCGGCTTCCCCATGCTGAGGGCGCCGTTCAACATCAGTTCGCACATGCGCCGCCCGTCGAAAGGCGGCTTGAACCAGCGCGAGCGCACAAAGAGGGAGAGCTTGCGCCGCACCTCGCCGTCACGGAATTCGTCGGCCCGGCGCAGCATCCGCAGGATCCAGATGAAGGGGTGCATGTACAGCTTGCTGCGCCGTTTGGCGCGCGCCTCGGGCGCCAGTATCTGGGTCACGTCGGCGCTCTCGAGCCAGACATCCCGCAGCTTGTCGATCGGCAGGTCATGGGCCAGTGCCCGCGCGAGCATCGTGCCATTGATGCCGCCCGCCGACGCGCCGGCGATGATGTCGACGATCACCCGCAGATCGACCTTGCGTCCGATCTCGCGCAGCAGCTCGAAATAGATCGCTTCGGTGTCGTATTCGGGACTGTGCAGATCGAATTGGTCGGCAAAGCGGGCCTCGGCACGGTTCGCTCGGTCGAGGGCGTGGAGCGCGCTCGAGGCGCGGACCAGCTTCAGTATTTCCTTGCTGACGCCGTGAATATAGACCGCCAGCGAGATCCCCCCGAAGCACACCAAAGCGATGCGAAGCTCTTTATCGCGCATCCGATTCTCTTCGTCTCACCCGAGCTCCATTCGAAGCGATCCCGCTTACGCGCGGATGCAGGCCGATAATACCCTCTTGCAACGCGGCGTCTCGAATGACCGTTGTGTGGCCGGCGCACGGCGGGCCGTCGC